>WNGH01002496.1_pt1 | contig 17434 bp, 11 predicted proteins | sample 5400631 | NCBI WGS metagenome assembly WNGH01 (sample SAMN13153373, study PRJNA577476) | soil metagenome | isolation source: 115 cm soil or saprolite under Garry oak tree replicate 1 | place: USA:California | collected 2016-06-15
TGGAGGACAAGGCAAAGAGCGACGGGCCGGACGCTCGAGTAGCGGAAGAGTTCGAAGCAGCCCGTTCACTGGGAGCAGGTGCGAAGAGCGGTCGCTGGTACAGGCCGGCGATATAGTCGGTGATAAAGCGCGCGGGGCTCAAGCGATGGTCGAGGATTTCGACCTGTATCTGCCCGCCGTGGGTATGACCGGCGAGGGAAAGCTCGACGCCCAGTTCAGCAGCCCGATTGAAGGTATTGGGATTGTGCGAGAGGAGAATGTTCATCATATCGCGGCGGACTAGAGGCTGTAAACGGGCAAGGGTCTGTTGCCGCTGGCCGCGGGGAGTACGTTCGCGCTGGTAATCGACGCCGATGAGATTGAAGGGCGCTCCCTTAAAAGTAATTTGTGCGTTTTCCTGGCGCAGCAGTTTCATACCCGCTTGTGCGTAGAGATAAGCCGCTTCGTCTTCCGCCCTGGCGTAGATTTCGTGATTGCCGTTACAGCCCCAAATTCCGAGCGGAGCGTGCAAACGGCGAATCTCGTCGATGCAATCGGCGATCGAATCACCGCCCCCGGTGATGAGGTCACCAGTGACGACGGCGAGATCGGCGCCGAGTTCATTGGCCATATCCACGGCGCGGCGCACCTGCGTGCGGGACATGTAGCTGCTGAGGTGAATGTCACTGATTTGGACGATCTGCATGCCGTCGAGAGCGGAAGGCAAGTTGGGCACGGGAATCTCGACGCGGCGGACCTGATAGTTCAGGCGTTCGGCAGCGAAACCGTACATGGCGCCGAGGAAAGGAGCGGCGCCGGCGGCAGCTGTGGCGGCGCGGAAGAAATAGCGGCGTCCCGGGTCAGCAACCGTCTCCGCGAGAGAGGGCGTGGACTGGGCGGCACTTTGTTGTGCGACGGGTTTTTTCGCGCGTGCGGTGTGCAACCATCTCCACACTCGCTCGACTCCGTGGACGGTCCTGACTGCGAAATAAGCCAAGAGGGCGCTGAAAAACCAGAGGCCTGTAAGAGCCATCACTAAGGAGTTCTGGCGAGCAAAAGTCCCGTGACCGAGGCTCAGCCCCAGGGCCATGGTGACGATCACCCCGAGCAGCAGGATTACATAGAGGAGCCTAGCCCCCACCCGAAGCGACACACGACCCCAATGAGAGGTGACGCGCCAGAGGGCGCGGTACCAGAATCGCTGCGAGAGATAAAGCAGCGTCCAAATGCCCAAAACTACGGCGATGCGCGGCAATAGAAAGCCCCAATTCACGGTGACGGCGCTCCCAAGTCCAATACATAAGCTTACCACGCGGGTCTTGGGGATTTTGCATGACGGGGGCGATTTTACTGCGTAAGATGGACCCCCCCAAGTCCGAGTCAACGCTGGTTGGGGGAAACGCTCGGCGGAGTGGTGCGTCTGAAGGAGAGAACGTCCGGCTTCCGGGCGAAACTGAGGAGAAAACTTATGAAGAAGTGGCATGTGCTGGCGACTCTTGTGCTGGGGGCCGGGTTGGCGGTGGTTCCGGCGGGGGCGCAGGATGCGGCAAAGAAGAAAGAGCCGCCGAAGGCGGCCGTGAATCCTACGCAAGCGGTGGTGGAGCAATGGAACGACATCGGGCGGAAGTTGATCGCCATGGCGGAAGACTTCCCTGAGGACAGGTACGAGTTCAAACCGAACCCGGAGCAGCGCAGCTTCCGGGAGGGACTCCTGCACGTTGCGGATGTGAATTATTTCTTCACCAACCCGGTGAAGGGAGAGAAGCCGCCTGCCCAAGAAGATTTCTCGAAGGACAAACTCAAGACCAAGGCGGAAGTAGCCGCCTACGTGAAGAAATCCTTCGCCGACGGCGCAGCCGCGATCAAAGCCAAGGGCGATGCGGGGCTGAATTCCCTGGTCGTCGATCCCTACGCGAATCAGCAGGTGCGCGTGATTGACTTCGCCTACGGTTTCATGGAGCACTCCGGAGAGCACTACGGGCAGTTGGTGGTGTACTACCGCGTGGCGGGGATGGTACCGCCAGAATCGCGGCCGAAGAAGTAGCTAGGCGTAGATTCACTACCAATTGGAATAAAGATATTGCCGGGGGAGACCGAGTACGTCGCTTTCTCCGGCGTATTTTCTGGAGAACCCATGCGAAACTTCAGTAGCTTGCGAACTTGCGTTGCTCTCTCGCTCTTGCTCGTGGGATGCAGCCCCTGTTAGGTCCCTCTTTTCTCTTTTCACCAAGGACGATGCGTGTTTCGACGAAAATTTGCTCGGCGAGTGGAGAAAGAGCCAAAGAAGGATCAGCCAGGGGATGCCGATCCGAGCACTGACGAGCGGTGGGTATTCCTGAAGTCGAAAGACGACTTTTCCAATGATTGTTCACAAAGCCGCCAACTACAACCGCGCGTCACGAGCGCGCCTTTCGCTCCACTTTATTTATCTATTTCACCGAGGGGTCTCATCCACGATTCTTCAGTGTGGGGCCTGCCTCGCCCGTGACACGCAGGGTGAGCCATTCATGGCTCCGCGCAAGCTTGCCTACTGCGCCATGCCGCGCCCTGTTTGCCTGCGAGATCAAGTCGCTATAATTCTGTGTTGCTGAGTCATCCCACGCTGCAACACTAAGTGGAGCACCATCAGAAATGGGCGTGGGATTAGACTTCATGCAGGAAAGTTCAAAATGCCGTTTGTCGAGGCCCCAGGAGATTTGGTCTTGACGGCCAAGACTCAGGAATTGCAGAAGAGCATGCTGCTGACAAGGATGCGTTTTCGAACAGCTATAATAGCGGGTCATTCGTGTCAAGTAACCGATCAACTCGCTTGGGCCGAACGGCTGCAATCGGTGAGGAGGGAGGAAAGGTGCTGGGGGTCGTTGGTCGGCGGGAGGCATGTTTGGCCGGAACAGACGACGGCCAAGGCTTTGTCGGCGGGGAGATGGGGCAGAGTTTCTTTTAGGGTGCCGGCGAGCAGGAGTTGCGGCGTTTCCGGGGTGACGCGGAGAACGGATTTGCCGAGACGGAAGACGTGCTGGGCGGCGGCTTCCAGGGCTTCCGCGGTGGGATCGTGCGTGGGCCCGGTGATGACGACTTGCAGTGGATGATGGGCGAAGAGGGTGGCGGCGAGACCGTAGGTAGCGGCGAAGAGGCCGTACTGTGGGGCGATGCCGGCGAAGGCCTCGAGCGTTTTCTTGGTGAAGGCACGGCAGCGCTCGTCGTCGGTGAAAGCGTGCATTCGAATGAGGGCGATGGCTGCGACGGAATTCGCACCGGGCGTCGGAGAATCCTGAAAGGGCTTGCGGCGGACGTCCAGGCCGCCCATGGGCGCGGCGTCGCAAGGGCGATCGAAGAAGCCGCCTCCTTCGGCGTCGCCGTGGCGGTTCATGGCAAGATCCATTGTTTCTTGCGCGGCGGCGAAGTAACGAGGGTTGAGGGTGGCTTCGTAGGCGTCGAGAAGCGCCAGAACGCCGAAGACTTGATCGTCGAGTGAGCCTTCCAGAGCGGGGCCGCCGATGCGATGGCCGAAACCGCGGGTTTCGCTCCAGACTTCCTTCAACATGCGGTCCAGCGTTTTCAGGGCGAAGTTGCGGCAACTTGCGCCGAGTGAGCCGCCCAGAACCCGCGCGGCCTCCAGATAGGCGGAGACGAACATCGCATTCCAAGAGACGTACATCGTTTTGTCGATGAAGGGTGTCGGACGCGGCCTGCGCGCGGCGAGCATCTTCCCCTTTGCCTTTGCAAGGGTCAGGCAGACGGTAGTTTCGTCAAGGCTGAACCGCTTGGCGATATCCGTGGTATCACGCGCGATCCAAAGAACGTTTCTTGCGGGATCGTGGTGCATTTCTCCCCTAGCCTCGACGTCGTAGTAGAGTTCCATGACGCGGGCTTCGTCGGGTAGGAGCACGGCGCGGAGTTCGTCCAAGCTCCAAGTGAAATAATCACCGTCATCATCAAGCGAATAGTCAGCGTCTTGGCTAGCGTAGAAGCCGCCATTGTCCTGATCCGACAATACTTCATTCACCCAGCTGATGATGCCTTCGGCAGTCTCGCGCAGAAATAGGTTCTGCGTGACCTGCCACCCATGGAGATAGTTTTTCAAGAGTTCGGAATTGTCGTAGGACATTTTTTCGAAGTGCGGGACGAGCCAGTGCTCATCGACGGAGTAGCGATGAAAGCCGCCAGCTAGCTGGTCGTAGACGCCGCCGCGCGCCATTTTTTCGAGGGTGGTTTCGGCCATGGCGAGGAGATGCTTTTCTTTCGTCTGTTGGTAGCGTTCGAGGACAAGGTCGATGGCCGAGGAGTGCGGGAATTTCGGGGCGCGGCCGAAGCCGCCGTTCTTGATGTCGAAAAGCTGGGTGATGGATTTGATCTGTGCGTCGACGACGCCAAGGTCGAAATCAGCGCGAGCGCCGGTGAAGATTTCCGCTTGCGAGACGGCATCGGCGAGGGAGTTGGCGGCGCGCTCCAGTTCGGCTCGCTTGTTGCGGTAGGAATCGGCGACGGCGAGAAGAATGCGGCGGAATCCAGGGCGGCCCATCTGGTCTTCGGGGGGGAAATAGGTGCCGCCAAAAAAGGGTTTGCCATCAGAGAGCAGAAAGCCGGTCAGCGGCCAGCCCCCTTGGCCGGAGATCGCGCTGACCGCGGATTGATAGCGGGAGTCGACGTCGGGACGTTCGTCGCGATCTACTTTTACGGCGACGAAGTGCTCGTTGATGATTTTGGCGATTTCGGCGTTCTCGTAGCTCTCGCGGTCAATGACGTGGCACCAGTGGCACCAGACCGCACCGATGTCTAGGAGAATGGGCTTGTCTTCGGATTTGGCGAGTTCGAAAGCGGCGGCACCCCATTCGTGCCAGTCGATGGGCTGGTGCGCTGCCGAGCGAAGATAGGGGCTCGCCGAGTCTTTCAGGCGATTTTCGGGATGGTCGTTCAAAGGCGCTCACAGTTTGAGCCTGCGAAGAACGGGCCGTTGAGGTCCTTTCCGACCAGGCCGGAACCGCTCGTCGCTGCGCTCAGGATGACACCGGAAAGAAAGCACCGGTCTGAAGACCGGTCACTACATAAAAATTACTGAATGGTGTCGCCGGGGCCGAGGTCGTGCGGATCGAGCGGTTTGCGGCTGTCGAATCCTTCGTCCTGGCGATGGTAAAAGCGGATGCGGTCCTCGCCGAGCTTCCAGCAGAGATAGACATCCTGCTTATTGATGACGGCAGGGAAATCAAGAAGGCCGGCGTCGAGGTCCTTGATAAGGCATCCGGTTTCGAGAATACGGTTAAGCGCCGACTTGAGCGTTTCGGCAAGCTGCTGGTGCTGCATGCGGACGGCGGCCAGTTTTTCGTAGGGCACCAGCACACCGCCCATCATCATGATGCGCGCGGAGACCGCGGACAGCTCATTTTCCAGACCAGAGAGCTTCTTCCGAGAATCCATGGCCTCGACGAGAAATGGTTCGAGTTCTTGGCGCGTATGCTCCGCCTCGGTCAGCGTAAAGAGACGCTGCGGTGGTTCCGGAGTCTCGTCCTGATCCTGATCGTCGTCTTCGTCTGCCATAAAGTTTCCGTTCAGGGGACAGCGGCCACTACAGGACACGCTACCGTTCGCAAACCTCAGAGCCAAAAGCCTGTCCTACTGGATGCTAGCGCAAACTCAGCATGCGGTCGAGAGCAACCCGTGCATGGCGGCGAGTGTGCTCGTCAACGGAGATACGGTTAACGACGTTGCCCTCACCCAGATTCTCGAGCGCCCAGAGAAGATGCTGCGGAGTGATACGGAACATCGTGGTACAAACGCAGACGCTGGGATCGAGCGAGATGACTTGGTGGTCCTTCAATTCCTTGCCGAGGCGATTGACCAGGTGAATTTCTGTGCCCACGGCCCACTCCGTGCCGACAGGAGAAGCCTGGATGGCTTTGATGATACCCTCGGTCGAGCCGATTTGATCGGCGGCTTGGGCGACCTCGAAGCGGCATTCGGGATGCGCGATGACGCGAATTCCAGGATGCTCGCGGCGGACACGCTCGACTTGCTGCGGCGTGAAGCGCTGGTGCACGGAACAATAGCCCTGCCAGAGGATGATGCGCGCGCTGCGAATCGTTTCCAGCGTGTTTCCGCCAAATTCCTGGTAGGGGTCCCAGACAATCATTTGCTCGAGCGGGATGCCCATGCGATAGCCGGTGTTCCGGCCGAGGTGCTCGTCGGGAAGGAAGAGAACTTTTTCGCCGCTCTCGAAGGCCCACTTCATGACCGCGGCGGCGTTGGAGCTGGTGCAGACCGAACCGCCATGCTCGCCGGTAAAGGCTTTGATGGCCGCGGTCGAGTTCATGTACGTGACGGGGATGATCTTCGCCGAATCGAGGAAAGAAGAGAGTTCACTCCAGCAGGCTTCCACCTGGCCGATGTCGGCCATATCGGCCATGGAGCAGCCAGCGTTCAGGTCGGGCAGGACAACGATCTGGTGCTCACGGCGAAGAATATCCGCGCTTTCGGCCATGAAATGGACACCGCAGAAAATGATGTAGCGGCCTTCGGCTTGAGCGGCTTGAAAGGAGAGTTTGAGCGAGTCACCTCGGAAATCGGCGAACTTAACCACTTCGTCGCGCTGGTAGTGGTGGCCCAGAATCACGACGTCCCGACCTAGCCGGGCCTTGGCGGCAGCGATGCGGTCATCTAGGGCATTGTCCGGCACAAGCAGGTAGGAGTCGAAATCGCAGCCTACCCCGGCCTCAATCTCCGGCGCGCGGATGGTGGCCGGCTGGTCTGCGCCGATGAGGGTGCTGCTATCCGAAATGGATACTAGGTTGCCCATGGATTGTGTTTTGTCTGCTCAGAGGCTATTGCTAAGCGGTCCCTGATCCCTGCCTGGAAACTTCATTTTCTCATATTTCGGCTATTTTCCCACTACCCGCCAATAAATACCATGGTACGAGAGGGTTGTACGAAGCCGGGCTCGTTGATGCGATGGCCCTCCTCTTTTTCCATGACAATGGAACCGATATAGGTGACCAAATCCTCGTCGGATGCTCCTTCGCGAAGCAGCGCACGCAGGTCATGATCGTCCTTGCTGAACAGGCAGGTGCGGAGCTTGCCGTCGGCAGTCAGCCGGATGCGGGAGCAATGGCCACAGAAAGGCTGGGTCACCGGGGCGATCAGGCCGATTTCGCCTGGCGCGCCGTCGGCAAAGCGGTATTTGCGCGCGGTCTCGCTGCGCTCATGCGGAATCTGCACGAGTGGCCAGCGGACGTGGATGCGCTGGTGGACTTCCGCCGCCGGCACCACGAGGTCGCGTGTCCAGTGGCGGTCCGCATCGAGCGGCATGAATTCGATAAAGCGCATGATGACGCCGGTTTCGCGGGCGAACAAAGCGAAGGCTTCGACTTCGTCGTCGTTGAGGCCGCGGACCAGGACGGCATTCACTTTGGCTGGCGCCAAGCGTGATTTCTGAGCGACATCGATGCTGTGCATCACGGTCGAAAAAGACTTGGTTCTGGTGATGCGCCCGAATCTCTCGGGGTCGAGCGAATCGAGGCTGATGTTGATGCGGCGGAGACCGGCGGCAAGGAGCCGGTGGCACCGTTCCGCCAGCAGGTGGCCGTTGGTGGTCATGGAGAGGTCCTCGACGCCAAGGGCCTGGAGACGGGCGATATAATCCTCGACGCCTTCGCGGACGAGCGGCTCGCCGCCGGTGATGCGGATTTTGCGGATGCCCAGGTTTAGGAAGATCCTGGCGAGACGATCGAGCTCGGGCCAGGAGAGAATTTCGTCATAATCGCGATAGTTTTCAGGATCAGCGGAGCGGCAGTAGACGCAGCGGAAATTGCAACGGTCTGTGATGGAGATGCGAAGGTCGGTGATCTGGCGGCCGAATTTGTCGTAAAGGGTCATGGTGCGCTGTACCTGTTGGATGTAGCTCCCCGCTACCTTGACGCCATTGAGCGATAAAACAAAACCGCCCGATCCAGTGCAGGAAATCAGGCGCTCACCGAAAAAAAGCGCCTTTTCGGTGTCATCGCTCCTTTCCAAGCACGGGAGGCCCGGACGTTTCCGCCCAAACCCTTGGCCCCATCATTGTCTCGGGTCCTCGCCCCTGCAGCCGTGGGTTATCTCTCCGGTAGGCTACAAGGGTCGGAGTTACAGCCATAGTGTACCCTTCAGGCTCGAGGGGTGCAATTGGGGCTAACGCCAAACGCCAGCCGAAGAGGCCTCTCGGATTGTGATAGAGTTTTGGCCACGCCATGCGGATCTTCGTTTTGGGGGCCGGAGCGACCGGCTCCCTTCTCGCACAATTGCTGGAGCGGCAAGGACATACGGTCTGGTGCGGCGACCGCGATCCGGAGCGCGCGCGGCGCTTTCTGGGCAAGAAAAGCACCATCGCGGTAACCGAGGTGAACGCGCGAAATCTGCGCGGAATCGTGAAGGCCGCGAAGGGCTGCCAGCTCATCGTCAATGCTTCGGCTTCAGTCTTCAATGAGATTGTGTTGCGCGCGGCGCTGCGGCTGCGCGCGCATTATGTGGACCTGAGTTCCCACCTCGCCCGCCATCCCTTTCGAGCCGAGCAGTTCCGCTATGTAAAGAAATTCGAGGAGAAGAATCGCACGGCACTGATCAACACCGGCGCGGCCCCAGGCTTGACGAATTTGCTCGTGAAACGCGCTGCCGACCTCCTCGACGAAGTCGAAGCAGTGCACATCCGTCTGTACGAGAGCACCGAGAGCGACGACCCGATATCCCAATGGTCACCAGAGGTTTCCTTCGACGAGGCCGTCTCCCACCCGCAGATCTACCGAAGCGGAAAGTTTCAACTGGGCAAGCGCTTTTCGGAGATTGAGAAATTTCGATTTGCTGATGCCATCGGGAGCGCGCGTGTCGTGCTTGCGGCCCAAGATGAAGTAGCCACACTGCCCCGTTTCATACCGATGCGCGATCTGGACGTAAAAATCGGCGGGAATGAGATTGACCGGCTGCGGCGCTGGCACAAGCAGGGAAGACTTTCCCGCTCACGCGGGATGGCGCGACATCATTTTCCTCAGACTTCTTCTCCTCGCATGATTGCCAAGCTGATTCGCCAAGGGATTCTACAGAACGCTCGTTTCGCTGCGGCCACGCTGGTAAAGGGAATGAAGCGCGGCAAGAAAGAAGACCAGCAGCTGCTGATGCGCAGCGATTGCACGTTTCCCACGCTCTATCAGATTCGGCAGCAAGGACGGTATACGACGCCGGTAGCCTACGCGACGGCGCACATCGCGGCACTTTTCATCAAATATCTCCCCCGGGATCTCGCGGGAGTCTTTGCGCCGGAGATGCTGCCCACCGAAACCCGCCGGGCTATCCTCGCCGGAATCCGCAACCACAACATCCGTGTTAAACACAAGACAACCGTACTAAGACACAACAGTGAAGACGAGGAAGAATTCTAGCCAAGCAGCCCCGCTTTGTCAGAAGTCCAAGCGCGGCTGCTTAGAATGATTCGGGCCGAAGATCAGTCCGCCGAGGCGGGCTTTGCATTTCCAGAAAAGTGGATGGTGATCAGGAACCCATTGGTCCCGTCGTAGGAAAACTTGTGGTCGTCGCCTTCGAAGGCTTCATGCTTGTTCTTCCACATGCGGAAGCCGTCGTTGGACTGCGCCCCCCAGTATTTCAAGTTGTGCATGACGACTTCGTGATGGGCATCATTGCCATTCACGCGCTCCAGAATAACCTCGCCCTTGCCATTGTTCATCTTGGCGTGAGCCACGCCATCCTTCGCGTTCACATTCCATGAGAACGCAGCCGTGTCCACCGCCTTTTTCTGCCAGGGAATCGGATAGAGCTGGCCGAGGATGTCGCCAAGTGCCGCCTGCTGCTCCTTGCTGACGCTGGGATCGAAGTTCACCACCAACCAGGAGTCCTTGCCGGTGCTCCAATCGCTGCCCAGGTCGGTGGCGATCCACACCTTGGCGCCATCCAGCTTGGTGTCTTTGTAAAAGCCCTTGTCCACTTTGAGGACCAAGTTAGCCCGGCAGAAATGTTCATCCATGTGATGCTCACCCATATGATTTGTGGAATGCGTGTTGAAGTAGCAGGGACAGAACATGTCGCAGCTGCAGGCTTCGATGTAGCTGGCGGTCATGTCAAAATCTGGTTTTGAAGATCTCTCCTGCGCGGGCGATGTGACGTAGATGAGGATGGCAGAAAGCGCAAGGAGAAGAAGCAAGAGCAGACGAGGCATGCGTGGCATGGTTCCTCCATTCGAAGCGTTCGGGAAAGTGGCCAACCGGGATTACCGCAAGTCTATTCCTCCAGACCCAAGGAATCAAGACCACTACCTTTAGCATTAGAAAGATAAGACTGGGTTGGACCAATTGTATGACTGGCGGACGGCATCGGCAAGATAAGAGTTTCAGCAGCAGCGGTTAGGGCGGGAATAACGGCGGTCGAGCTGCTCGACGTAGAACTCGGTCGGTGTGAGGGTGCGACACGAAGCAGACTGCCTGGCTTTCGAACGAAGATAGCTCTCGTAGGCCGCATCTCCGCACCACTCGCGAAGGCCGCGCCAGAAGCGTCGCAAGAAACGCCATGTAGTTCTTGCGGCATGTTTCATCAGTCGTCTCCGTGCGCGGCGCCGGAGTAGTCTGTGGCCCACCGCGTGGCCACGTAGGGTGATTCATGAAGCAGAGGTTTTGTGCCGCGACTGAGAATCGAGTACCACTGCGCGAGCGCTTCGGCAATCAGAACGAGGATCATAGCGGCAAGAACACCGGTTACCGCGGCATCGAGGCGCTGGTTAAAAATAAGGCGCTGCGTTTCGGCAATTTTCGCGGCGGGAATTCTTCCCACTCCAATTTGAGCCGTCAGGGCATTGGCGTTGGCAAGAAACCCGATGCGGGGATTTGCATCGAAGATTTTCTGGTAGCTCGCGGTCATGGTAATAATGACGAGCCAGATCATGGGTAGCAGCGTCACCCAGATCCAGCGGAGTCGACCCATTTTCATCAGGATGGTGGTGGCAACCACGAGCGCCACGGCCGCAAGCAATTGATTCGAGATGCCGAAGAGCGGCCAGAGCGAATTGATTCCGCCCAGCGGATCGACAACGCCTTGATAAAGAAAGTAGCCCCACAAGGCGACGATGATGGCGCTGGACAGCAAGATGCCGGGCATCCAGCCAGTGCGGCCGAAGGGCTTCCAGGCGCGGCCGCCGAGATCCTGAACCATAAAGCGCCCCACGCGCGTGCCCGCGTCTAGCACTGTAAGAATAAAAAGCGCTTCGAACATGATCGCGAAGTGGTACCAGATGCTGAGGAGTCGTTCGCCGCCGATGGTGCTGGAGAAAATTTGCGCCATGCCCACAGCCAGCGAAGGCGCGCCGCCGGCGCGATTCCAAAGCGTGATCTCGCCGACCCTGTGGGCGAGGTCGATCATGGTTTGCGCTTGCAGCGGATAGCCCCAGCCGCTGATGGTTGCGGCAGCGGCGTCTCCGGTTCCGCCGACAATACTGGAGGGGCTGTTGATCGCGAAATACACACCCGGCGGCATGGCGCATGCGGCGACCATGGCCATCACGCCGACAAACGACTCCAGCAGCATGGCGCCGTAGCCGATGAAACGAGCGTGGCTTTCGCGAAGGATCATCTTCGGCGTGGTGCCGGAGGAGATCAACGAGTGGAATCCGCTGATCGCGCCACACGCAATGGTAATGAAGCAAAATGGGAAAATCTTTCCGGCAAAGACCGGTCCGCTACCGTCGATGAAGCGCGTGAGCGGCGGCATTAAGACTTGGGGTCGAACAAAAAGGATGCCGGTGGCAAGAGAAAAAATGGCGCCTGCCTTGATGAAAGCACTGAGATAGTCGCGCGGAGCGAGCAGCAGCCAGACCGGCAAGGCGGACGCCGCGAAGCCATACACAATGATGGCAAAGGCAAGCGCTATGCCGCTCAGAGTAAATACGCGAGACCAGGAAGGAGAATCGGCCACCCACTGCCCCGCCACGACCACCAAAAGAACCAGCGCCACTCCCATGACCGAAGCTTCCAGGACGCGGCCGGGCCGGAGGAAGCGCAGATACAGTCCCAGAAGCAAGGCGATGGGAATGGTCATCGCCAACGTGAAGGTGGCCCATGGAGAGGACTTGAGGGCATTCACCACGACGAGCCCAATCACGGCGAGAAGAATCGTCATGATCGCCAGCACCGCGAGTTGTGCGATGAAGCCGCCGCGTTCGCTGACCTCTTCGCGCGCCATCTGGCCGAGCGATTTTCCATCGCGGCGAATCGAGCAAAAGAGAATGACAAAATCCTGCACACAACCAGCCAACGCAGCGCCGGCAATCAACCAGAGCGTACCGGGCAAATAGCCGAACTGCGCGGCGAGCGTCGGTCCGACGAGCGGTCCGGGTCCCGCGATAGCGGCGAAATGGTGGCCGAAGAGAACCCATTTGTTGGTGGGCACGAAGTCGCGGCCGTCGTCGTGGCGTTCACAGGGAGTGGCGCGTGTGTCATCGAGCGCAAGAACCTTGGCGGCGACAAAAGCGGAGTAGAGTCGGAAAGCGGCGAGATAGCAGGACACCGCGGCGATGACAAACCAAGTGGCATTCAGCTGCTCACCGCGATGCAGTGCGATGGAGCCTAGCGCGCCGGCACCCAGCGCCGCAATGGCTATCCAGACGGCGATGCTGGAGATGCGCTTCATTTTGCAGGATTCACTGCCGTAGTGGATTTGATAAACTGCGCGATATCAGCTTTGAGCTTGGCCAGCGACGCTGAGTGGACGTACATCATATGCCCGGCTTCGTAATACGCACCGCTGAGATGACCTCGTAGCGTTGGGTCCAGGCCGAGATGATCGAAGGTGTAGTCCGCGGCAAAAAACGGCGTGGCCAAGTCGTAGTAACCCTTCGCCACGAAAACATGCAGGAACGGATTTTGCGTCATGGCCTTGCGTAGGGTCTCCGCCACGTTGACGTAGCGGTTTTCATACGGCGCGTAATTCCACGGCCGCACGCGCCCGGTCAGCACTTCGTACGGCAAATCGCTGTCGAATTTAAGATCATTGCGCGCGTAGTCGTTCAGCATACCCGAATACGGCCCAATGATGGCCGCGATGCTGGGATCGAACTCCGGCTCTTCGCCGGCGGCATCGCGATCGATGCCCGTGAAGCGCGCGTCGATTCGGCCGATCGTGCGGCGCTCGTTGCGTAGCAGTTCCTTCGTGAAGCGCATGATCTCGATGCGCAAATTCGTGCGGTCGATGTAATCCGGCGAGAGGCCGGTCAGCCGCGCGAGCTTCTGCGTGATCTCGCTACGCCTGGTGGCTGGCAGAGCGTCGCCAACCATGAGCGCGTCCGTGTACTCGCCAACAGCAAACTTGCGCGATTCCTCGATGGCTTTTTGCAAATCACCTTGCAAGTCTGCGGGGAGTTTCTTGTGATACCAGGCGATCGCCGTGTAAGTGGGTAGAAAAAGAATGTACGGCAGGTCATTGCCGGTGTCGAATTCCGCCGTCTCGAAATTCAGGATCGCAGAAATCAGAACAATGCCGTTGAGATACATGCCGTAGCGCTGCTGGAGATAGCCGGAAAGTCCCGCGGCTCGGGTCGTGCCGTAGCTTTCCCCGCTAAGAAATTTGGGCGACGACCAACGCTTGTTGCGAGTTGTATACAGGCGGATGAAATCCGCCACGGACTGCACGTCTTCCTCGACGCCATGAAATTGCTTGGGCGCTTCGCCCGGAACGGCACGGCTGTATCCCGTCGAAACGGGGTCGATGAAGACGAGGTCGCTGATGTCCAGGAGCGACACGTCGTTGTCGACCAGTTTGTAGGGCGGCGGAAGAAGCGTGCCCGCATCGCCCATCTGCACGCGCCGCGGACCGAATAAGCCAAGATGCAACCACACCGACGAGGAACCCGGGCCGCCATTGAAGCTGAAGGTGAGCGGGCGCTGGCTCGCGTCGCCAACGTCATCCTTGGTATACGCGACGTAGAAGATGCTGGCCTTGGGCGTGCCGTCTTCGAGCTTCAGGAGGATCGTGCCGGCTGTGGCCGTGTATTTGATCTCCTGCCCGCCGACCTTCACGGAATGCTTGGTCTGAACGATTTTTTCCTCAGGAACGGGCGGCTTCTTTTCTTCTTTCGGCTTTTCCGCTGGTTTTTCCGGCTGTGGCGGCTGTTGCTGCTGAGCAAAGCAGAGGTTCGCTCCAAGCAGAAGCCAAGCGACGGAACATAGAAAACGAAGGGAACACTTCATGGGCAGAAGATCTCCTTCTCGCGCAGGCAAAAAACACAAACTAGCGACGTGCGGCATCGTATGCGAGAGTGCGCGCAGCGTCAATCGCTTCAGAATGTCCGGGAGACGCACCCCGGCGATTCCTATTGCGCGGCTTGAAATCGCGGTTAGAATGCGGCCCAGGAAGGTAACTCTTGTATCTAGGAGCGCCGCATGCGCCGTGCTGGTTGGTCCGCCGCCACTTTACTTCTCCTTTCGGGAGCGTTGGCGTGCTTCCCTCCCCCGGGTACTGCCCAGCCGAAAGAGGAGCTGGCACACCCGAAATCGGTCGAGGAATTGAAGAAAACAATGAAGGACGTTCTCGACAAAGAGCACGTACCGGGGGCAGGAATAGCGCTGATAGCAAATGGCGAGGTTCTGTGGTGCGGTGGAATCGGCCAGGCGGACATTGCCGCGAATCGTGCCGTCAGTTGCGACACGGAATTCCGCGTGGGCTCGATCAGCAAGACATTTGTCGCGCTGGCACTGCTGAAGTTGCAAGAAGAAGGAAAGGTCAACCTTTACGCCCGGTTGCAAGATGTCGCACCGGAAATCCCGTTCAAGAATCGCTGGGAGGCAACTCATCCCGTCCGCATCGTCAACCTCCTCGAGCACACTGCCGGCTTCGACGACATGGAGCCAAGCGAAGTCTACAACGTACGCGATCGGTACGATTTTTCACTTATCGAGGTTTTCAGGCGTTTTCAGGAGCCGCAGACGGTGCGCTGGCCACCAGGAACGCGCATGTCCTACGCGAATCCGGGAAATGCAATTGCAGCGTATTTGATCGAGAAAACCACGGGAGAGCCTTTCGACCAGTACATCCGCGAAATGCTTCTGCGACCGATGGGCATGGAACACGCTGACTATCCCTTCACCGAGGCAAACAAAGCCCTGCTTGCGACCGCCTACGAGGGCAATCCGCCGAAGGCATCTGGCCTTCCCTTCATTTACCTGCGGCCGGCAGGGGACCTGAAAGCGTCGCCGGGAGAGTTGGCCAAGCTCGTGCAATTTCTTCTGAGGCGCGGCAAGGCGGGAGGCGCGCAACTGGTGAAACCGGAATCGATCTTGCGAATGGAAACGCCGGAAACAACATTGGCAGCTAAAAGCGGCCTGCGGCTTGGCTACGGCCTCTGCAATTATTCGAGCGTGGAAGGCGGCGTGGTGACGCACGGCCACGACGGCGGGATCGACGGCTTCATTTCTTCGTATCGCTACATGCCGGAGCAGAACTGGGGTTACGTCATTCTGCTGAACAATGATAGTTCTCAGCAAGCGCTCGAAAGCTTGAATCGCTTGGCCATTGACTTTCTTTCGAAGGATTCCCTGAAACCTCAACAGCCCGGGACCACTCTTCCCGCGAAAGCGCTGGAGATGTTCGCGGGCTATTACGCGCCGCGCGCGCCGCGCAGCCAACTGTTTGCTTTTGTGGATGACCTGACCGGCGGGACGCGCATACGCGTGGCCAACGACAAGCTGACCCGGTCCGGACTATTTGGCCGACCCGAGCCGCTTCTCTACGTCGGTAAAACCCTGTTCCGCGGGGAGAAGGAACCCGAGGGCACGACCGTTTTTTTCGTCACCGACCTTGGTGATATGGCGGTGGTGAGCAACGGACTTGACAGTATTGCTTACAGCGAGCGGAGCAGCCTCGCCTGGCCCTTGATTCGCATCGCCGTGCTCTCTCTTTGCCTGTTTTTCATGGTGTCTTCATTGCCTTACGCACTTATTTGGCTTTTCTTGAAGTTCGTCGGCGCCATGAAGGATGTGCGTCACCTGTCAGTCCGCGTCGTGCCGTTGCTTGCGACGCTGTCGCTATTGATCGTGCCATTCTGCCTAATGAGACTCAGCGGCGCGCAAATCGGCTCCTGCAATCCCTGGACTGCTGGCATCTTCCTCGGAACATTATTCTTCCCGTTGTTGTCGATCCTCGGGTTGGTCCTGGTCCTCCGCGTGCCGAAGGAGGAAATCCACCGCGGTGTAAGAATTCACTCTCTCCTGGTCTCCTCCGCCTGCTGCGTGCTCACCGGCTTTCTCTTGTCGTGGCATCTCCTCGCGCTGCGACTGTGGGCGCGGTGAGATGTCTGCCCGCAATCAATACGAACGGCCAACAATGTAGTCACGGGTGATCTTGTCAACCGAGATGGTGCCGGCCTGCCGCATGATGGTGCGAAATTCGCGCCGCAAGATTTCGAGGACGGCTTCGACACCTGACTGGCCAAACGCGGCCAGCCCCCAGGCGTAAGGCCGCCCTATGCCGACCGCTGACGCGCCGAGCGCAAGGGCTTTGAAAATGTCCGTGCCGCGCCGGATGCCGCCGTCCACGATGACAGGAATCCTGCCGGCGACACCCTCGATCACTTCGGTCAGACTTTCGATCGTGGGGCGAAGGGTCTCTTCGGAGCGCCCGCCGTGGTTCGAGACCATCAGACCATCCACGCCGTGCTTAACCGCGAGTTGCGCATCTTCGCGCGTCACGATGCCTTTGAGGAGCAGCTTGACGGTCACGGTATCGCGCAGTCGTTTCACGAAATCCCAATTCAGGTTCGGGGGGTGAACGGCTGTGACCTTCGAGAGATCGAGGCCATCGAACATCGGCTTCCGGGCTGCGTATTGGGCGAAACCACCGGAGCCTCCTCGAATCCTTCCGCGGGCCAAGCCCGTGTAGGCGCTCTGATGGCAAGCGGAACACTCCCGGTTATCCACACGTTCAGCGCGGAACAGAGTTTCGCGGTTGCTGCCTTCCTGCAGGTCCACGGTGAGGACGATCGCGGGCGAGCCGGCAGCTTCGGCTCGCTTAACAAGCGCCCGGCCAACCTCCCAGACGTTCGTGGCATACAGTTGCTGCCACACCGGACTGCCTCGTGCGGCAGTTACGTCCTCGATTGACGCAGTGGCGACAGTGGAAAGCATCACAAGGTGACCCTCGGCGCGCGCGGCTCGGGCAACAGCGACTTCGCCTTCGGGATGGAAGGCTTTCTGAGCACTTACTGGCGAGAGCACAATCGGCGTGTGGCACTTCGTGCCATACAAGCTCACCGACATGTCGATGTTTTCGACATCAACGAGCCTGCGTGCCCGAATTTGGAGACGTGCATAGCCTTCGCGATTCGCCCGCACCGTTCCGTCGTCGTCCACTCCAGTGGCGAGATAGCCAAAATGCGCCGGCGGCAGCGTCTTGCGCGCGGCGGACTCGAAATCCATCACATCGAAGGCCTGGTCCGGAGAGGAAA
>WNGH01002497.1_pt1 | contig 17431 bp, 16 predicted proteins | sample 5400631 | NCBI WGS metagenome assembly WNGH01 (sample SAMN13153373, study PRJNA577476) | soil metagenome | isolation source: 115 cm soil or saprolite under Garry oak tree replicate 1 | place: USA:California | collected 2016-06-15
TGAGCCGAGGAAATTTTGGCGGTCCTAGAGAAATGCACAAAGCAACTTGTGCCGATTGTGGAAAGGAGACAGAGGTTCCTTTCAAACCAACATCAGGGAAACCAGTATACTGTAGGGACTGTTTCCAGAAACATCGAAAGTACTAATCCCTAAACAAGGAAGAGTCCCAGCTTGGACCTTCTCCCAAGATCTTCCAATTTCTCGTTTTTTTTCATCATGCTCATTCTCGGATCTGACCATCTGCTGGGCGCTCTGCTGGTTACAAACTGCCCACCTGAATATGGGGAGTTCTCGGGTCTTTGCCACTTGGGAGCTTTCGGATTGGGTTCAGCTTGCAAACCAAGCAGACACCTTTAGCAAAGACTTTCTCACGTTCATCTCTCGTAGTCTGTCAAACAGAGTGCCAAAGTTTCGGTGGAAGTGTCCTACTTCGCTCTTTCACAGTAACCTTGCCGGGACATCTCCGCTAATATTCTCTCTGGCTGTCATGGTGTCAAAAGTGGATCTTGTATGGCCAATCTCAGGGTCAACGGACACAGGTCGGAATTCAGACACCGCTTTCCCCATCGAACAAGTTCTGTTCAAACCGTGGACACCGCCTTCAACCAGAGGCCAGAATCTGTCCACATTGCGCACAGGCAGCCCCGAGTCAGCCATAGTTCGTGTGAGACCCCGCTGGATCCGGGACCGGTCGCCCTCGCGAGATTATTTTCAGCAAACTTACCCCTCTAAAGAGCCCTATCTGCATTCCTGGTTGCTACGGAAAATGTTCGACTACATCAGTCTAGCACCAGGATTCGTACGAGAAGTACTCGACGCCTACGAAAACCGGAACCGAAAAGACAACGTACCATGAAATTTCAAGAACTCATAACGGTCCTACAGACAGAAGCCTCACACAGCTAAAAGTAATATCCAAACATGCTGTGGTATTGAATGGCCCTCTCAAAATCTGTGCCTTAACTAGCGAATTTATTCTTATCAGAAGGTTTTTGCATGCGGTATACGTCGAGAAAAGGAAATCTGAACTGCCTGGATTGGCTCATACGTGTATCACTTCATTGACTCCCATTTGTTCCAGTACTTGTCAAGCGTTGCCCCTAATTGTCTTGCTCGTGCTAAATCTGCTCGCCTACGCTCAGAACCAGAATGTCGAACCCACAAGTCTGGAGTATTGAATCCCGTAAACTGAATCAGGCGGTCTTGCCATATGCCCGAGAACCCAGTTTCAAAGAGACGTAGGATATCTGCCGAAGGAAAAATGAGGAAATCTCTCGGTGGATGACCCTCACCAAACACGTAGAACATCTCGGTATCAGAAGCATCCTGTTTTACGTGCCGTTTTGAGACCTTCCACCAGGAGCCGCCGCTCTCATAGAACCTCGAAGTCTTGACCTGAATCTTCCTCACTTTACCAGTCATCGTTAGGGCGATGATGTCTACTCCGTAATCAGCGGCAGGGTTGTAGACATTAGCGACCCAACTCTTGGAAAGCAACTCGGCCATGACTGCGTACTCTCCCATTCGACCATGCTGTTGCGGGCGACCTATTCGTCTCGAACTTCCCGAGTCGTCAGACATGGAAGATGATCCTGATGGCTATGTCAATCGTTCTGAACCCCTGCGGCTTTCAAGAGGAGTTTGTCTATTTCGAGGCTTTTCGCGTCAACTAAACTCCAATCGACAACGATTTTCCTCTTGCCTTCGAACAGTTGTTTTCGTGTATTGTTCGCGGCACGAGCCAGAAGTCTAACACTTTCCGCTACCTCTTTGTACATATTCTTGTGATCCTCCAAGTCCTTTAACATCTCATCTCGATCCACTCTCGATTGAGAGGAGAAAGTTTGAGTCGCATCTGTGAGCATGCGATTAGCCTCGTAGACTCGAAGTTCAAACCTTAAGACCGCATTAGCAAGGTCATAGTCCAAGTTCAAGATATTCTCCCGAACTTTGTCGAATGGAACGTCATACGGCTTCGTACGATTCGAATATCCGAAAAGAAGCGGAAGCGTCTCCTTCCTCCACGAGAGTCCTCGCTCCGTCCCACTCAGTAGAGAGAAGTACGTCTGGATTTCTGGAGACTGCAACCACAAGGATTCCAAGCATGTAGCCACCAAAGACCGCGAACGTCTTTTCTCTCTCCTTCCCGACAAATACTGACTGAGGAAGGCACTCAGGGCAACTGCTCCTAAACTCGAAATTATCGCAACGACGACGGTTACAACATCAGAATAGATAAGGTCCGTAATTGCTCCTCACTTTAACCGAACTCTGAGGCTTTCTTCACGTTTGTCCTCGGCCATTTTGGAAAGACTTGGAGCAAATCTCCAGCGGAATCGCGAACGACTCGAAGCACTACGTTCTCAAGTTTTTCACCATCTTCCTTAGATCTCCTCCTCCTTTCGGCTGCACCCTCGGTTCTCTCCTGTTGTTTGTTAGCCATTTGCAGTCCGATTTAGAAGACGCCATTTGTTCAATAGAAAAGGCGTTAGGTTCCCATTATGTCTTGTATTCAAGGATCTTTTCGAACAATTCATGCACCCTTCCCTGCTCCTTCGGTGACAAAGGATTCGGAGCACGCCCCAGTTCTCCACAGACCTTACAGTTGAGCGTCATTCTGCCATCTAGCTCATTATGGAGCCCACCAAAGTGCATTCCTGGCGATGATTCCAAATGCTGCCTCCATTTGTTGGCGAAGCCTCTCTCAACCGACTCTGCCGCGTCCATGCCCTCCACGCCTTTGAGTGGTCCTTCTTGAGCTTTCGAAAGCCCGAATTTCGATCTACCACTTTTATGATAAAAATAGTATGTCCATTTGAAATCCCACAGTAAAAACCGTTTTGAAAATTCTTCCTGCAAGGGCCCGAAATTGTGAGAGGCTACTACTTACTCTCTTTCGGTATATGCTTGCGCGGTCTTGAAAGATACGCGACTCCTACAATTTTTTCAGCTTGGTTAGCTATCTTAACTGAGATGGCTGTCAAGAGCGCGAACAGAACTCCGAAGGCTGAGAGCCTTTCGGTGAAATTGGAAGCTAGGGGAAGAATCCAGATCCAAATCGCGAGCACTGCTACGACTCCCAATAGGAAAGGACTGGCCATGCCCAAAAGTAGAATGATGACACCTGCCTTGCCTAGTTGGTTGCCTCGCTTCCATTCTCTTGAAAGCCATCCATCAAATCTCTCAAGGTGCTCTCGGGCCGCGTCTTCTTCTCTAGAAGTCATGAGGTACTACAGGCACCCTTAGAGGGTCCGTTGTTCGTATCTGAAGACCTCCAAATCCGAAAATAAGCTCGGGTCCAACTGCCTGAAGTCTTTTTGTGGAACCTTGAGGTATTGCCACTTTACCTTGGTTAACTCGCTTGCATACTCACACCAGAGCTTAGCCGCTCGATCCTTGTGGGGGACGTCAGGGTCTTCTCGGCCCTTTGTCTCTATAATACAATGCTCTCCGTTGTACAACACCGCAACGAAATCTGGTTCATAGTATCGCAGATTCGCAACCGCGTCGGTATACTCGATTGAGAATCCAAAACGAGACGGAAGCTTGGAAAACCTCACTACATCTGATGCGGTTTGAAGGAATTTCGAGAAGTCTACCTCGAACTCGTTGTCACAGGGTACTCGATTGAAGATGCTTTTTGTTGCCTGATAAGTGGGTCGAGAATAAGGAAACGGCTCTGTCTGAGACAGTTTGCGTGGAGGCGCGATAATTTCAGGGATACGCTGCTCGACAACTATGGCTCGTAGAGCCTTTACAAAGGTCTGAACCACCACGTACTGACTGACGTTACTGCTTATCGCTTTGAGGATTATTGGGTCGTCAAGCTTGACTGATTCTCCAAAAGCACGTTCTTCGAGAAACCGCTTGATCTTTGGAACGAGATATGCGAATTGCGACGGTAGTTTTACGTCATGGGCGATTTCCTTCGCATAGTAAGATATCACTTCTTGAGAGGTTTGAGCTTGAGGTAGCTTGTAGCGGCGTTCTATCAGCTTCTGAAGAGTTACGAAGTCGTAACCTTCGTATCGAAAGGATTCTAATTCAGGATCGGTCTCTTTCTTCGGTAGCTTAGGGCATTTCAGTGAATGAATGTCTAAAGCGGAGATTTCTTCTGATAGGGATTTCTTACGCACGAGAATGGGGCTGAGCACGGGAATGTCAATATCTTTGTCGGCTTTGGTAGTGTCGACCATTATTGTAAGAATCTCTAACTTGTCTTTGCCGAGTACGAAAGTGTCGAAACTTGTTCCCTCATCCTTTTCTAAGTCTTCGACGAAGTTGAGGAAGGCCTTGTTTCCTATCACATCCATTCTTTCAATGTATTCCCCCGGCAGGTCCCGGAACATGAGTCGAAGACCTCTTCCGATCGTTTGCTCGGGCAGGATCCTGGCCTTTGCTGTGTATGGTCTGAGACCTATGACTACCGTTACGTTCTGGACATCCCAGCCTTCCCGAAGCATTAGAACACTGACTATTGCGTTGACGGGACTGGTCTCATAATCGACCTCCCTGGCGACTTTTCTAGCTGCTTCGAGATCACGTTTCGAAACTTCGCCCTTCTTGTCCGTATGAATGACTAGAAGTTTGTTTTCTCCGAACTCCTCCGGATAGTGTTTCTTGAGATAGTCGGCGATATCGTCAGCGTCATCTGTATCGTTCATCATTACGAATAGGATCGGTTTTTTTTTCAACGGTTTTAGTTGCTGCCGATACTCTCTCCATCGCTCTACGCCGGCGGTCAAGAAGGCTCGGTACTTCGTGCTGGCAATGTCGGAGCGGGCCTCTTGTATTCCCGAAGCGACCCCTTTGAGAGGTCGCTTAACGATTGCGTCTTCGATTGCTCGTTTCAACGGATAATCATAGACAGTCCAAGTGAATAATCCGCCGTGGCTGAATCTTGGGGTTGCCGAAAAATCGAGTTGTTCTCCAACTCCTCCAGTTACCCTGCTGTTTAGGTTTCGAACGAACTCGTTCCATTTTAGGTCTTCATCGTGGGTATGGTGAGCTTCATCATTTACTACCAGAACAGGCCCCCCTCGCTTTGCCAAGCGCGGAAGAAAGTCTTCGATTTCGCTAGATTCGGACGTTGGTCTGTGGCCAAGAACGCCCGTTATTTCCTGAGGTTCGACACCGTTCGAACCTGGCTTCTCGTACAACTGTTGAATATTAGTGAGATAGAGGGCTCCCTCCGAGTGTGCACGTTCACCGTCTCCTCTTACGTAGCATTCAAAATCCCACATGTTTGTAAATTCCGGGGGTATTATCGGGTCAGCTCGAAAGGTTCTCCCGCCGCCAAAATCTAATCGCAGTCTGTCAAATACGATGACGTTTGGAGCTATGATGAGGGCGGTCTTCGAATAGCCTGGAGCCTTCTCCATGATTGCGTTGAAATACTGCCAGGCGATTGCAAGAGCCATCACCTTCGTCTTGCCACTGCCGGTGGCCATCTTGAAACAGTAACGGGTGAACTCATCATGCTGTAGCAGTTCCAGATGTCTTGATTCGACTGCATAGCGTTCGAGCATTGACTTCAGGCGTCGAGTTTTGGACACCTCGTACATGTAGACGAGGGTCTCCATTGCTTCACGTTGGGCTGTGTTGTAGGCAAAGACTCTGCCCTCTGGGAGGCGATGATCCGAGTGAAACCAGAAATTCAATAGAGTCAGCGATGTCTCAGTACATCCACTTGGCGTCGCGTAACTGCTCTTCACCCAAGTGCTCACAGCATCTTTGATTCCCGGAACACATGGTGCTGTGGGCGCCATCGGGGGTATCAGCTTCAACTCTCCGCCGGACGGCAAAAGTCTGGTTTGGCCGCGACGCACCATGGACTTCCTTACACTCTTACAACGAGCATTTTTGTTGTGTCATTTCCAAGAATGTCGATGACTTTTACCATGACACGATACTCGCCATGTTTCTCATATTCCTTGGACAGCTCCATTGCCAGCTTGGGTTTGTTGCGAGTACGGTATTCCTGGACTTCGTTGTGGAAAGTATCGTCTTTGTTGTCCCAGTCGACAGCCCAGTAATCGACCCATTGAGACCAGTGAGTGATTTCCTTCTGAATATCCGCAGGCACATCGTCCGGCGGTATGACGAAGTCCCTTATTGTGACAGTGGCTTTCATCCCAGTGTTTTTTAATCGAACATCTAACGATGCCAGTTCGAAGAAGTGGACATCTCCTTGCTCAATGGCTTTCTTGTCCAGCACTTCTCGTGGGATTCGCAAGAATCGAATATTGACGCCTGCTTGTGCAGCCTGTTGTTTCGCGACCTCATTAAGCTCGAAGGCAAAGTCCCATCCTAAGACATCCACCCCGTTGGTCTTGGGTGCATCTTCCCCTCCCCCGACGCTCTTTTTGAACTCGGCAATGATTTGACCGACATCTAGCGGAGAAACAGGTGAATCTACGGGCCCTACATGGAGAAATCGGTTTCCTTTTTTTCCATGAAGCCAAACATATCCATTCAGTGGTTGAGCGGAGTAGAGCCTTAGAATGAAGTCGATATAAGCCCGAATCCTTTGCGCCGCTTCATTTCCAAATTCAGCAGCTTGCCAAGCCTGGCGTTCGTATTTTCCAAGGTTCTGAATCACGAAAGGCCTTACTTCCTGAATACTTAGAAGACGCTTTCTAGTCGTATGAATTGCAAACCGGCTTAGATCACAACCAATCCATCGACGATTGAGCTTCTCCGCCACAGCAGCCGTCGTGCCGCTGCCGACGAAACAATCGAGGACAAGCTCTCCCGTTTTCGATGAGGCTAATATGATACGACGGAGGAGAGCTTCAGGTTTTTGGGTTTCATAGTTCAGACGCTCGTCTCCCTGGGGAGGAACCGGTCTGACATCCGTCCACACATCTTGAAGTGCTACGCCCGGCATCTCATCCAAGTATCGCTTGTAAGCTGGCATTTTCCCTCGTTCGTGCCATATGCGTTCTTCTTTGACGAGGCGATTCATTGCCTCTTGTACCGTCTCCTTTCCCCTTAGACCAAGAGCCCAGTGCCTGCCTGGAGCAGGATAGACTTCCTCCCCATTGACGGATATCCGGCCACCAGACTCCCCCTTCCTTGAGCCCGCCGCTGTGAGATCGCTAAGCCTGTACCTATTGCCTGTCGAGGGTTCGATGTACTTGTAGAAGCCTTCGAGATATTCTTCGTCATAGGGAATGTATTGCTGCGTCCAAGTCCAAGAATTGGATTTGGAGTAAAACAGGATAACCTCGTGGATGCGTCCGAATTGCCCCATTCCTTCGAACGCTCCACTCTTGGCTGACTGACGTTTCCAAACTATCTCGTTTACAAAGGCTTCGTGACCAAAGACCTCGTCTAGCAATGCTTTGACGTAGTGCGAAACATTCGTTCCTACGTGAACGTAAAGCGATCCGTTCTGGGACAACAATTCATGCAGCAATGTAGCAGATTCGTAGATCCAATGCAAGTATGAATCAAGGCCACGCCCCCAAGTATCGCGATAGGCCTTTTGCTCGATAACGGACGGCTGTTTTGTGAAAAACACTGTCTCGTCAATTTCCGTTTCGGGATCGTCTGGAATCGTTGCAGTGAACGAGAAATTTGCACCTGTATCGAACGGGGGATCAATATAGATGAGGTCGACCTTACCTGTGAACTCTCGGAGAAGTGAGGGCAGAACGTATTTCTTGTCACCCCAAATTAGCCGATTGCGCCATTCTGAATCTTCTCTGCCTACCACAAACCGTTCTAGTCTTCTCTGCCGCTCTTGAGTTGACTCGTTGACTGTCTCGATGGTCTGAAGCGGAAGTTGTACTTTAATAGGCGCAACTTTTCTTCCTGCGCTATCGTACTTTCCCTTCCAGACAACTTCGACCGTCTATCCCACCTCAGATAGGGCGAGTTCGCCTATTCCTTATGAAGGAAACGGAAGACAAGTTTGACTTGGTCTGCTTGCAATATAGACCAGCATTTCATGGTCGCTTAGGCAGGGTCCTACGTCAAATCAGGCATGACGTTAGATGTAGTGCCTGAATCGGGGGCTAGGGTCGGAGACCGAGGGGTTAGAAACTAGAATTTCTCCAACGGCATCCGAAAAGCCGATTGTCACTGGGGCCGAATCCCCGAACTTGCATTCATTGAAGTTGAGTTTTGTAAGGCCCAAGATGTCTGTCGCAACCTGCATTATGTCTGCCTCACCATATTGAACTTGGATTCGGAGAGGAACGGGTGTTTCCAGACCGTCGTAGGTTCCAAGCCGAGCCTTGAACCCCGAACCCCACAAATAGCCGAGACGATCATTGATCCTCCAAAATGCCCCACGTATCATCGGCCGAGTGCCTTCTCTGTATAGATGAACTCCGAATCGTTCTGCGGCTACCCGGATGGCTACGATCTTGACATCCGGTGGGCAAACTGACTTGAAGGCCTGGTATTCGTCTCTGTCGATCGAAGAACGATAATGAAGGAAGACTTCTTTCAAACGTTTGCCGCCTAGAGATTCATAGGTCGAAAGAACTTTGTGAAGTAATTTTTGAGCAGCCTCATAGCTGAGATGAAGTTGTTTTGTGGAAGGAGAATACCAAGGGCCAAAATCGCTTCTAAGAACAACTCCGTCCCCGGTGTCCAGAAACATCTGAGCGGCACAACAAGCGGTCCTGTTCTCGTGGATCGGGTCGGTTCGTCTGTAAACTAGACCGATGTAGCAGACCCCATCTCTCGCGGTGCTGAGCCGCCAAGGTTTTCCTCCCGCTTTGTAATAGAGCGCGAGACCCAGGTTCCATGCTCGATCTTGTGGCGGGGTCAATACTCGATCACCAAACTTGACATTATCATCGGTTCTGAGAGTCGTTTCTCGGACAATTTGAATTGGAATCTGATACTTCATCACTCGGGCCTTCAACTGTCGGCGGAAATCGACTGCGTACTGATATGGTGAGAAATCAACGTCACGAAACAATTCTGTTTGTCCTCCGGCACGCATCCTCCTTTGCTCAAGCGTAGTCGCTTCTCCAGTCGCATCTCTCACGGAACTCTTGGGCCGACAATTCTTCCATATTTCCTCGGGAACAACACAAATGACCACGTCTAGTCTTTCGTCGGTTTTGCTCCTCAGCTTCTCGATACCGTTCACGTAATGTTCGACCACTGCGTAGGCTCTCTGGTTCGGGTCGCTTTGTCTTGAGGCTGAGATTAGTTGCGCCTCGTCCAGAGGGAATGTGCGAGTGGCATCTCTGGGGAACCGACAGTCGAAGGCAACATCAAACCCAGGAAACGTGGGCCAAAGGCGGGGACTTTTGTTCGATGCTTCCGAAATCGCAGGAGAGCGCAAATATCTCGAGAACTCAACGAACTTCTTGATGCCAGTTTCGGTACCAATCAGTCCGTAGGACAGCTCTTTGGGGCTACCTGGGGAGTCCGCGTCGAAAGGTCCGAAGAGGGATAGTCCTTCCCTAGGGTCTTGAACAGCCTGACCGTATCTAAACTCGAGGAGCGGTTCGGAGAGTATCGTGACCTTCTCCCATTGTATTCCTCTCGGGGAAACACTTCTCCCATTATACGGACTGATATAGGGCCCTCCTTTCTTCTTCGTCGTCGTTTTGCTCATCTTCTACCAGGTCGTCAAGGACTTCTGACTCATCTTCCTCTGACGATATGGCAGAAATCGCGCCCTCATCTATGCCCACCGGCGAGCTTGTGGTCACCGACGAACCATCCATTACAACATTCCCGTATTCCGAGCTGAAGAGGGTGCAATTCGGCTTACCATCAGTCATCCAGGAGATTGTAGCCATTATTCTGGCGTACCATTGGTAATTCCACCAGTTCTTCGTCAGCTTTCTCCGTCGTCTGTTCGACTTGCCTCTTGGATATTCATTGCCAAGAAGATCAGTCCATAATATTCGCAAATTAAACTGGTAGCAAGGAAGACCGAACCTTGCCATTAGCGGTTTGAAGGAAGGAGCAAAATGATACTTCGAACGTTCAGTCGTATTTTCCGCGGTGCGGAACGACCGGTCTCCGACGACTTTTGTGAAGACCCGTTTTCCATCATACCTTCTAAAGTACAGCTTATCTTCCTTTAGTAGACCTTCAGGAAAATAGATGTCACTTCCATCATCAGATCTCCTTAGTCCCTTCATGAGACAATGCGTGACCAATGTCTGTCGCAGGAGACCCGAGATGAGGACAATGGTCTTGATCCCATCGATCGTGTCGTTGTTGCTCCAGTTGAATCGGCTTTGTTCAACGAAATTCGACCGAGCCTCTCCCTCTGGAGGGCCAAACGCCCAGACGCGATCCTCGTCATGCTTTTGCCTGAAAAACGGCCAATTCATGGGAGGACTCGGGTCAGCACCTTGGCGGACATGATATCGCCTGATCGCCTCCGGGATCTCCAATATCGGGACCACATTCGACCATAGTCGTTCAGTTTTCCGGATCACTAATTCCTCGGCTGTAAGCCAATTCGCAACAGTGTGCCGTCCATCAGCGCGTTTCTTGGGTGCTGGTATTTGGGAGAGCTTCTTCAGGAGACGCTTGAGTCCATCCGCCCAGCTCTGATAGAACGGAATGAAAGTTAGGTCGGAGGTCATCCAATCCAGTTCTGTTGAGCTGAGGCCATCAACGTTGATCGGGATGAGAAAGTCGATGCTTCGCTCTCGCCCGATGCTAAGGGCAAGGGTTCTTTCCTTAACAGGATTGGGTTTCGCAATGGAGTGTTTGGATAGGAGGGCTATTACCCTGAAAGTCGAGTTCTTAATCGCGAAATCAATGTCTAAGGGATAGGACTCTCCGCCCAGAAGCTTAGTGCGGTCGCACCACACCAGGAAACCCTCCGATGTGAGTCTTAGCGTCAGCCATTCAGCAAGTGAACTATCTTCGGAAGCGTAGCTCACAAAGAGGTGATCGCGGTTACTCGGAACGTCTGAGGGCAAAAGTCATTGGTCGCGAGTTGCTGAGCAAGGTAAAAACTTGGCCCCCGCGCGATCAGAAGAGGGCACAGAAACATGATGGCCAAACCTCTCACGAATTTGACACCCCTTAATATCAGCGGCGCGGAGTGTTTCTGCCGTGCAACTATACTATTGTGACGAAAGTGGCGTGAGCTACGCCGAGGGCAAGCTGCACGAAATCACTAGGGGCGATCAATCAAAGGACCCTTGGTACTTCCTCGGGGCAATCGCTATTCCCGATAGGCAGCGGTATGATACCTATCAACTGGTCAGTAGGCTCAAGAATCAGTACCTGAGAAGTCTAGCTCCGCACGGACTACTTCATGAACGGAGTGTCGAAGCAGAGCTGAAGGGCAAGAGGCTCTTCCACAGGATCGAGGCGAGGCAAGGGCCGCTCGATGTTACTTTGCTTAACGCACTTACTCCGCAGAATGCCGCAGATCTGTTGAATGACCTTATCGATGGTCTGATCACCACCGCGTTATCGGGATGTTTCTACCTCGTTGCCATCGAACAACGACTTTTGTATCGTAAGTATTTCCGAATCGCACGATCTCCAGCCTTCATCGCGCTCACGTTTCTCGAACAAAGAGCCTGTTCAAGACAGGATCTATCGCATGAACAGGGGGCGTTCATTTTGGACAGAGGCTCTGCCGTAGATGAGCAATACGATATCATGCGGTTTCTCTCTACAAGAGACCAAATGTCAAGAGATGTCGCTTACGATTATGACAGGCTTTTGCTTGAAAATCCTGTCTCAGTCGTGTCCTCAGATTGTCCCCAGATCCAAATCTCAGATGTCTTGACGTACATAGTCGGAAAAGCGATTCGAGAGAACAACCCGCAATGGAATTGGTTTCAAAGGGTTCTACCTCTCATTGCTTCTCGTGCAAACGGGACTCGACTGAACATTGGTCTCAGCTTCTATCCCCCTGAGGCGACGCCGCCAGCCTTCGCAAATATTTGATCTGAAGTCGTCCAGACGCACGACAGAAAACGCCTAGCAAGAAAGGATCTACCAAAGCACCCTTCTTTTTTGCCCCCAGTTTTATGTTAAGAGTGAGCACATGTGGCGGTTATTGCACGCTCACACATTTTGAGTTTCACTCGCCTATTGGTTAAGATGTGCCATTTCTAATTGAAAGTGGCACGCTGAAACCTATCATCAAAGGAACGATTCGGATTCTCAGACCCACTGAATACGAACTCTTGCGGCAAGGGGCTGATTCTCTGGAGAATCAACCCCGAATCGATGGCCTGCTGTTGACCGGTTTGAGATATGTTGAGGCACAGTGGCTACAGGAGAATCCGGCTTAGCTCGACGACAAGTTTGTCCATCTTCCAGAAGAGGCAACTGCGAAGGCTAGGAGAAAACGGTGGGAAAGATGGATCCAGCTCAGCGACCGGGGAGTCACCGTGTTACCCTATTTTCTGAAGGGCGACCCGATGCCCAATTGAAATGCCTGGACGGTGGACCTGAAGCGATGGGGGGCCCGTAAAGCGCTTGACCCCATGGACTTGGACCGAAGACGACTCGCAAAACGTGGGAGTCTCGGCTCGTTGCGTCCTATCCTGAAAGGGCCCTAGAGGTCTTCTTATCACAAGGCAGGCAACTTCGCCCAATCATTACCTCAATATGCCATTCGTCGCCGCCGACGAGGAAGCGATGAAGGAATGGATCGGCGGGTGGGAGAGGTGAACTCCTTGGCGCAAGAGCCAAATTGGCTTGATTCTACACCCACCTTATGGTATTTTATGACGATCTCCTCCAAGGCTACTATCTGAAAGAGATAGTCAGGATAGTTCTCGACCGGTCGGGTTACATGGTTTTTCCGTACGGCTACGAAAGTGCGTTTTCTTACATCAAAATCCAGCTTCACAAGGGCGAGGTGAGCAATAGTCCAGCAGCGAAAAAGGTCAGGTCTACACCCGACTTGTTAGTCTATGCACCAGATGAGGGCGAAATTGCGCTTGTCGAGGTCAAGTCACGGAATTGGGACAAGGTCAAAATGGAATTGAATCTTGGTCCCTACCTCAAGTATTGGCCTGAATCCATTGTGGTTGTCATCGCACCGACAGGGCACTGGTTCTATGCACAATACGTTGACAATCTCGACAAGAAGGGAGAGTATGATCTCTCCAAAGACTTTGAGATTTTCGAAAAAATATTTGACGGGGTAAAAACAGATGACCTCTACGGCTACAAAGAGAGAATCGCAGAGCATCTCAACAGGCCGATTAGCGACCGATATTTTCCTGAGGAGCGGGCTTTTACAAAGAAGCACAATAAACATCTGCACGAGTTTATCCAAGACATCCCAGGGCTAGACTTCGAGAAACTGCTCCTGAGATATAATGAGGTCAATCTCATCTCCTCCGAACTCCTGCGAGAGAATCTAGTAGCACTAACTGATGACGACCTAATCGAGGAGAGAAGGGGGAGATACTATCCTCTCTGAAGGGTCCTCAAGGCGTCGAGTCCAATATAGCCTGCTTGAAAGGATTTGAGGTAGTGCAACCAACACTTGTGTCGAGGAACATCGAAGGGCGAATGACGTGTCATATCAACGAGAGGTTAGACGACCAAGTAACTTTAAGGAAATTCTAGCTGAAGCAAAGAAACTACTCGCGGTCGTTCAAAAGTATAACCGGGATGCTAAGAACGATTCTGAGGAACACGTTTGGGAAAGAGAGTATGAACCGAAGTGGCAAGAAGCATTCAAGCAGCTCGCGAAGCTAATTCTCGAGAGCAAGACCGTTGCGAATCTTGTTTCCCGCGATGACTTGCGGGAGCGATTGCAGAATGTTTGGTTATACGAGGAGAAGAAGCCGTTCTTCGAATTTTCCGACAAGGATCTAGAAAATTACCTAGACTACTTTTTTGGTCGGTCTGATACATACCACTTCTTCTTCCCACTACAATTGACTGGACTCCCGGATGGTTACAGCGTCGGTCTCTCAGTCGTTCATGAATTCAATGTGTTACCTGAACAACTAAAAACCCACCTATCTCAAGAGTGGGACTATTCGTTGGAAGGAGAGAAGATGAGCTATGGAGCTGAGACGAAGGAAGAGTACTTGGAAGCCAAGAAGCGGGAAACATATTTCTGTTTTGATGTCGAGGCCCTTGGGGTTTTCAAAGCTGGCGAAATCGCCACCCGCATTGCTAATCAATCTCTCAACATTATCAAGACGACCTATGATTTCGACTTGAGGAAGCTAGCAAGATGCTATTGGACTAAAGGGAAAGGCTACGGAAGCGTTGAGCCAAGATCCTCCTATGATCCGTTCGGATGGTTCAGGCACCCGAACATCCCAGAGCTTGAACGATATGCAACCACAATGACTGACATGATTCGTAAAGCAGACAACAGTGAAATTGCCAAGAAGTGTCTTTCAGCAGTCGACATCTATGGACTGATTGAGCGAGAGACCCCCGTAGAGGTCAGATTCTTGTTGTCGGTTATCTCACTGGAAGCTATTCTACTCGGCAAGAACGATAAGGAACTGATTGGGATGAAGTTGCGTGAAAAAGTTGCGATCTTGGTAGGGGACACTCCGGCTTGGTTTGCTGAACATCTGGGAAAGGAAGATCCTACTCGGGAGGAATGTGAAGCGAACCGAGTTGCCGCGAGAATCGATTTGTCGAAACAAGTATACGATATGTATGACAAGAGGTCGAAATTCGCTCATGCTGACAACGAGCGAGAAAAGGTCACCGAATCCGACTATCGCTTTGCTACGATGATCTTCCGGCTCTCGCTCCAAAGAGTTGTTTCACTTTACGAAAAAGGGATTCGCATGGTTGCAAAAGCTGATACCGTAGACAAGGAATCACTGGACTTTCTGATAGAGTTTCAGAAGTACTCCACGCCGCTTGGTTGGCCATAGGCCACTAGCAAAGTATGGTACGGAGCGTTCCCGGGTTTACTTTGTCGGTTGAATCCTTGGAGCTATGTGCAGATTGTAGCCTAGTCACACCACCAAAGCAACTGATGACTCACTTTCACTCTCAGCCGTTTTTCTCTCTGTTGTAATTCGGATTCTTCTCCTTTGAATGGCGCTGGCTAAGATGATTGAGATTGAGTGCCCCCGGCGCCTAATGGACTCTGGAACGAGTGACAATCTGACTCGCGTCCGGAGAACGAAGTGGCTGTGGGGCTGGACTCCCAGAGAAGTGGAGATTCTGTTGTACCAGCTACCTTGGGCAGGCATTAGTGTAGACGTCTGACGTGATAGAACCTAGAAGAGCCGCTATGTAGTGATCATTGCAGAAATTCTGATATGAAATGTAATGTTCGCTGGTCAGCCCCGCATGCTCAGCGTGAATTAAGTCGACAGTATACGTTTGCAACGAATTACCATTTCCCGTATCTGTCTGGGACATGTGCGCTGAGTCTTGGTCTGCTGTGTAGGTGGTCAGGATTCTTAACGACCCGGATTTTGCGGGCAATCCTTCTCTGATCGTGACGGCGTAGGAATCGATTGTAGTTCGAACGGTCGTTCCATTGGGCGCAATAATCGTAGTTGTGGTGGTCACCACAGCATTTGCCGTCAGGTCAGCCGATAAGTCCAAAATGTCTGGTACTAGGTTGTCGTTGAAGAACATATTCTGTTGCACTTCGGTCGTAATTTGTCCGGTCGATGTATTCACGTAGCCTGAAATGTTGATCTTGCGATCGGCGCTGGTCTCAAAAGGCCAGAGCGGTGCCACCTCTAAGGTTGCGCTCGGTGCAATGCTGTGGGTGACAAGTTTCCCGGTCGTTCTATTCGAGGAGTCGAGAGAGAGAAGTAGATTGCCGTCTACAAGCCAGTATCCATGGTTATGTGCTACTTGAATCGCAAGTCCATGAGCTTTTCCATCCCCCAGGATTCCGATGAAAGGAGTGAGGTCGATCAGATATGGGGGAATGTTGAGAACATTGACCGGTGGAATGGACTCCCAAAGGGCCGAGCCCAAGCCTCCCATATAGATAAACGGGAAGGGCCAAACTACTCCTACAAGCGTTCCATCAATAAATATCTGAATCTCCCTGAAAGATTCTCTTGAGTTAGATCCGCTACAACCGGTGTTTGGAACCAGATTGCTAGAGAACCATGTTTCGTCACATGAGTGAGCCGTGGCATACAGTTCCAAGTAAGCCTTCTCAATGTTGATTGGAAGCGAAATGTTCTGTGAGGCCAAAGCGTCACGCCCGATTCCGAACCACGGAATCGCTCCCGAGTTAGCAACGCCAATGATGATTGTGGGATGACTGATGACTGGATAGGCAGGGTTTGTCAAGTAGAAGGTCAGAGAGGCACTTGCGAACATTTTGCCAGATGGGGCGCTGATAAGAATCTTGAAAGTCTGATTTCGAGCCAACAAGGCCGCGTACTCGCTGACATCCTTCTCTACATGCCATCGCTGGCCTCCGGTTTCAGGAGTTGTGAATCTGAAAATCTCTGATGGGCCCAACCACACGCCCCCAACATGGTCGTACTGACTTATTGGAACGCTACCGTTCCAGTCCAGAACGATCATCGACCAAGGGGGTTGACACATCGTCGGAGGAGTGTAGTTACCAAAGAATGGTTGGTTAACGCCGGAAGCGAATGTTTGGTTCTGTAAGAGAGTCAGTTTGCATGAATAGGTACCAGGTCGTCTAATGGGAGGCTCCGCGGTCAAGACCGTGGGAGGCGTAGGGGTAAAGAGCGGTGCGGTTAGGTCATATCCGACCGAGACCATTGGAAATAGCAGAACGATGTAGGTGGCGATCATGAGCGTTCTCTTGGCACGTAGCCGATAGTCTTCGTCGAACAAATGTTCGAGGATGCTTCCCTCTTCTTGACCCATCGGACTTAGCCTCTCCGGTTGTGTGGTGGGTTCCTACTTGAAGGCCACGAATATCGTAGTTGAGGTCAGTTAGCAGGTCGAATTGAAGGGCAAGAAAAAGCCGAGTCAATAGACCCGTCTCGCAAATCTCTCTTCTGTAACAATTTTTTTCGTGTAACTTTTCTTTTTGTGTAACTATTCTTTTCTGTTAACTAATCTGTGACCCCCCTGAGGGTCTGTTTTTCGCGTGTCCCGCCCTTCGTGAAACGCTGAGAATCCCACGTTCAGCCGCCCGAGCCAGGCCTTTCTTCCTTCGTGGCCGCAATACCAAACGCTCCAGTTCCCCGCACGATAACCGCATTCTCGTTCAAGTTGTCGCATAGAGTGGGACTGTTGCTGCGGTCGTTTTTCGTTGGTTTGGCGCGTTGAGGCACCATTCTTATATCGAGTGTTCGCGGGTGGCGTGTTTGGGCGGTGGTGGGGGGCTGGGAAGCCGGTCGTTTCCTGTTACCCGAAATCGACCTATGCGGGAGCCCGTTAACTTTGGCGAGCGGCAACCTCGACCAGGCAGAAGACCCAGTTGTCTACTGTGACATCCTGCCCCATCAGGTCGGCGGCGTGGGAGCGCTCTCTGAAGGGAGGGTTGCTACCTGCTCACGGTCGAATCCGGCGAGGCCCGGAA
>WNGH01003097.1_pt1 | contig 17406 bp, 18 predicted proteins | sample 5400631 | NCBI WGS metagenome assembly WNGH01 (sample SAMN13153373, study PRJNA577476) | soil metagenome | isolation source: 115 cm soil or saprolite under Garry oak tree replicate 1 | place: USA:California | collected 2016-06-15
TGCGGCGAGCACCCGCCCAGCGCGCCGGAAGCGCGCAAGGAAGCCGCTGAGTTATGGGCCTCTCGCAACAGGAAGCGCTTGAGCTTTTCCGGTCCGATGACTTGATCGGCATTGGCATGGCCGCGAATCAATTGCGCAAGAAGAAAAACGATCCGCGCGTGGCCAGCTATCAGATCGATCGCAATATCAACTACACGAATTTCTGCACCGAGTACTGCTCGTTCTGCGCTTTCTACCGCCCGCTCGGCTCGAAGGAAGGTTACGTTCTTTCATTGGACACGATCCTGCAAAAAATCGAAGAGACCATAGCGCTCGGCGGGACCGGCATTCTCATGCAGGGCGGACTGCACCCCGATCTGCGCATCGACTATTACGAAAATCTGCTGCGCTCGATCAAGCAGAGCTTTCCGCAGATTCATCTGCATTGTTTCTCGGCGCCGGAAGTGCTGTGCATTGCCGAAGTCTCAAATCTCAGCGTGCGCGATACGATTGCGCGCCTGCGCGATGCGGGTCTCGGCTCCATTCCCGGAGGTGGCGCGGAAATCCTCGACGACGAAATCCGCCATCGCATCTCGCGCTTGAAATGCACGGCCGATGAATGGGACGAGATGCATCGCACCGCGCACGCGCTGGGGCTGCGCACCACGGCCACGATGATGTTTGGCTGCGGCGAGGAATATCGCCATCGCGTCAACCACTTCGAGCGCATCCGGCGCATTCAGGAAGACACCGGCGGATTCACCGCGTTCATCCCCTGGATTTTTGCGCCCGAGAATACCTCGCTCGGCAAACGCGTCCCGGAAGCGACGGCGGCGGATTATCTCAAGACGCTGGCCATCAGCCGGCTTTATCTGGACAACATCGACCACATTCAGTCGAGTTGGCTGACCCCCGGAATCAAGATTTGCCAGATTGGATTGCAGTTTGGCGCCGACGACGTGGGCAGCATCTTGATCGAAGAAAATGTTGTCTATGCCGCTGGCGTGCGTAATCGCACCAATGAATCCGAGTTGCGGCGCATCATTTCCGATGCGGGTTACACGCCCGTGCAGCGCGACACGCTCTACCGCTGCTATTACCTCAAGAAAGAGAATTCTGCGCCCGCCGCAAATTCAGCCCTACCCGTGTGAAAAACTCACGCACGCGGCTTCTGCGCCGCAAATCGCAACCGGACGTAATCCGCGGTCCAGTTGCCGTTCGCGTCACATAATTTCGGACGCAGCGCTTCGCGCACTGCCTCGATGTATGCAGGCCTTTCGGCAGCCGGCAATGCGCTCAGGAAGTCTTCCGCGAAGCTTTCCAGCCACGAGGTTACGTCGCCCGGGAGCGGCGTCGGCCGGGGGAATAGGGAAATATACGAGACCACGAATCCGGCTTTCCGCAGACGCGCCGAGTAATCTTCGATGGTCGGAAAGAACCACGGCACGAAAGATTCTCCATTGATCCCGCGGCGATCGAGTGCATCGACCAGCGCAGCTTGGATCATCTCCACGTTTCCGTGTCCGCCCATCTCCGCCACGAAGCGACCGCCGCGCCTCAGCGCGTGCCAGACTCCCGCGATGACTTCCTCGGGCCGCAACATCCAGTGCAGCGCGGCGTTACTGAATACTGCGTCGAACTCATCCCGGAATTGCAGCGCTTCGCCCGCCATGACGCGAGCGTCCACTCCCAGTTTGCGCGCGGCCGCAACCTGCATCTCGCTGGCATCGACTCCTATAACTTTGCACCCCATTTCCGCCAGCTTGGCCGCGAGCACGCCATCGCCGCAGCCTAAATCGAGGATTCGCTCGCCGGGGCGCGGCGCCAGCAGATGAACGACCGGCATACCAAGATCGGTTACGAATCGCGCGTAGCGCGCGTAGCGCTCGGGATCCCAGGTTTGCGCGCTGCTCATCGAGCCAGCGCTGTCAGGAAGGATTTCGCGGACGGCGAATCGAGATTTCGACGATCTCATCTTCGGAAAGGTTGAGCCCTTCGAGGGGATGCAGCGCGCCGCCGGAGTAACGGGCGCGAATCGGTCGCTCGCCGCCTGGCATCTGCGTCGCGCCGCCGCGCGCGGAAGCCTTCTCGCCGCGCTTGGCATCTGGTTTCGCGCCGAAGCTTGCGTCAACATTTCCGCCGCTGCCGGAACCGGTGCGATCAAGCGCGGAGTTGGCGAGCTCATCGGCTTCGCGATTCTGTTCCCGCGGCACGTGTTCGATGGCGAAATAGGCGAACCCATGCGCCAGCTTTCGCGCGCGCTCGTGCAAAGGGCGCAAGTCGGCGCTCTTCACCTTATAACGGCCTTGCATTTGGCGCACCAGGAGCTCCGAATCGCTGCGCACCAATAAGCGCTCGATTCCGTGAGCGGCGGCGTAGTCGAGCGCGGTGATGAGGCCATAGTATTCGGCCACATTATTCGTAGCGCGGCCGATATATTTGCCGGCCTCGAAGCGAGTGGCGCCGTCAGGGCCGCGGAGAATCACGGCGTAGGATGCGGGCCCGGGATTGCCGCGCGAAGCGCCGTCCACATAGGCGACGAAGATATTCGCGGGCCTCTCAGGCGCGTCGAATAAAAGCTTCCCAGAAGCAGGTTTCGTTGGCCGGCTCTTCATGCGAATCGGAATGCGCGGAACTCAAGGTTCATTCGCGGATATTCCCGCCGCGCTGGCCTTCGACTCGGCATCTGGAGGGGCGGCCACAGGCGGTTCGACGTAATAGAGAATACGCGTGCAGGATTCGCACTGGAAGATTTCGTGGGAGTCGCTCCGGCGCAGTTCCTGAAATACGTGCGGGCGGATGCGCACTCCGCAAAGACTGCAAGCTTGGTCACGCACTTCGGCAAGACCGATGCCGTGGCGGCGGCCCGCGATGTGTTCGTACGTGCTCAAGAGTTCTTCGGGAATCTCCGAGGCAATCTCGCGGCGCTCCGCCTCTTTCGTCTGCAGCTCTTGTTGCAGAGAAGACTGTTCCGCCTGAATCTTTTGCCGCTCCGCCTGAGCTTCGCTTTCCACTATGCCCACGGAACCCTCGGCCGTTTTCACTTGGCGTTCGTACTCCTCGCCCGCGACCATGCGTTCGAGCAGACGGTCTTCGGCTTGCGCGACTTGGGTTTCGGCGTGCTGGATTTCGTGCTGAAGGGCCTTATAGGCTTCGTTGGTCTTTACTTCAAAGCTTTGGTCCCGGTATTTGCGCGCCTTTTCCTTCCAGGAATCCACATCCATTTCGTACTTCTTGCGGTCTTTGAGGCTTGTGGTGAGCGCTTCCTTGGCGGCGGCGATCTGCTGACGGGTGTTGCTAACCCGCGCATCCACAGCGGCAAGCTGCGCGGGGATGGCCTGCAGGCGGTTGCGCAGTTCCGCCAAACGCGTGTCTAGAGCCTGCAAATGCACGAGGCGCTGAATCTGTGCATCCATCCGCATCTTGATTCTAACATACGGGAACGAAGCGTTTGGGATCGCAGGGGAGAGGGACTCGAGGGAAACCCGGCGCCTGTTACTCCTGACGGATTTGCATGGATTGGTCCATCGAAAGCGCCGGGTAGTGCAAGGGCGCCGCGCCATTGATTGCGGGGCTATCGGAGTGGTGCGCCGTCACCGTGAAACCATTTCCCGAAGTTTCAATCGAATACGTATAGCCATCGCGGCCGGTACGCGCCATGGTGAGCGCGCCGCTGGAGGTGAGCCGGTCGAGATCGGCATAGGAGCCGTTTTGCGCGAAGTACATGCGTTCCGCTTGCGCGATGGCGTTCAGATCCATCTCCACGCCCGTGGTGGAGATGGCCTGAGTGGCCACCATGCCGGGCGCGGGCGCGGCTTGCTTCAGGTAATAGTAATAGATGCCGATGGCGATCAGGGCGGCGAAGAGCAATCCAACCATGCGCATAACAGCTCGATTGTCGCTTACCTTGGGGGCTTTTTGCGGGCAAGCCGCGAGTCATGCACCGAATTCGTAACCGGCGCAAAGCGCAGCCGCCGTGCTATAATTTGTTCTGACTAGGGAGCACACTAGGCAGGTGACAAGACAGCCCAGGGCGATCGCTCGCTCCCACAAGAGCGGGGCCAACGCGCGGTTGGCGTCGGGCGCGACGCGCCGCCGGCGCATCGTTCAATGGATGCGTGGACGGAACGGCCCGGTGCCCGGGACGGAATTGGCGCGCCATTTTCGGGTGAGCCGGCAATGCCTGGTGCAGGACATCGCCATTCTCCGCGCGGAGAGCAACGACATTCTCTCGACGCCGCAGGGGTACCGGCTTCCGGCGAAGCAAGTGCCGGACGGGCACCGCGCTGTGATTGCCTGCCAGCACGGGCCGGAACGAACCGAAGAGGAGTTACAGGTTTTTGTGGACAACGGCGTGCGCGTTCTGGACGTGCTCGTGGAGCACGCGCTATACGGCGAAATGCGCGGCTCGTTGATGATCGAGTCGCGCGCTGACGTGCAGGATTTTCTGCGGCGATGGCGGAGCACGAAAGCCAGCTTGCTTTCTTCGCTGACGCGCGGCGTGCACTTGCATACGGTGGAAGCGAGCAAACCGGAGATGATTGCACGGGCCCGGGCGGAACTCCAGTCGCGTGGAATCCTACTGAAATGACACAGCAAGCAGCGCAGACGGCGGCGTATTCGCCCCGGCGGGAGCGGCTAAGGCGGGCGCTTTTCCGAGGCGAGAGTCTGCACTTGGGGAATCGCGAATATCTCAAGGCCGCGCGAACCTTGCTGGATGAGCTGCTGGGCTCGGATGTGGGTTCCGGCGATCTGACGGTTGCGGCTCTCCAATTAGCGGATGAACATGCGGGCGCGAAAATACTGGCCAAGGAAGCGGGCGTGATTGCGGGCCTTGCTGAGTTTTGCTGGCTGCTGAACCGCGATGATGTGGAAGTAAAGGTTTGCAAGCAGGATGGCGAGGCGATCGATGCCGGAGACGTCATTCTGGAGATCGAAGGACGGCGCAGCGATTTGCTGGCACAGGAGAGGGTGGGATTGAATATCCTGCAGCGCCTGAGCGGTATCGCGACAGCCACTCGGCGTTTTCAGGAGCTGCTGCATCGGCGTAATCCCGATGCGCACGTGGTGGCCACGAGAAAGACGCCGTGGGGTTTGCTGGATAAACGCGCGGTGCATCTGGGCGGCGGCGGAACGCACCGGCTGGGATTGTGGGATGCGATTTTGGTGAAGAACAATCATCTCGCGCTTCTGGCAAATCGCGAAGAAGAGGCCGTGCGTATTGCTGTGGAGCGCGCCTGGCCGGCCCGCCAGTCCGCAGCCTTTATTGAAGTGGAAGTGCGAAGCGAGCTGGCCGCGCTGGCAGCGGCACAGGCATTTCGCCGCGTGCAGGAATCCTCGCATGAGGAATCGGACGGACATTGCCCCTGCTTGTTGCTGCTGGACAATATGTCACCCGGGCAAATGTCCGCGATTATCGGGGAGCTGCGCGCCCAAAAGTTGCTCGACCACGTCCTGACGGAAGCCAGCGGAAATATTTCCGAAAGCAATATCGAGGAGTACGCCACCTGTGGCGTGGATGCGATCTCCATGGGCGCGCTGACGCATTCGCCGCGCGCGCTCGATCTGTGTGCAAGACTCTAGTCGCCCAAAGGAAAAGCCATGACCCCAGCAGCCGTTACCCATGACACTTACGAAAACCGCTATACCCTTCCGCCAATCGAACAAATAAACGACACGGGGGAAGAAATTCTGGCCAAGCAGGAGCGCGTTCGGAAGCTTTGCCGCGAACGCAAGGCCATCATCCTGGCGCATCACTACCAGCGTCCCGAGGTTCAGGAAGTGGCAGACTACGTCGCGGATTCGCTTAGGCTCTCGCAAAGCGCGGCGGCCACGGATGCGGAGACGATTGTCTTTTGCGGCGTGCATTTCATGGCCGAGACGGCGGCGATTATCTGCCCCACGAAAACGGTGCTGCTGCCGGATTTGCGCGCGGGATGCTCGCTCGCGGCGGCCATTACGGCGGACGAGCTGCGCGCCTGGAAGGCGCGTTTTCCGGACGCCGTGGTGGTTGCTTATATCAACACTTCGGCAGAAGTGAAAGCCGAGAGCGATTACTGCTGCACCTCCGCGAATGCCGCGAAAGTGGTGCGAGCAATTCCCGCCGAGCGGCCCGTCCTCTTCCTTCCCGATAAGTTCCTGGCGCAGGTGGTAGCGAGACAAGCGGAGCGAAGCAATATCATCGCCTATCCGGGCTACTGCCACGTGCACCGTACGATTCGGCCCGAAGACGTGAGCGAAGTGCTCGAAACGCACCCGGATGTGGAACTGCTACTGCATCCCGAGTGCGGATGTGTGAGTTCCTGCATGGCCAAGGCACTCGACGGCAGCTTGCCGTTTAATCGCACCTTCTTTCTATCCACAGAGGGAATGCTGCGGCACATTGGCGCATCGCCGGCCCAAGAATTCGCTGTGGGCACCGAGATGGGTATCCTGCACCGGCTGAAGAAGGAGTTTCCGGACCGCTCGTTTTATCCGGTCAATCCGAACGCCGTTTGTGCTTTCATGAAGACGATCACGCTGGATAATGTCATCCGCTCGCTGGAAACGCTTTCACCGCAGGTGACCGTGCCGGCGGAGACTGCGCGAAAGGCGCGGCGCGCCATCGAGCGCATGCTGGAATTGGCTTGATGCCGGCAGCTCTAAAAGTCGGCCTTCTCGGCGTGGGCGCCATCGGCCAAATTTTGGCAACGGCGCTCGATGCCGAGCCAGATCGCGCGGTTCTGGCGGCCATTGCGGACCAGGATCGGCCGCGAGCGGAAACGTTTGCGGCGCAGTTGAAGGCGCGGCCTGCCGTGGTGGAAATCGATGAACTGGTGCGCCGTTCGGATTTGATCATCGAGGCGGCCAGCCAGGCGGCCCTGACGGAAATTGTTCCCCGAGCGCTTCGCGCGCAGAAAGATTTGATGGTGATGAGCGTGGGCGCTTGCTGGAGCATGAAGAATGGTTTGCGGAAGCGGAGAGGCAAGGGTGCCGGATTCACATTCCTTCGGGCGCGATTGCGGGGCTCGATGGGCTGAGGGCCGCGGCGGTGGGGCGCTTGAGCCTGGTGATTCTGACGAGCCGGAAACCAATCGCTGCCTTGCGGGGCGCAAAATACGTGACCGAACGGAGAATCGACCTGGACCGGCTCACAAAAGAAACGGCTTTGTTTGAGGGTCCGCCCGAAGATGCTTGCCGGGCTTTTCCCTCGACTTCGAATGTGGCCGCCTCGCTGCGGCTGGCCGCGGGCAAATCGGTGGAGATTCGTGTTCGCGTCATCGCCGTGCCGGGTGGAACCGAGAACGTGCATGAAATTCAGGCGGTGGGCGACTTTGGCCGCTTCCGCATCGTTCTGGAAAACGTGCCCTCGCCATCGAACCCGCGTACTTCGCGTCTGGCCGCGCTTTCCGCTGTAGCAACTCTCGAAGAGATCCTCCGCACGCAGAAGGTACACGTTTAGTATCGATGGCATGTTTTGCCGGTTTTCGGACGGCAAGCAGCCCGCTGGTTTCGCTGTGCATCAGACTCCCCGCGCCGGATAATATGCGCGGCTCTCATTGCATCTGCGCTGCTCGCAGTCAGAATCAGAGCATCCAACCATGGTGGCGTGAGGTGCGACTGATTGGTCTGCAATCGGCAAAGCTGCGGGAATTTGGGATACAGTTCTGATTTGCGACAAACGAGCGTAGACTGGGTGGATTCGTAGCCCGCGATTCGGGCCGAGGGAGTGACTCGCTTGAGACCAACATGCACCGTCCTTTCGATTTTTGCGCTCCTGTTCGCAGCCTCGAGCGGATCCGCAAAAGGCAAAGCTCCCCGCATGGCCGAATCGCCTGCACAGGCGACTCAGGCCGGTCAGGCGGCGCCCTCGCCGTTATTAGGAGCTCTACAGGAGGAACTGAATCGCGAGATGGCTGTCATCGGCAAGGCTGATCCCCCGGCCTACTTCCTAAGTTATACCGTCACGAATAGTGATCGCTCCGAAGTGACGGGTTCTAACGGCGCCCTGCTTTCCAGCCAAGAGCAACGCAGCCGCTGGCTCGAGGGACAAGTGCGCGTGGGCAGCTATCAGCTCGACAATACGCATCGCGTCGGCAATGACGGCCCGGGCTTCCCCGGCAGCTTCGGAGAACCCGTCCCCATCGATGACGATCCCGCGGTGCTCAAGCGGGCCATGTGGCGGGAAACCGAAAGCCAATATCGGGCCGCCGCCGAGGCTTTCATCAAGGTGAAGACCGGAAAAGATGTCCAGGTGCAAACAGTGGCGCAAGGTGCTCCCGATTTTTCTCAGGAGAAAGCGCAAGTCTATTACGGCCCGCGCGCCTCTTACACGCTGGACCGGCATCTGTGGGAAGAGAGGGTGCGGCTGTATACGCATTCGTTCCGGGCATCCGCCGCCGTGCTGAACTCCATCGTTACCTTCAGGGCGGAGGCGCACAATCAGTATCAGGTGACGAGCGAGGGCACCAAGGTTCAGTTCGGCGAGATTCGCTACAGGCTGGAGCTTTTCATCCAGGGCAAGGCCTCGGATGGGATGGATCTCGAGCGCTACTACAACTTCGATTGGACCGATCCCGCCTCGGCTCCGGATGACAAGACGGTCCTGGCGCAATGCGCCGTACTTCAGAAGGAGTTGGAGTCTCTAGTGCAGGCGCCGCTGGCCGAACCCTATGCGGGGCCGGCAATGCTGACGGGGCGCGCCGCGGCTGTTTTCTTCCACGAAGTTTTCGGTCATCGCGATGAGGGCTTCCGCCAGAAGGATATCGGCGAAGGCCAGACGTTTGCGGGCAAGGTGGGCGAATTGCTTCTGCCTAAGTTCATCAGCATCATCGATGATCCCACGGCTGGGAAGCTAGGCTCGACCGTGCTGCTGGGCAACTATCCCTTCGATGACGAGGGCATCGCGTCGCAAAAAGTAACGTTAGTGGATCATGGAGTGCTGCGGAATTTCGAGATGTCCCGGCAGCCACTGAACGGCTTCCCGCAGTCGAATGGGCACGGACGCCGCCAGGTGGGCTTGCCGCCGGAGTCGCGACAGGGAAACTTGATCGTGGAGAGCAGCTACAAGGTGGCGAACGCGCGCCTGCGCCAGATGTTCATCGAGGAAATTAAGCGCCAGAACAAGCCGTACGGCCTGTTCTTTGATGACATTTCCGGAGGCTTCACGTTTACCGGTCGCAGCCAGCCGCAGGCTTTTCAGGTGGAGCCGCTGGTGGTTTATCGCGTCTACGCCGACGGCCGCCCAGATGAACTGGTGCGGGGAGTGGCCATCGTGGGCACGCCGCTGGTATCGCTGCAGAAGATCATGGCCACCGGCGATACGACGGAAGTTTTCAACGGCTACTGCGGGGCGGAATCAGGTTCTGTTCCGGTTGCGGCAGCGGCGCCGCCCTTGCTGATTTCAGAGATGGAAGTTCAGAAGAAGCAGACCTCCACAGACCGGCCGCCCATTCTGCCGCCGCCAGCCCACGATCCTCAGGCAAACGATCCGCAGACGAAGGTAAATTAACCATGAACTTTAATCGGCTGATAAAGGCGCCTTTGTGGATGGCATTCATAATTTCGGTTTTTTGCGCGCCCGTGATTGGATTCGCAGCTAATGCTGCGCCCGTCCGGCAGGCAGGGGCGGCAGGCCAGATTGCCCCGGTTCCCGCCGGAGACACCGACAAAACGCTGGCGGCTCTGCACGATGAGCTCGAGCGGTCCAAAAATCGCCTCGTCCTGCCGGGCCAGCAGCATTCTTACTTCATCGAATATCGCCTGCTCGATCTCGACGAGCGCGTCATCAGCGCGGAGTTCGGGGCGCTGCTTTCGAGCAGCACCACGCGGAATCGCTTCATGAGCGTGAATGTGCGCGTGGGCAATTACAAACTGGACAGCTCGAATTTTCTTTCCTCGGAGGGATTCCGTGGATTCCTAGCTTCCACGGGGACCGTGGGCATCGATCGCGACTACGATTCTTTGCGGCAGGACCTGTGGCTGGCCACGGATCAAGCCTATAAGGAGGCGCTCGATTCGTTCTCGAATAAACAGGCGGCGCTGCGCGCTCTCGCCAGTGCGCCTACCGTGGACGATTTTTCGCAGGAGCCGGCTGTGGTCATGGTCGAGCCGCGGGTTGAGCCGGACTGGACTTCGCGAAACTGGGAATCGGAGGCGCGAACGGCATCGGCGGTTCTGAAAAACTATCCTGAGTTATACAACTCGCGGGTCACCTATCACCTCATCTATGCGACCAGCTATCTGGTTACGACGGAAGGCGCGCAAATTCGCACCAGCCGCAGCCTTGCGGCCATCGAAGCGAGCCTGGGAACGCAAGCCGACGACGGCATGCCGCTGCACAATTTTCTGGCGGTCTACGTAAATCGCCCGGCGCAGCTTCCCGCGGCGGAGGCGGTGCGGCAGCAGCTCGATAGCAAAGGCAAGGAACTAGCAGCGCTGCGAATGGCTCCCACGGTACGCGATTACGATGGCCCCATGCTGTTCGAAGCGCGGGCCGCAGGTTCGCTTCTGGCGCAAGTGCTGGCGCCGTCGGTAAGCGGGGCCCGGCCGCCTGTTTCGATGAATACGCGGTTCGAGCAGATGATGCAGGCGCTGGGCGGGCGGAGCGAATGGATGGGACGCATCGGGCAGCGCGTTTTGCCTTTGACAGTGGACCTAACCGATGATCCGACCGTGCAGCAGTTTGAAGGACACGACCTGATCGCCTCATATCAAATCGATCAGGACGGTGTTCGCGGCCAGAAAGTGGCACTGGTGCAAAACGGCCTGCTCAAGGAGTTGCTGATGTCGCGGCGGCCGGGACCGGATCTAGACCGCTCTAACGGTCATGGCCGGTCGACATTTTTGGCCATGCCGCGCCCCATGCTGAGCAATCTCTTTTTCAATGCCAGCAGTGGCGAATCGGCGGCTGATCTGCGCAGGAAATTCCTTGAAGCTTGCAAGCAAAATGGCCAGCAATTTGGCTTGCTGGTGCGCGAGATGGATAATCCGGTGATCGCCAGTTCGAGCCAGGAAGAGCTTTCTGATTCGCTGGCGACATTGGCCTCGGGAGCTCCCAATGGCGACCGCACGCCGCTTCTGGTCTATCGCGTTAACGTAAGTGACGGGCGTGAGGAGTTGGTTCGCGGAGCTTTGATTTCGCAATTGACCGTGCGGAACCTGCGCGCGCTGCTCGGCATCGGCAACGACAGTACGGTGTTTTATTATGCGCAGAGCCAGGATGCCGAGACGGCTGGAACTGCGCTGGGCGCGTTCGGTAGCGCGAACGGAGGAGTTCCGAGCGACGTAATTGCGCCGTCCCTGTTATTTGAGGAGGTCGAAGTACGCGGACCGCACGGGGAGCCGCGGCGCACGCCGCTTGTTCCGCCCCCTCCACTGCAGTGAAGTCGGGTCGCTAAAGCAACCTGAATGCAGCCGTGTCATTTCGCCGAAGTGCGTTTATCGGCCAGCCGTGCGACGGGCGCACGCCGGCGCGCTAGGGCGCTGGAGAGTTCCAGCATCATCGTATAATCACCGAAAAGGCAGAGCGACCGAGGAATCGACATCTCCAGCCCCAACATCAGGTCGGCAAAGCAGATGGCCGCACTCGCTTCAGTGGGTTCAGCCATTGTTCTCCTATCGCTAAAGAGTTTTCTGGCCGCGTCGACGGGAAGTCTCGGTGTGCTCTCCGAGGCCCTGCATTCGACGCTGGATCTCATCGCCGCGATTATTACGTATCTCTCGGTTCGAGTTTCCGACCGCCCGGCCGATGCCGACCACACCTACGGTCATGGCAAGGTCGAGAATTTCTCGGCGTTCCTGGAGACGGGCCTGCTCATTCTCACCGCCGCCTACATCATCTGGGAAGCTGTGCAAAGGCTGTTTTTTCGCCAAATCACGATTCGGCCCAGCCTGCTCGCGATCGGCATCTTGGGCATCGCGCTGGGAATTGATCTGCTGAGGTCCCGAACGCTCGCACGCGTCGCTCGGGAGCACGTAAGCGAGGCGCTGGAAGCAGACGCGCTGCATTTTTCCACCGACGTGTGGAGCACGTCGGTGGTGATCCTGGGTGTGGCGATGGCCTGGGTGGGGCAGCGAACCGGTGTGAGCTGGCTTCGTTACGCCGACCCGGTTGCGGCGTTGGGCGTGGCTGCGGTGGTGATCTGGGTGGCGGCGCGGCTGGGCCGGCGCACCGCCGATGCTCTGCTGGATACAGCTCCGGCCGGATTGCAGGAGCGCGTGGCGAGAGCAGTGGAGGAGCTCGAAGGCGTGCTGCGCACCGAGCGCGTGCGCGTCAGGAGAGCCGGCAATCGCCACTTTGTGGACGTAACGGTCAGCATTCCGCGAGCGGTGAGCTTTGAGCAGGTGCACGCGATCAGTGATGAGGTGGAGCGGCGCGTCAGCGAGATTATTCCCGCGGACGTCATGGTGCACATGGAACCGCGAGCGCGGGCTGGCGAGCACCTCTTCGATTCCATTCGCGCCGCAGCCCAGCGACGTGGATTGGCGGTTCACGACCTCTCCGCGCATCAGTTTGATGGTCATCTCTTCATCGAGATGCACCTGGAAGTGGAGGAACATTTGACCCTGCGCGAAGCGCACCGCCAGGCCACCGATCTAGAAGAGGAAATTCGCACGCTGCCGTCGCTCGCCGGCACCACGGGCGCAAACGGAGTGCTGGTGAACATCCATATCGAGCCCATGGGCGCGCATATTGCCACGGTCGACCGTTCTTCCGGCAACTTGCACGGGCTGGCCGATGATGTGGAAGCGTTTGTGAACGGGCTGCGCGGCGAACTCCAGGCGCTGAAGGATTGCCATGATGTTCGTGTCCAAAAGGTGGAGCGGAGGATTCAGCTCTCCTGTCACTGTGCCATGGACGGTAATTTGCCCATCACGGTAATTCATGATGTAACTGCGCGGCTCGAGGACCGGGTCAAAGAGCGGTTTCCCCAAATTTCCCGCGTGACCATTCACCCCGAGCCCTTGGAGGCTGGCGAGAGCTAGCTGGCGCCCTCGGGCGCCGCTGGTGCTTCAACCTGCTCAGCCGTGCTACCTGAAGTGGTGGCCATTTGCACTGGATTTTGTTAGGCTTGGCTAAGAACAAAGGGCTGTATCCCTAAAAAGGAACGGCACCGGAGGGTCAGATGAGCACCGCATTTGATGCGGGCAACGGCAAGATTACCGTGCCCGACATACTCGGCCGCAAAACCAGCACTCCTTCCAGTCCCAATCAAAGTTCCGATCGGGGAGGTTCCGACCGGCGAAAAATCGTTTGCCTCACGGCGTACGACTATCCAACCGCTCGCTTGCTGGACGAAGCGGGTGTGGACGTTGTGCTGGTGGGCGACTCGGTCGGCATGGTCGTGCTCGGCTACGAAAATACGCTGCCGCTCACGGTCGAAGAAATGCTGCATCATACGCGCGCGGTGCGGCGCGGTGTGCGCAGAGCGCTGCTGGTGGCGGACATGCCTTACGGCAGCTTTCACGGAGATAAGGATGAAGCCGTACGCAACGCGGTGCGCTTCGTCAAAGAAGCGGGGGCCGAAGCCGTCAAAGTCGAAGGCGGTGAGCGGCGCATGGAATTGATCGCGCAGATGGTTGAGGCGGAAATTCCGGTGATGGGCCACATCGGATTGACTCCGCAGTCGCTGCACGCCTTCGGCGGCTTCCGCGTTCAGGGTAAAACCCTGGAAGCGGCGCAGCAACTCCTGCGTGACGCGCGCGCGGTCGAGGCGGCGGGAGCGTTTTCCATCGTGCTCGAATCGATTCCGCGCGAGCTGGCGGCGCGGATCACGAGCGAGCTGCGCATTCCCACCATCGGCATCGGCGCCGGCCCCGAATGCGATGGCCAGATTCTTGTGCTGCACGATATGATCGGGCTGTCGCTGGGGCATACACCGAAATTCGCGCGCCGCTACGCCAATGTGGGCGAAGCAATATCCCATGCCGTCGCGGCATACGCGGAAGACGTCCGCGAGGGACGCTTTCCGGCGGACGAAGAGTCTTACCATCTCTCGAGTGAGGTTCGCGAACGCTTGCTGGCCATCCGGCGAAGCTGAGCGCAAAGGAGAAACGCATGATCACACCCGAGCACGCCCGCACTTTGTTTGCGTATGGTGCCTGGGCTAATCGGCGGATGCTGGATGCCTGCGCCGCGCTTTCCGGCGAGCAATTCACGAAGGACCTTGGATCGAGTTTTCGGTCGGTGCAGGGCACTCTGGCACACATCATGGGTGCGGAGTGGCTTTGGCTTGAGCGCTTTCGCGGCCGCTCGCTCCCATCGCTGCCCAGCACCGATCAGTTCGCCGATCTGGCCAGCCTGCGCGCCCGCTGGACGCAAGTCGAGCGCGAGCTGCTGTCTTACGTCGATGGTCTCTCGGCCGCGGATCTCGACCGCAGCTTCGACTACCGCGACACCAAGGGCAATTCCCATAGCAACTTGCTTTGGCAGACACTGCAGCATCTGGCCAACCACGGCACTTATCATCGCGGCCAAGTGACGACGCTGCTCCGCCAACTGGGCGCCAAGCCTGTCAGCACGGACCTCATCGGCTTCTACCGCGAGCGCGCCGCGCAGGCCGCTCGTTAGCAAGACCCGCGCCGTTGTCGCGTGGAAGTCATTCACACTGTTGAGTGGATGAAACAGGTGGGGCGCGAGGCCCGCGCCGAAGGGCGGCTCGCGGGCTTCATTCCAACGATGGGCGCGCTGCACGCCGGACATCTCTCCCTCATCGAAGCGGCGCGGCGCGATGCGAGCCCGGTGATCGTCTCGGTTTTCGTCAATCCCAAGCAGTTCGGGCCCGGTGAGGATTACAGAAAATATCCGCGCGATCCGGAAGGTGACTGCCAGAAACTGGAACAGGCCGGAGTGGATTTTCTCTTCGCCCCTCCGGTCGAGGAGATCTATCCCGCGGGCTTTCGCACCTCAGTAAACGTTGAAGGCTTGGCCGATCGCCTGGAAGGCAAAATACGGCCTGGCCATTTTCGCGGCGTGGCCACAGTTGTGCTGAAGCTGCTGGAAATTGTGGCCCCGCGGTTTGCCTATTTTGGGCGCAAAGATGCGCAGCAGGCGCGCATCATCGGTCAGATGGCGGCTGATCTGGCGCTGGACTGCGAGATTGTGGTTCGCCCCATTGTGCGGGAGCCTGATGGCTTGGCGCTATCCTCGCGCAACCTCTATCTTTCGCCAGCCGAACGCAAGGCCGCAACCGTACTCTATCGGGCACTGTTGCGAGCGCGTAGCGCGATGGAAGAAGGTGAGCGCGAGACGATGAGAATTATGGGCTTGATGCGCCAGGAGTTCGCCGGAGAGCCGCTGGCCTCGCTGGATTATGCAGAGATCGTGGACGCCGATTCATTTGAGCCGATCATGCGGCTCACGCGCTCGTGTCTGGTGGTGCTGGCGGCGCGTTTTGGCGCGGCTCGCCTAATCGATAACATGCAGGTGGAAATCGTTGAGTCGGGCGGCGGCGCTGGCGGCGGAGTTATCTGCAGCCTCTGAGTTTCTGCACAAAAAATCAGGTAAATGACAGAACAGCGGAAAGCACATCCCTCGTCCGCCTTGGCGGACTCGCGATGAGAGCGAAGGAATGTAGATAAAGCAGACTACTCGCCGGCCTAAAGCTGTTTTACGGCTTCGAGGACTTCGGCGGCGTGGCCCTTGGATGGCGCTTTATCCCAGATTTTGGCGATGCGGCCGTCAGGGCCGATCAAAAACGTGGAGCGCACGATTCCTAGGAATGACTTGCCGAGGAACTGCTTCATCCGCCGCGCGCCATAGGCTTCGATGGCTTTGAATTCTGGATCGCTCAACAGAGGAAAATTGAGATTATATTTGGCCGCAAATTTGGCCTGGGTTGGCACACTATCGCCGCTGCAGCCCAGGATGACCGCGCTGAACTTGTCAAACTGTGGTTTGGCGTCGCGAAACTCGGACGCTTGGCACATGCGCTCGATCTCTGCGGTGTCTTGAATTTGCGCCAGGCCTTGCGCCGAGACGATCTCTTCCGCCGACTTCCCGGTTTCAAACATGGCCGCGAAGACCTTTTTGCCCGAAGCGCCGGTTATGTTCCCTGCTTCGACTTGCGCGAGCAGCCCCGCCAAAGCCTTGGGAGCGAGCGGGCTGGCTTCGACGGGCTGGCCGGAATCGTTCAATCTTCGCAGCAACTCGGTTTGGATCCAACTCGCCGCAGTTTTTGGCGGGCCGCCGGCACTGACGACCGCCTCGAAGTAATCGCCGAGCGCGCGCGTAGCGGTGAGCACACCCGCGTCGTAGGCGGAGAGCCCGTGTTCCTGCACAAATCGCCGGCGTCGCGCGGCAGGTAATTCGGGCGTGTCGCGCTGAATTTCCGCGAGCGAGCTCATGCTGACGTGAACGGGGAGCAGATCGGGATCCGGAAAATAGCGATAGTCGTGCGCAAATTCCTTGGAGCGCATGGATTCGCTGCGGCCCTCGGCCACGTTCCACAGGCGCGTTTCCTGAGAAATCCGGCCTCCCGATTCGAGGACGGAAATGTGGCGTTCGATCTCATATTCGAGGGCGCGCTGTAGATAACGGAACGAGTTCAGGTTCTTGACTTCGGTCTTCGTGCCGAAGCGCTGGTCGCCCCGCCGGCGCACGCTGACATTCGCATCGCAGCGAAGAGAGCCTTCTTCCATATTGCAATCGCTGACGTCAGCGTACTCGAGCACCTGTTTCAGCGCGCTCAGATAAGCGTAGGCCTCCGCCGGGGAACGCAGGTCCGGTTCGGAGACGATTTCCGCGAGAGGCATGCCGCAGCGGTTGTAATCGATATAGCTGTTGCGATCCGAGTCCGGAAAGCCCTCGTGGATATTCTTTGCGGCGTCTTCCTCGAGATGCAGCCGCGTGATGCCGATTTTTTTCGTCGCCCCGTCATGCTCGAGTTCCAGCCAACCATGCGTGGCCAGCGGCAACTCGTACATGGAAATCTGATAACCCTTGGGCAAGTCGGGATAAAAATAATTCTTTCGCGCAAAGCGCGAATCTTGCTGGACACGCAGATTGAGCGCCAGCGAGGCGCGCAGGGCCAGCTCCAAAGCGCGCTTGTTGAGCACAGGCAAGGAGCCGGGCAGGCCGAGGCAGACCGGGCAGGTGTTCGTGTTCGGCGGATCGCCGAATCGCGTGGAGCAGGCGCAGAAGATTTTGGTCGCGGTCTTCAGTTGCGCGTGGACTTCTAGCCCGATGACGGGCTCATAAGCCGCGGCGACTTCAGGCGCGACTCGCGCGATTGCAGACGTGGCTCTGGCCATGGCGAATTCCGCGATTATAACATTCCTGATTCGGCGATTTTGGATCGGCCCACCACGGGTGACGTCAAGCTGCTTGTGTAAAAAGAGCGAGGGTACGGTTTTGCCACTGCTGATTGAACCGCTGAAAAATCGCATAGATGATTCTCTCCACGCTGGCCACATTCACGAACAGCACCATGGGCCGGGTGCGCCGGC
>WNGH01003553.1_pt1 | contig 17402 bp, 15 predicted proteins | sample 5400631 | NCBI WGS metagenome assembly WNGH01 (sample SAMN13153373, study PRJNA577476) | soil metagenome | isolation source: 115 cm soil or saprolite under Garry oak tree replicate 1 | place: USA:California | collected 2016-06-15
TTGTTTGGGATCAAGGGTTCTGATTGTATGCTCCTCAGTGCCGTTATCTGTGGCAATCTTGACCCGCGCTGTAAAGATCGGCAAATTTGCGAGCTGAGACGCAACCTCATTATGCACATCCGCGTATGTTCGCTGCGGGTGAATAATCGTCTTAGCTGGGATCGTATGGTAGGTCAGATGTGTTCGCATTTTTGGCACGAGCCGCTTCTCTCCGGTAGGGACGCGAATCGGGTTTTTTGCTAGTTCTTCACATAGGGTAATCAGATTAAAAAGAAAATGAGCATTCTTTGCAAACATATATTTAAAACACAGGATCATTGCTTCCCGGCCTCCGGTTCTGAGTTTCATTTCTTTCAATACTTTTTTTATTTCATCGCCGTATATACGCTCTAATTCGTTGTCAGGCAATGAATCAATCTCCCGCTGTACCCGTTCAATTTTTGATTCGATTTCCGGCATGGTAACAAATTTACCATCCTTATGTATTTGAACAATCCAACGGCCAAGCTGTCTGTCGTAGACTTGCGCTTCAGGCATACCCGTATTCACCTGGCAAACAATATTGTAGTTAACTATCTCTCTGAGCACTTTATCCAGATCAGAAAGGACAGAAAGATAGTCTTCTTTCCTCAGAATTTTTTCGATCACCTTTTCGATAACTTTAACTGTTACGGTGGTACGCGGCATATTGGTATACGGATAAGGGTCACCGGAGTCAATAATGTCATCACCCCACTCTGCAACGTCTTTAATTGTTTGCTTAAATTCTTCTGATCCGATTTGTATCGTGCCTTCCATAATATTCACTAAAAGGTAACTAAGCTTCCCCCGGCTCAATAATGGGGAGGCGAAAGGAGACAAGACTGGCCCGATAATATTACGAACAACTTCACTTACATGCTCCATGCGTGAACTGGTGAGATGGTATAGCGGATCTCGCGAAATGACCATAATATCCTCTTCTATCTCATCTGCAATTTGCTCCTCAACCCGTTCAAAGCGGATTGGCTCAATCTCTTCTTCCCATGCTTCCTGCGGGGTAATGTCAAATTCACCTGCTAACTCATCAGCGTCTATACTATTGACCTTAAACACCGCCAGGTTTGCGACACTTCTCGCCCGCTCTTTCAAGCTGGTCTCTAACTGGCTGCCGTTTTGATGCGCGATGGTGATGCCAACGCCGAATTTGCGGGCTTCTTCGATCAAGGTGGCATAGTCTTCGGTGGCGAAACGCTGGAATTCGTCCGCATAGAGATTGAATTGCCGTCGTTTCTGTACCGGCAAATCAGCGCGGGATTTGGCAGCGTTTAAGAAGAGCGCGATAATGAGCGAGCCAATCAGTTCTGTAATAGACTCAAGTGTTGTATCAAGTTTCACCAGCAGTATTTTCCCCTCATCCATTACTTTTCTTATGTCAATCGAAGACGCGCTTTGCCCGACGATCGGGCGGCTTAACGGCTGCAAAAATTGTCTGACTCTTCGTAAGGTTGAGGAAATATCATAACTTTGATCGGCTGGTTTTTTCTGCTCATGCAGCCGCCAGAACAATTGCACGTCACTATCAGTCACATGTGCAACCAGTTTTTTTCGACACGCGCCATCTTGCAGGAGCAGGGGAATATCAGCCATTGTGTAGCCAGGGTTCGCGATGAGCGTATGGGTGCAGTTTTGTAAATACTCAAGGATGAGGGGAGTCTCGTGTGAGACACCTAAGAGCTTTTCAAAAACGTGTATTACCTGGTCAATGGTTTTCTGGACTTCCACCAGATTGGAAAGATCAGGACACTGGAATAGGTTGACGCCAAACGGATAGCGGTAATTATTAATGTCAAGATAGATCACATCTTTTTCGCGGCGCTCCGGCAATCTTGACAGGACTGCTTGGGTTAAATCGCCGTGCGGATCAAGCAGACACACCCCCATATTCTGCTTGATGTCCTGGATAATCAGGTTCTCAATCAGCACTGATTTGCCGGTGCCTTGAATGCCGGTGATGTATAACCCCTGCCGTCGTGCGGCTTGCGGCACGTCAACACGTTTTCCTGTATGGATATCCCTGCCTAAGCGAGACTGTCCTTGTGCTGGGTGGTGTCGGTCAGGTTCTTGGTTTATGTCGTTCCCAGGCACTGAGTAAGTCATACATGCTCCCCCTTACAGTGTGATCGTTTTTTAGGCTTCTTGTCCTTCATCCTGCGAGCTTGCCCGGTACCCATTTGACGACTCCCCATCCGGTGTCGCTACCTGTACCTCATCTTCAACCATGAGGGGATCGTCGTTCAGGACATCAAGGGTTTGCCGAAGACTTCTGAGAAAACTCACCAGACGCTTTCGCTCGCATTCTATGATAAAAGCAGCCTTGCTAAACCGCCTGTTTGTCTCATTCACACATTGATCGAACCCAGCACGATGCCCTTTTTGGTAACCGCTATTGTATCCTTGCTGGTAGTCTTGCCCACGCGTAGTGATATTGCCATAAGAGTCTATATATGGGCTTGAGAACGACACAGTAGGGATTTTTCCTAGATTATACTGATGTGGCTCAGGCGCTCGAATATCTTGGGGAAATACAGCGTTATAGTATGGATCGTCAGGCGATTGCGTACTGGCAAGTAGCCGAAGCACGGTTGACGAAGTTTCGATATCTTTCGCTGGACGCCACGTCTCCAAATCCCGAAACTCGCCAAAGAGGTCACAGGCGCGATTTGCCCAACTTTTATCTTGACCTGAAGCATCTGTTTCAAGGTAGGTAACCAGCACGAAAAACCCAAGACCGAGCGACAGCCCTTTGAGCAGTTCCAGTGACAACTGCGTATTCAGCAGCGGGAGGTTCTCCTGCGCGGTTTGTTGGGTTTGGCGAATGTAGGCATTGCCCATCACGGTAAAGAAGAGGTGGTTTAACTTTTGCAGGCAGTAGTCAATGTTGGCAGGGACATAGCCGTAACTTCCGCCTTCACTGCTCGTCCAGCGCACAAGCACGATACCGCCTCCCGGAACGATGGTTACATCCTGCCCGGCACAATCATAGAGCCACTTGGCGTAGCGGCGAACAAAATCACGCACAACCGGATTGACAATACTTGCCTCATGCTTCAACAGGAACTTCAGCACGTCTTTTTCAAAAGGCACACGCTGCCGTGTCGTGAGACTTGTCGTTGGCTTCTCTTGCGTACTCATCTTACCAGCCAGTCCTTAATTCAGGATAGCAACCTGATCCGGGGCTTCTTTAGGAAACACAGGGATAAGCCTCTGCTGCTGGCTAACTTGCCTGGCAACAGGGATAGCCAAGAGTCCTGTGACAACAAAGCCGTTCCGCACGTGATACACGCCGCTTTCATTTTGGGCTGAAACCTTTTTATCTTCGTTTTTGGCTTCTTCTCTCTGTGCTCGCTCTTCAAGAACCTGAGTCAGCGCAGCAGGGGGAGAGGTACCAGCATCAATGAGGGCAATGTCGGTAAACTTCAGTTCATCCTGATGCCAGGCTCTTCCATGGCGAGTGCATGGTATGGATTGAGTTTGAATACCAGTGCGTGAAGCGGTGAACACTACGATCTGATACGGCCCTTCCTCACCAAGTTCTCTGTTATGTATCTCAATGGTGATCGTATCTTTCTCCCAAATGTCACGAAACTCAGCATACTTTTCAATTCGCTGCGTCTCAGTCTGCAACGGGCTGATTGGCTGTTGGTGTCCGCAACTTCCGCAATGGTAGCCCCGATCCCGATACCGCCCAATATCTACTTTCGCCCACTGAGACGGCTGAAGATCGAGCGTGACCTGAACCGCATAGATGCCGGGAACACCTGCTGGCCTGTAGTAGGTAACGGTACTTGCCATAATTTCACCTAACTTTCTTGCGAGACACTAATTGCTCTACAGGAGACGAGGTATCAACATCCGATTTACAACCTACAGGGGACTGAACTATTGTTGTGCTTGTTAGTCAAGTACACAGATTATAACTATTATACCAAAAACAGAGGAGCCTATGTCGTTTTACTTTCGCCTTGCGTTTGGGGCAGGGGGAAGGGTATCCAGTTGCTCTGGCATGATCGTATCCGGGTTATTCCAATCAAGCATATTCGCACTCATCCAGCGCAATCCACGCCGATCATAGCGAATACTCAATAACGATTGTTTCCTATGTAGTCTATACGCAGTCTCCGAAAATTTCTCCCACGTCCAGGGGTCACGGTGCTGGTGATCATCAAAACCATAATACCACTCAGTACCCGGCTTTGGTTGTTGCAGCGCATACGTATTGTCCAGTACCACTTCATGACTCTTCCCATTCCAGAGGAACAGGTGAGCAGTATCACCCGACAACGATAATGTAAGCCTTCCTTGTGGTGTATTTTTGCTTAAAGTGCGTTCAAAAGCATCGGGTTTTACAGTACCGTGCATACCCGTAAGCAATTGAGCGACGGTTCTCACAGCCTGTCTTTCTTGTTCTGTTGAGTATCCTGCAATTCGAGCCAAAGGGGTTGTCTCGTTAATAGTCTTCTCATGGGTGTTAACAATAGCCTGAAGAACATTTCGTGCAGTCTCAAGGTCTCCCTGTTCCTCACCAAAGAAAGGCTCTCCTTTTTCCTGCGACATAGAAACGGCTTGCTCTGGAAGTAGCCTTTAGCAAGCCAGCGCAGTATAGAAGGATATATTGTCCTTGTCAAATTCAGGTAAAGAAGAGGTTGCAAATCATGCTATGCATATTCAGTCAAAATAAGCGGAGCGGCAAAAATGTTAATCAGCGTGTTTATCCTTACGTTTGTCTGTCTTTCGGCGCTCTAAAAAATCGTCCAAATCGGAACGAGTGATACGGTATTCATTGCCGATATTTATAGCGATTAATTCGCCACGGCGTATCCATACACGCACAGTTTCAACATGTACCTGCATTTGTTTGGCTACTTGTTCAACTGTTAATAATTGTTCATCGCTCATGCACCCACTCCTATAGGACGTTTAAGCCCATTATAGAGCGTGCCTGGTGTGTAGTCAATCTTCATTGAGTTTTACGGAGCAGAATAGATTTCCATTGATTTCCCCTTGACGAAATAGAGATTTATTGAGTACACTTGATCTTGTTGGAGTTTTATTGACTTAATTCCTCAGAAAAGGAGAATGAAATAATTGACTCTGCCGTGTGGAAGACGACAGAGCCAGGAAAAGCGAGAACAGCAGACCCCTTGTACAAGTCCGTTATGTGTTCTCATGCCTATTCATTGCACATGAGAACGCTAGTGTCAAGAAAGGCAGATAGCCATGCACGGTTACCCGTTTGAACCTTCAGCATCTCTGACGTTACGTTTTGAGACAGTTACCGCACTCCCTCAACCAGTCATCCCTATTTTTCTGTTCCATACGCTCGAGCATCCGTTTTGTAGCAACCCTCGGTGTGCATGCCACACCAACCAGGAACACAGTTTGCTGTTGCTGGATGAGATTAAGAGAGGTAGGCTCACTCTCCATGAAGCAATCAACTTTGCACAAGGAAAGACGTTGTAAGGGAGGAAAACCATGAATGAGCAACGGGCAAATCATATCTATGTTCCTCAGCGCGCCAGTTTATCACCACACGGCAGGCAAGATCGGAATTATACCTATCCGCCACAGTACCAGGTACGAACGCCGCCATCACACAGGTCTGCTCCTGATGATCTGGAAGATGATGAGTCCTACTATCCTGACCGTTCCCCTCGAAGCGCGATCCGGTACACCACGATGCAAGGTGAAGAAGTTATTCAGAGCGGAAACAAGCGGGTAATTATTCACCATGAACCACCGCCGAGCAGACAACAGCCACAGCAACAGGTACAGCCGGAGCCGGTCACAAAGCAGCGTAAACACTGGCTGTTCTGGTTAGGATGTATTTTCTGCATCATGCTTCTTGGCTGGACAGTGTTGAGTGTGCTGAGCGGATTTCTTGTGCACAAGCGGGACGATCTGATCTATGGCAATCCACGAACCTATCAGACTGATGCCACTGTCGGCCACAACGGGCGAGTGAGCCACTTTACCGCTATTAATCTGGACGGCTACATTGAGATATTTGAAACACAGCGCGGTCATCCGGAGGCAGCAAAAATCTACACGCCGAATGCGTTACTCATCAATCCCACTGATCCGGTCATCCTCTCGTTTGCCGACGTAAACGGCGACGGCAAGCCGGATATGGTTATCATCGCGCCAAGCTTTCAGGAAGTCATGTTTAACAACGGCACCAGCTTCCAAAGCCAACCGCCAGCACCAGGCCACTAGAGAGAGGGAGCCATGTTAACAGAAGAGCCAGTAGAAACCATTCATGTGTATATTGTGAAAGAGGCAGAAGCGAAGCCTGTTGTCGACAGCAGCCTGCACGATCCGGCACAGACAGCTACGCAGCCGCTTGTATCGCAGGCTCAGTCCACACGTGGACAGCTTGTGCCGTATCTTCTCATAGCTGTTCACCTCCTGATTGTGCTTTTTGCCCTGTTCGCGCAGCTCTATCTCACCTTGACGGAAACAGCTACCATCACCATTCTGCCAAAAAGCTACCATCTCACTACACAGCTTACCCTTTCCAATGTCCAAAGCCGTATTTTCCCATCGGTAACTCTTACACAAACGAAAACCGTACCGGCAACCGGCAAAGTACATCAAGACGCGACAGCGGCGACCGGAACAATAACCCTATACAACGCTGCTACGCAGGAGCAAACCATTGACGCGGGAACATTATTCATCGGCAGTGATGGAGCCCACATTGTCATTGATCAAATAGCATATATCCCGGGAGCGACACCACCACTTGAAGGACAAACAACAGTACCCGCCCATGCAGTGAACAAAGGCGCGGCAGGCAATATTCACGCAGGTGATATTTCTGGCGTGTGTTGCCGGGAAAATATCTTTGCCTACAACAGTGCATTCTCAGGCGGCCAGGATGAGCGAAATTATACGACAGTGAGGCAGGCAGATATTCAAGGAGTCGTCTCATCTATAGCGCCACCACTCATAGGAAGCATACAGGCCTCGTTTCAAGAGCAGATACACCCAGGTGAAACCCTCACCCCAAACCTGTGTTCTCAAAAAGTCTCACCAGATCGAAACGTTGGGGAGGAAGCGACCCAGGTAACAGTAACAATCAGTGAGTCATGTATCGCAGCAGCATATATCACAACTGACTTGCACGCCAAAGTCCAACAGGCATTAGCACAGCAGGCAAGACAAACCATCGGAACGGGATATCTGCTTTTATCTTACGTTCCAATATCTCCTATTAAGACGAGCGTTCAGCAGGGGAGGCTTGTGATTGGTGGCACATTTCAGGGAAGTATGGTCTATCACTTCAGTTCACAAGACCTTACCACCCTACGCCAGCAATTAGCAGGGAAAAGCAGACAGCAGGGAATAACTATCCTCTCGCATCTGCATGGTGCAGAGCATATCACTGTGCAGGGAGAGAAGAACGGGACATTTCCCACTGATCCAGCACACATCCACATTCTGTTTCTTGTTGTTTCGTAATGCGTATTGTTTCTCTCGAACACTGGAAAACGTGATGCAGTTTGCGGTATACTTAGAGGTAATAAAAAGAAATACGGATGATGTTGCGTCTGGTACACGACAACATCACCCTCCCGTCTGTCAAGAGTTAGCTTGCAGATCGATTAGCCATATTTTACCACAAAATAGGCTTCTTTCATCCTCCTGTCTAACTCCTGACCAAGTAAGAAATGGAGTTAGACATTGCTTACTACCTCAGCGCATACCCAACCTTCTATTGTGCTGGAAACGACCAGCACTCCCACATCCAAACCTAGTGTTCTGTCTCAGGAGTCCACATGGACACCGCAGCAGTTAGAAGCAATCTGCCGCTGTTTTATTCGCTTAGTTAACGCGCCTCTTATCGAGGCAAAGGAGCACAACCATGGCAACACGATTTCTCTCCAAGCCACCCACTCAGATCGTTGATCCCTGGAATATCAGTTTTCCGGTAGACGTTCTTTGGGGGATTTATGCGAGACAATCAACACCTGGACAACTCATAAAGCATACGGAAAGCACTGAGATGCAGACTGATGATCTTATTCTCTGGCTGCAACATCGCCAGATCCGTGATAATTATGTGTTGTTTGATGCTGACTTGGGAATGAGTGGGACACTGCGTATTGACCAGCGTCCTGCTCTTCAAGAGCTAATCCGGCGTATCAATGCTGATGAAATCAAGGCAGTGCTTGTCTACCAAATATCCCGTTTGTTTCGTGACCTGACAGGCATTCAATACAACACCTTTGCCGATGATTGCAAGAAACATAATTGCATTCTGGTGACAGCCTTTGACGGGATGATTTTTAATTTTAACAACCCCATCCATATGAAAATGTTTCGCTTCTTAGCTGAAACAGCAGCAGAATACTTACAACAACAAATTGGACTGTTGCATGAGGCACGACTTCGGAAAGCTCGAAAAGGCTTGTATGTGAGTTTGGGTAATGTCCCCTCTGGTTTTATTGTAGACTACGATAAAGACAGTCCGAAATTTAAAAAGATTGTTCCCTACGGGGTGCATAGAGATGTTATCCTTGATACGCTGTACCGGCGCTACTATAGTTTATGTGGTGACTTTAGCGCGTTATGTCGAGAAATTGACAGTATGCCGTATGTGTTTCCCTTGTTTGAACCGTGGGTAGACCGGCGCATACTCAACCAATGGAAAAAAAGGCTGCAAAACGGTGGCTATTCATTAACGCGGAAAGGCATCATCACCGTGATGACCAACCCTGCAAATATTGGCTGGTGGATTGTTGCGGGGGATATTGTCAGCCAGAATAACCATGATCCCCTTATCCCACCTGAAGAACAGTATCTTTTCTGGTATGCCTTTGAACGCTTAGCACCCTATACCGTTAATGGAGAGAAAAATGAGATGCGAATTAATGACCATCCAAAGCGGTTCTATCAGCGGCATACCAACCCGACAGAAGGGTTACTCAAAGATCGTGTAACTTCTCCTGATGGAGTAGTACGGGTACATATGAAACAAGGTAGTCAGCACTATGCAATTGTGCCACCAAACCAGCGTATCTACATCACGGATATGCACGAAATAGACGCCCGTTTGATAGACCGCGCCTTTGCCACAGTGTTTCTTGACCATCTGAAAGAAACCCCTGAACTTGAGATATACAAACAGTGGGTTACTACTGAGATGCAAAACCATGAGGCACTCCTCGCAAATCTTGAAAGTCAACTCCGAAACTTTGATAAGAGCCAGGACGCTATTTTAAATGAGATTGTCGCTATTCGTAGCCACATTGCGGAAACAGCGACAACTGAGGAAGAGAAAAAGCGGTTTGAAAAAGAAGCAGAACCGTTACTCCAAGGATTGAGAGACAAATATACTCTCCTTGAGAAGACAAAGCAACAGGTTTCAGACAAATTACAAAGCATCCAAACCAGCGAACACTATACCACCATACAAAAGTTCGCAAGTTTTCAAACCGAGCTTGCAAAGCTTATTCCCGTATGGGAACAGAAGCCTTTTTCCATTAAAAAGGAGTTTATCAATTTGTGTTTGACTGAGGCAGTGATACAAATTATCGCGCCTCATTGGATACAGCTTGATCTGTATTGGTCACACCACCAATGGCAACCACAACAGCTTTTTATTCCCCGACCTCGTGGGTCACGAGATGTCTGGACAGAAGAAGAAAAGACAATTTTTCAAGAGCAGTACCCAACCGCACCAAAAGACACGTTATTGCAACTATTCCCTGGCAAAAACTGGGGAGCACTTCTGAAAATGGCAGAAGTATTAGGCATTAGAAGAACGATTTCCCATGCCTATCCTGTACCGCTTCACCTTTCATGGGATGATATGCTCTTTATGCAGGAGAATACTATTCCTTTATCAACGAGAAGCCCCATTCTTGCACCCGTGTTGCAACGGAAACCATCGCGCTCTCATTGCCGCAGTTGACACGTCAAATCGACCAGGAAGTACGTTCGGGGCAGCTGGCTTACCTGTTGGGGCGTCCCTGCAACTATGTGTTGTATCATTTCGCCCAATATCTCGGTGAGAGGCTCGTGCGCCTGGTCATCAATATCCCTGTAGCTGCAACAGTGGCGCTGGTCTTCGTTGGTCTCCCAAACTTCACGTGGATGGGTGTAGTTGTCTGGCCCCTGGTGGTCTTGCTGGCCGTGAGCATCGATTTTGTTGTCTACTTCAGCATCGGCCTGCTAGCCTTCTGGACTGAGGAGACGACGCCTTTTTTCTTGATTGTCAATCGTCTCTCGTTAGTGCTCGGTGGTGTACTGGCGCCCCTGGAAGTTTTGCCACAACCAATACGCGGCATCTCCCAGGTGCTGCCGTTTAGTGCCGTCCTGTATGGTCCGGCACGTACTTTGGTCCATTTTCAACTGGATCGCTTTGGCTGGCTGCTGGTACAGCAGGTTGTTACACTGGCAATAGGTAGTCTTGTGCTGTTAGCGATATACTGGGCAGCCACGAGGCGAGTGAATATTAACGGAGGCTAGAACGCAATGTTCATACTACGTACCTCTGTGCGCACGCTGCGCTTCATGGGCGCCTACGTGGTTGCCAATATGCAGGCGGCCATGGAATATCGCATCTCCTTCTGGGTGCAGATCTTCACCATGGTCGCCAATGATAGTTTGTGGCTCTTCTTCTGGGTGTCCTACTTTCGCCAGTACCCGTTGGTGCACGGCTGGCAGAGCACGGATATCGTGGTGATCTGGGCGGTAGCGGCATGTGGTTTTGGCATAAGTATGGGTTTTTTTGGCAATGCCCGAAGTCTAGCCACACTGATCATGAATGGCGGCCTGGATGCCTACCTGGGCATGCCGCGCAATGTCCTGCTGCATGTTTGCGTGTCGGCATCCGATCCGACCGCCTGGGGCGATATGCTCTTCTCGGTAGGCGCCTTCCTGCTGTTTCTCCATCCAGACCTGCTGCACATAGGCGTGTTTGTAATGATGGTGTTTATGGCAGCGCTCATCTTCACCTCGTTTGTCGTAATCTTCTGTTCCCTGGCCTTTTTCCTGGGCAATACGGAGGGATTGGCACAGCAGCTGCTGGGTATCCTCGTTACCTTCAGCACCTATCCCATGAACATCTTTAATGGAGTGGTGCGGTTGCTGCTCTTCACAGTAATTCCGGCGGGCTTCATCTCGTTTGTGCCCTTGCAGTTGTTGCACCAGTTCACCTGGCCATTGCTGGGCGCGATGGTTGGTTTCACCATGCTCATCATATCCGCTGCCGCAGGCATATTCCAGCTTGGCCTGCGCCGGTATGAGAGCGGGAACCTGCTGGGGATGCAAGGTTGAAGCTATGCCGTCTTCTGCTCAAAGCGGAAGAAGCGCATAGCGATCACAAAGCAGATGATGCCATACGCCAGCAAGCCCAGCATATCGGGTAGCACTTGTGTAGAGTCTTTGCCCAGGATCATGATGCCGTTCAAGCCCTCCATTGCCCATGCGGTCAGACCTAGTTTGGCAACTGACTGCATCCACTGTGGCTCCAGGAACAGTGGCCACCACGCACCACCAATCGCTGAGGTGATCAGCACTACCAGCGTGACGATGGGATTGAGCTGACGTCGCGTCTTGACGACTGAGACAAGTAGGATACCCAGGCCGGTTGCGGCAAAGCTCGTGCACACGAGCAGAGCTAGAACGGCTGGCCAGGAGCCGATATCCAGGTGGAAAGCGAAGTAGCCAATGCCGAAGAGCACAAGAAGCTGCACTAATGTGAGGATGAACTGTGCGAGCAGTTTGCCACCAAGCAGTGCATATTTCTGGACGGGAGCGATCAGCAAGCGGCGGAATGTACCGTCTTCCTTCTCCTGCAGGATGGTTGCGGCGGCAGCGTTAATACCGAAGAGGGCAAAGAACACAGCATATCCGGGGACAAGCTGGTCAAAGCTGTTAATCTTCACTGCCTTGCCTGCTGTCAGCGTCTGCACTGCGGATTGGCCGCCAAAGGCACTGGCCTGGCCCACACTATTCGCTATCGTCTGAGTATTGATGGTGCTCTGGGCGCAATGGTTCCCTGGTTGGTTGCATACTCTATAGACCTGTCCCACAGCCGAAGTGCCCGCCAGCTGGGAACTGATCACACTGGTCACAATATTCTGTACTATGGTGGCACGCGGATCATTATTACTCGGCAAGGCGTAGAATTGAACGAGATTTTTGGGCGTGGTGCCGTTCTGGGTAGCAGCGATAACTTTATTAGTTGTGCCTGCCGGAATGACGATACCGGCATTGACATTGCTGTTATTGGCGACCTGGTCGGTAACCTGCTGGGCATCCTTGTACTGGTTCACGTTGATCTTCAACTGGTTCGTATTGATCTTCAATGCATTGACGATAGATGTGCCAACGAAACCGCTGTCCGAATTGCTCACCGCTACGGTGATCGTGATCTGGCTTGAACCGCTGCCGAACAGGTTGCCGAAGGCCAGGCCGATCACCGCAATCAGTATCAGTGGAACGGCGAGGAGCAGAAAAAATGAATTCCTGTCTTTGAGCGTCTGCAACAGGTCTTTTTTGGCGATGTACCACATCGTTTTCATGGGTATATTTCTCCTCTTCTTGATTGCAAAGCGTGTCGGATTCCTGGTATTAGTCCCGTAATGTTTTGCCTGTCAATTGGATGAACAGTTCCTGCAATCCGTGTGGTCGCTGTACTTCGCGCGTCTCGTCGCGCAGCGCCAGGAGTTGCTCGAGTGTGCCTATAGCGATGATGAGTCCCTCATCCATAATGGCAATGTGGTTGCAGAGACGCTCGGCCTCTTCCATGTAGTGCGTAGTGTAGAGGATGGTCGTTCCCTGGTCGCGCAACTGCTCAATGGTGTCAAAGATGTTCTCCCGGGACTGGGGGTCTACGCCTACAGTTGGCTCATCCATCAGTAAGAAGTTGGGCTGGTGAAGCATGGCAATCGCCATATTGATGCGGCGCTGCATACCGCCAGAGAAGTTCTTGATGGGTTCCTTACGCCGGTCGTAGAGGCCAACAAAGTGCGGCACATCCTCGGCACGTGCCCTGCGCTCTTGCCTGGATAAGCCATAAATTTCGCCAAAGAACTCCAGGTTTTCCATCGAACTCAGGTCTTTATAAAGAGCGATCTCCTGCGGGACAACACCGATGATGCGCTTCACTTTCAGTGGCTCGCTAGTCACTGAAAGTGAAGCGACGATGGTATCGCCCGAAGTGGGTTTGAGGTAGCCGCACATCATGTTGATCGTGGTACTTTTGCCTGCACCATTGGGGCCGAGCAGCCCAAAGATTTCCCCTCTCCCGATGGTGAAAGAGACGCCCTTCACCGCTTCAATCTTGTCAAAGGTTTTGACGAGGTTGAGTACCTGCACATCGGCAGGAAGCCCATCTTTCGGCAGATGGATGGGTCCGCTTTTGGTAGGATACGATGTTGATTGTTCCACGATCATAACTCCTCATTGCTCGTTTACGATTGATAACATCCAGGTTGAGGGTATTTCCTCAAATCCTCTCATAGTAGCAGGCAAGCCTCAACAGCAAGCCAGAACAGCTTCTCACGCACAGAGGTGTGTTTATCCCAATGTCGGTAATCCCATTCACTGCCACTCACATCATCGCCGCTGTAGAGTATCTGCGCAAATTGTACCCCTCGGAAGTGGGCGACAGCAAAAAATGCCGCGGCTTCCATCTCTACTGTCAAACAGCCTTCGGACTTTCGACGCTGCACTCTGGCCGCTGTTTCACGATAGATGGCATCAGTAGTCCAGGTCTTAGAAAGCATATACTCTATATCATGAGCCTTGAGAACCGTTTCCAGCGCAGCCACCCCTTCCGAACTTGCGCTGACCTCACGACCAGGCGGAAGGTAGTGGTATGAAGTGCCTTCATCTCTAATGGCAGCTGTTGGCACAATGAGATGTCCCATTGCAAGGGCACCATCAAGCACACCGGCACCACCGCAAGCGATAAATTTTCTGCATCCCAGGGCGATCACTTCTTCGAGTATGCCTGCCGCCAGTGGTGCCCCAACGCCAGGATGAAAAACAGCCAGGCGCTTTCCCTGGACATCAAGTTCATAGACAGGGTGTGTCCCAATTTCACTCCTCAAATGTTTGATGATGGTGGTTGTATGTTGCTGAGACAGCTTGGTAATGACATCCTGAAAAAAACAAGCAACAGCATGCTCAGGTGCATCTATAGGTTTGACAATACGCTTGGGCTCAAGTATCGCCTCTGCTGCATTATCGAACTCAAGAATAGGATAGTTGTGATGGATCATTTCTTCCTCTCTTTTTTCGGGAGAATGTAGTTTTGCACCGCTTCCAGAGGAACCATAAACGCTTTGGGGAAGCTTCACGAAAAATCAGACCTTCGATTTGCTCTTTAAGAGGGCAAACATGACTAAATCATGAAAGGCGCCCTTCCAGAAGCTGCGTTCATGTAAAACTCCCTCCTCTTGAAAACCCAGTTTGTGCAAGCATACTCAACTTCAGGGCAAAAAACAATCCTCCGACACCTATCCCATGAACATCTTTAATGGCGTGGTGCAGCAGCAGCTCTTCACAGTAATTCCGGCAGGGTTCTTAGCGGCGCACTATTGCGTCCAAAGAAACTTGAGATTGTGCGATGCAGAAGATGGAAGGAAGTCGCCATAGATGAGACCGACCTGTTAGAATAGATATGATACACAGGGACTTTCGCACGCAACGGTTCGCCATGCCACTATCTGCTTGCTACGACAGAAAAGGGGAAAGAGAGATGCCTTTTGCCACCATTGAACTTGTTATTATCATTCTGCTTATCATCGTCAATGGTGTGTTTGCCATGTCTGAGACCGCCTTTGTTTCCGCACGCAAAGTTCGACTCCAACAACGGGCCAATGAAGGCGATACAAAAGCTCTCGCTGCTCTGGAAATGGCGAACTCTCCCAATCGGCTCCTCTCAACCGTTCAGCTGGTGGCGCAACGATTGCTCAGGGACTCGCCGTCTATCTCCGTGCCGTCCCCTGGCTCAGTGCCTATAGTGATGCCATTGCCTTTACCATCGTTGTCATCGTCATCACCTACCTGTCACTGGTGATCGGAGAACTGGTTCCCAAACGCATCGCGTTAAATAACCCGGAGCGCATTGCGATGTTGATGGTGACACCGATGCGCGTCTTGTCTGCCATTGCCTCGCCGTTTATCCATCTGCTGAGTATTTCAACCGAGGGGATACTACGACTGATCGGCCTACGCCCATCGAGCGAGCCACCCATTACCGAAGAAGAGATTAATGTCCTCATTGAGGAAGGCACACAGATTGGCACATTTGCGGCGGCGGAACACGATATGATTGAAAGGATATTCCGTCTGGCTGATCGGCGTGTCAGTGCCTTGATGACCCATCGGCCTGATATCGTCTGGCTTGACGCTGATGATCCACCACAAGCAATCAGCCAAAGGATACGTGAGAGTACCTATTCGCGCTTCCCCGTCTGCCGGGGGAGTCTGGACAATGTCCTGGGTATGGTTCATGTCAAAGACCTGCTCGTGCAATGTCTGGAGGGTCAGCCTCTTGAGGTACAGGCGGCCTTGCAAGAACCCTTATATGTGATCGAAAGCACCAGCACCTTAAAGGTGTTAGAGTTGTTCAAGCAAACAGGACAACAAGCGGCTTTAGTCATTCAAGAGTATGGAGATATTGAAGGTTTGATCACCCTCCATGATATCCTGGAGGCGATTGTGGGTGATATCTCTTCACGTGAAGACGTGGAGCATCCACAAGCAGTGCAGCGAGAGGATAGCTCGTGGTTATTTGATGGGTTGTTGCCGATCGAAGAAGTGAAGGACATCCTGCACATTCGCGAGTTACCTGACGAGGCAACCGGTGGCTACGCTACCTTAGCAGGCTTTGTGTTGATGCAGCTTGGGCGTATTCCGACGGCCGGCGATCATTTTGAGTGGGGCAACTATCGCTTTGAAGTCCTGGACATGGATGGTCGCCGCATCGACAAGGTGCTGGTGCAGCCTGTGAGGGCCGCTCCTGGCTCAGGGAGGAAAAACGTGCGGTTATCTGCAAGCGCCCAACCGAGCGTGGGCGAGACGAAATCGAAACCATAGATGCGTTTAAAGGTCGTCTGGATCTGCACCTTTGTCCAATGTTTCCAGCCGTCGCTGGTTGTATAGAGGGACATACTATCTGTAGCATTGACCGATACAGCATGATTCATGTCAATGAACACAGCATTGGTCACATCAAACGGCACGGCCGTGCTCGTCCAGCTCTGACCTCCGTCCTGCGTGGTGAAGAGCATCGTTCCTCGTGCATATTGGGGCGCGGGGCCGCTGGTGAGCACAGGGAAGAGGCCCTCCTGCTCCGTGAAAAACGTTGGCCTCCATAGAGCAAGCGCCTGCGCCGGAAAGGAGAGATCTACTTTGTGCCAGGAGCTGCCACCATCGTGTGTGACATACAGCCACGAATAGTTCGACATATCCCGGTGCAGAGCCGAGCCGATGAGCCACCCGGTTGATGGCGTCACAAATTGCATGCGAGCGCTGGCGGCCAGGGGAGGTATCCCATAGGCATCGTCGCTTGTTGAAGCTATTTGCGAGGTGGATGGGCCGCTGGCAATTCTCTGCCAGGTTTTTCCGCCATCGTGGGTACGGTAGAGGACTATCTGACCTCCTATATATGCGCTGCCAGGATCAGGGCCGGGAAAGTGATCTGTGGCAAAGACCCAGCCGTGTAGGTCATCAACGAAAACTGCCGGAGTTTGCAGGTCGCGCGCATTGATCAGCGAACTCAGCCAGGTCTGACCACCATCGCTGGTGTGAAGGATACGTAGGCGCGAGTTCCGGGTTTTACTATCGTATTCAGGCTGGACGACTGTAGCAACGGATGCTGAATGAAAGTCAGTTGAACATCCTGCGATAAATCCCTTGCCGATCTCTTGAGTCGGAAGACACTGCAACATGGACTTCCAGTGCCTACCTCCATCGATGGTTTTCAGGATAGTATAGGTATTGGATCCGGTAATATCCCAGCTTACAGCCCAGCCAATCATGGCATTGATCATATGCAGGGTGGTAAAGGCCCCTGCTACTACATTCGTAGCGGGCTGGTTATCTGTCTTCACCACTGAAGAGGTCGATAACTTGTTTCCTGTCCCCTGCTGTCCGCAACTTGCCAGCAGGAGAAGGAATCCAAGCAGAGTGAGAGTAGGGAATGGTTTACACATACTTCTCGAACCAGCGTAGTATCCGTTCTTGGTAGTCACGCATATGGTCACGTTCACTTAGACCATGGCCCTCGCGAGGGTAGACCACCAGCTCGGTAGGAACCTTTCGCTCTTGTAGCGCACGGTAAAATGCGTAGGCCTGGTTAACGGGAACACACTCATCATTTTCGCCATGGACGATCA
>WNGH01005424.1_pt1 | contig 17383 bp, 15 predicted proteins | sample 5400631 | NCBI WGS metagenome assembly WNGH01 (sample SAMN13153373, study PRJNA577476) | soil metagenome | isolation source: 115 cm soil or saprolite under Garry oak tree replicate 1 | place: USA:California | collected 2016-06-15
TCCGTCAATTTCGCAACCTGATGACGAAAGGCGGACCAGGTGCCAAGGCAAAGTCCGGTTAGAGGCTGGCCGGGATATGCTTTCTGGAGGGAATCCCACCTACAGCCGTGAACCGTTGTCCTGGCGTAGCGAACATACGGGACCGCAAATCGGCACAATCGTGTGGGCCGAGATTCAGCAAGATCCGATCGGCTCGGTTGTACCACGATCGCGAAACGGTGTGAAAAGATCCGGTGCTTCCTCCAAGACCTCCGGGTGGGCAAGCAGAAGGCTCTTCAACAGTGCCAGTGCTCGACCATCAGCTGGACACAAACGATTTGCAGATGCGAAGCTGCGTGCCGCCTCGAGGTAGCGTCCTTGACCATGCAGTGCGACTCCGAGGTTCTTGTGAGCGTACTGGCGCTCGCCGTTAATCGCGATGGCGACCCGGCAATGCGTTTCCGCCTCGAGGTGTCTGGATTCCTTATTAAGACAGTAGGCCCGGTTGTTGTTCAGGAAGTACCACACGGCGTTTCGTTCCTGGGGCAACTCGAACGCCCTCGTGTACGCCTCCAGTGCGGCTCTGTAGTCGTCGGAACCCTCACGCATCTGGCCTATGGTCAGCAGAAACTCGGCCCTTTCCCTCGGAGCCTCGGTCAGGGAAAGCGCTTTCTCAAGATACTGGCATGTAGCCCTGGCATACCCTCTCCTAAGAGATTCTTGCGCCAGGGTTATTAAGTACTCCTTGATATGGTTTGTGCTGTCGCTCCTCGAGACTAAGCACTGGAACATTTTCCCCACGTCCTCAATGGAAATCAGTTCACCATCCGGCGTTATGAAAAAGTCTTGCGGCAATTCATCCGTCACTGCTTTCCTCCGCTTCCTCCGCGTTCTGAAGTTCGAGTGGGATGCACTGAAACTTCAACTGAGCGTCGTTGGTAGATGGTTCTATCAACCAGACAAGCCAGAGACAATTGCACCAAGGTGTAGCCTATGGTTATTTTCACCGACATTAGCCCCTTTGGGCCGGTAGATTTTCAGGAACTTGCCACTTCTAATTGTGAATTTCAGGCACGGATGCCAGGGCAGTCCGGAGAGGGCTCAAAACACCAACGAAAGTTTTCCGTAATCACATCGGAAAACGAGGCGAAAGCTCCCCTCGTCCGCTCTTCAACCGAACTCAATCGAAGGGGAGCTTGAAAACTCTAGATTTGGACGGAAGCAGCGAGTGTGAATGAAATGCGGGTTTCCGGTGAATAGTGGATTTCTTTGCCCTTGGTCGCGAGAACCGTACCTGTGCCCGCCCCTCCTCCGATTGCAGCTCCCATCGCTGCGCCTTTTCCGCCACCAGCGACAGCTCCGATTGCGGCGCCGAGGCCGGCACCGCCACCAATGATAGCCGCATCACGTTTCTTGGTGGATTCGGCAACAGCCCGGTAAGGTTTTGTCTCGATGTTCACGAGTTGGCCGTTGCGGCGCGCGATGTCGGTGAGGGTCAATTCGATAGTTGCGCGGCCTTTGACGCGGCCTGATTCTTTGGCATCGACGACACGACCGTGAATGATCGTGCCCTTCTCAAGCACCGTTTTGCCGTCAACGGCGATCGGCTCGGCCAAGCTCGCCATGAACGAGTCGCCCGGCCGGCTTTTGTCGGAGCTCACGGCATCAATCAGGGCAACGCGAAAGCGAGTCCCTGATGGAATGACCACCTTTGGCTCGGGCTTTTTGAAAGGCTCGTAGGACTTACTTCTCGAATCGGCGCCGGCCGTCGAGGCGTCCGTGTTGCATCCAATTAGATTGGCAGCCAACGCCGCCACAAGCAGGAGATAAACAAAGTGTCTCATTTCTCTAATGGTAGCAATCGTTTTGCCGAAGGCCGTAAAGCGCGGTACAGACGTGCACCTCACGCCAGTGACTGAAAATGCCTGTCGGCAACCTTTTCTGCGCACTTTCGAGCAGGGACGGGGTTCAACAAAGTTTATGGATGTAATCGATTTCTCAATCGAAGTAAATCGAAAATAGCTTGCATTGCTTTCTTAACGGACGTAGAACAACCAAACGAAAAACCGACAATCTAAAAGGAGGACCGAAGCGATGCGAATGATGATACAGTTTTCGATCCCGGTTGAAGCCGGAAATCAGGCGGCGCGGAAAGGAACCTTGGGTGCGCCATTCGAGAAAATTTTGGCAGAATTGAAGCCGGAAGCCGCCTATTTCACGGCTACCGAACACGGCGAGCGTGGCGGTTTCATTGTCTTTGATCTGAAGGACACATCGCAAATTCCCGCGATCGTCGAGCCCTTCTTCCTGGTGTATAACGCCAGGTTAAAAATCTCGCCCGTTATGAACGCGCAAGACCTTGCAGCGGCTCAACCGGGAATCGAGCGCGCTGTGAAGACATACGGTGGGTAGTATTTTCGTCGCGGCGACTCACCTCTTTGAAGTGACACACAGAAGTACTGGGCCTAATTGAGACCGATCGCGATGAGAAGGGCCGAGTGTATCTGAAGGCGTGGGACGAGCATGATCATCACAGTGTCGTCCTGCGCCAGGCGGAAACTCCAGGGATGGACTACTACGGATTCAAAGTGGACAGCAAAGCCACTTTGGACGAACTGGCCAAAGCCGTCTCGGGTTTCGGTTGCAAAGTCGAAAGCATTCCAGCCGGTGAGCACAGGGCGACCGGCGAACGAGTTCGGTTCCCGGCACCGCCGGCCACCATATTGAACTATACGCAGAAAAGAAACAGGTCGGTAATGGCATCCCGCTACGCAATCCCGATCCCTGGCCTGAGGGTCTCAAGGGCATGGCCGGAATGGCGAGGCGGATAGCGTCGTTCCCCTTGCTTTTCACTACGGTTGCGCCTGTAGCAGTGAAGCGGGCGCTGCCCGTGGGGGCTCCCTTGTCGTCGAGGAATCCAGCGAGCCACTTCATGAATTCGCGCCAGCCATCGGGCGTGAAATAGTCCTCCGCATCCACTGACCTTCTATCTCATGCACGTGTCCGATTTTCGGGGTACAGTTTACTTGCGTGAATGTCCCTTCCAATCCATGTTGACGAATATTCCGGCCGCACGGCGAACCAGCGCCCGCGCAGCTTCAGCCTGGACGAGCGGCTGTATGAGATAGCTGCCGTACTCGATCAGTGGTACGAGCCGTCTGCGACCTATTTCAAGGTCCAGACCGAAGAGGGCAAAGTCTACCTTCTTCGATATGACGGGCAGTCGGATGAATGGACCTTAGAGAGCGAATTCGATGGCGACGAGTTATTTCCCAACGTATGAAACCGGGATCTTCGGTATGTCCATTCCTGCTGTCCATTCCTGCTGTCCATTCCTGCTTGACATCCGGTGTGTCTGGGTATATAGACCCGAACTACATTCGCAAATAACAGGGTCGCCGTCATCGCAGGACGCCACGTGCCGGGGAGGCAAACCATGACTCGTACCGCTCTCTGGATTGGCTTGATCACGTCCACGTGCCTGATGTTTGCGTCAGGCACCGCGCTCGCACAGCAGACGAGCGGCATCGCGGGAGTCCTCAGAGACACGTCCGGAGCAGTGCTGCCCGGCGTGACCGTCGAGGCAACCAGTCCTGCCCTCATTGAAAAGGTCCGCTCCGTCCTCACCGATGAAGAGGGGCTTTACCGCATCGTCGATCTGAGGCCCGGCACCTATGTCGTCACCTTCAGTCTCTCCGGCTTCAAGACGGTTCGGCGGGAGGGCATCGAGCTGACGTCGGGCTTCACGGCCACAATAAATGGCGAACTGGAAGTGGGCGGGCTCGAAGAGACGGTCACGGTGACTGGGGAGGCTGCTCTGGTCGATGCACAGAACGTACGCCGGCAGAACATCGTCTCGAACGAACTGCTTGAAATGCTGCCAACCAGCAACAAGACCATCAACACGGTTGTGACGTTTACCCCAGGGTTTACGGGTCTCGCGGATGTTGGTGGCCAATATACCTGTCAGCTCGGCGGCGGTTGCAGCACGTCAGAGGGCTTTCACGGCAAGAAGGGAACCAAAGTCAACTTTGACGGCATGGGGATGGAGAACATGGCGGGTGTCGGCAACAGCAGCTACCAGCTCAACGCTGCCGCTGTCGAGGAAATGGTGCTGCAAACCAGCGGGATCTCGGCCGACACCAACGCCGACGGTCCTGTGTTGAACATCATTCCCAGAGAAGGTGCCAACACCTTCCATGGGACTCTCCTCGGGGTTTACAGCAACGACAAGATGGAAAGCGACAACCTGACAGACGCACTTCGCGCCCGTGGACTGGTTACGCCGAACAAAACACTGTCGATCTGGGAAAAAGCGTTCACCCTGGGAGGGCGGATCAAGCGCGACCGGTTGTGGTTTTTCACCGCCGTTCGGGACTCCGGTTACCAGCGGATGTACGGAGGGGTGTTCTGGAACAAAACTCAGGACGCGTCATTTGCTCTCACGCCACCGGGTGCGAGCCGAATTGTGGTGCCCTTTACTCCTTGGGTCGACCGGCCGCGGAATCGAGAAAGCGGCAGATGGGAATGGACCCAGTCGGCGCTCCTACGGCTCACCTGGCAGATAGCGACGAAGCATAAGCTCAACGTGACCCTGGATACCCAGAAGGCTTGCAACTGCGGATCGACGACTACCACCGACGCGCAGGAGGAAAGTTATTCGTACCGATTTGATCCGAATCGGTTGTATCAGATCGCCTGGAGCGCGCCGCTCACTACCCGGCTGTTGATCGAAGCCGGTGCGGGCGCGACCATCTCCCACTGGCATCAATTCCGGATGCCGGGCGTGACCCGGAACCACGTGATGATTCGCGACATCGGGCTCGGTATCGCGTACGGGGCGCGCGAGACCTACATCGGTCATCCCAACGACAGCGACCGTTACAGCGAGCGCTTCTCAGTCTCATACGTGACCGGGTCGCATGCCTTCAAGACCGGTTTCGATATGCAGCAGGGCGTTCTGAACACGTTCACCCAGGGGCAGGCTGGCGACGTCTCTTATACGTTCCTCAACGGCGTGCCGATTGCCATCAACCAGCTGGCGACGCCTTACACGCTTCAGTCCAGATTCAACGAGCTCGGGATCTACGCCCAGGATCAGTGGAGAATCGAGCGGCTAACACTGAATCTGGGGCTGCGCTTCGACTACTTTAACGGGTCGGTTCCCGCCCAGCACATCCCGGCTACTCCCTCGGGATGGCTTCCCGAGCGCAACTTCGACAAAGTGACGGGTGTGCCCCTTTGGAAGGACCTGAATCCCCGGCTGGGTGCGGCGTATGACCTGTTCGGGAACGGCAGGACCGCGCTCAAGGTGTCGCTGGGCCGGTACGTGCGGAAGACCGGCGTGGATATCGCCAATGAAAACAATCCGATCACGACCTCGGTAAACCGGGTCTCCCGCGCGTGGACCGACAACAACACAAATTACGTCCCGGATTGCGACTTGAGCAACTTCGAGGCGAACGGCGAATGTCGTGCGATTGCGAATCAGAATTTCGGCAAAAACAACCCGCTCGCCACGCGCTGGTCCGACGAAGTGCTCCGCGGGTGGGGCAAACGGGACTCGAACTGGGATTTCTCGGCGGAAGTGCAGCACCAGCTCAGGTCGTGGTTGTCGTTCACCACTGGCTATTACCGCAACAATGGCGGCTACTACTTCTATGACACCACAGTCCGGGTCACCAAAAACCTCGCGGTCGGACCGTCGGACTACGATCCGTACTGCGTCAAGGCACCCATCGATCCGCGGCTTCCCGGCGGCGGCGGATACGATGTCTGCGGGCTGTACGACATCAAGCCGCAACAGTTTGGCCTCGTCGACAACCTTGTCGCACCAACTTCGAAATACGGCAAGGACAAGCGCGTCAACGATTTCTTCAACGCGAGCTTTAAAGCGCGGCTAGCCGGCGGTGCCCTGTTTGGCGGCGGTTTCGATACCGGCCGCTCCGTGAAAGACCGGTGCTTTTTGATCGATTCCCCGGAGCAGCTATTCTTCTCTCGCGCCGTCGCGACCCCTGGAGCGCAGCTCCCGCCTATAGACTTCTGCCATGTTGTCACGCCGTTCAAGGCCCAGACCCAGTTCAAGCTGTTTGGGAATCTTCCGTTGCGGGGTGACTTCGTGGTGAGCAGTGCGTACCAAAACTTATCGGGCCCGGTGATCGTGGCAGACTACCCGGCGGGCAACGCGGCGATCGCGCCGTCGCTCGGCCGCAACCTCGCAGGGGGAGTGCAAAACGTCATCGTTCCACTCATCGCGCCCCAGACCATGTGGGAGGGCCGGATTACGCGCCTTGACGCGCGGCTGAGCAAGATGGTCAGGATAACGGAACGGGCCCGCATCCAACTCAATGTCGACGTCTACAATGTGCTGAACTCCAGTTCCATTCGTTCGATCGTGACGACTTTCGGTATGCTGTGGCGACAGCCTACCCAGATCCTGGACCCGCGGATCTTTCAACTTAGCGCGCAGGTGAATTTCTAGCGCAGGGGGTAGGGAGGAGGTGTGAGATGAGGCTTCGATCATTCCAACTGATAGGTGTAGCATCTGTGATTGCGCTGGTGTCGGTGACCATGGTGCTTGTCAGCGGCCGCGCGCCGGCGCCTGCGACCACCGCCGCTCCCAGGACACCGTGGGGCGAACCGGACTTGCAGGGCATCTGGACCGTCGAGCTGCAGGTGCCGCTCGAACGCCCCGCCGGCGTCACAAAAGAGTTTTACACCGAAGCGGAAGTCGCCGAGCTGGATAAACAACGAGCGGCCGCAGCGCATTTCGGCGATCGTATTGCAAAGAGAGGGACCGAAGCGGACGTCTCCGGCGCATACAATTCGGTCTTTTTCTCAGTGAGGCGTACCGGCCGGCAAACGTCGCTCATTATCGATCCCCCTGATGGGAAACTTCCTCCATTGACCCCGGAAGCGCAGAAAAGGCGGGCTGCATTCCGCCAGTATCAGCTGGCCTTGATGCAGGCCACGGAAGGTTGCAAGAACAAGGTGCCCGGCGCCTGCGAGGGCGGAACCTACGGGCCGCCGTCACCGCGGCGATCGGAGCCGCCTCCCGAGTACCCATCGGCCGGTGTCGGCCCCATCAATCGCGCCGACGGTCCAGAGGATCGCGGTTTGAGTGAGCGCTGCATGGGTGGCAATCTGCCGGAGTTTAATGGCGGCTTCACCGGCATCCATCGTCGAATCGTGCAATCGCCCGGGGCGGTCAACATTTTCTATGACTCGGGCCAGGGCCAGGGCTGGACCCGCATGATCCCGATTACAAACGCTCCCCATCTACCACCGCACGTCCGGCAGTGGTGGGGAGATTCGCGGGGCCGCTGGGAGGGAAATACGCTGGTGGTGGACGTGAACAATTTCAGCCCCAAGGCGGATTTCTTGGGATCCCGCGAGAACCTGCACTACGTCGAGCGCTGGACCCGTACCGGCCCAGAGATCCTTGAGCTCGTCGCCACTCTGGAGGATCCGACCACGTGGACAAGACCGTGGACTGTGAAGCAGGAATTCAACCTGCAAGACAACAAGGCGAATCGAATCTACACCGAGCCCCGCTGTCACGAGGGGAACTTTGGCATGACGGCCTTGCTTGCCGGAGCACGCGCCGCTGAGAAGGCGTTCACGGAAGGGCGCGGACCCGACCCCGCTACGTTCTGCATCGGCGGGTGCGGAGTTGACCCTGAGGGGGTGCTTGATCCGCTGGCTTTGCGATGAAAATTGTTTGCCCGCATATCAGAAAATCATTTTCAGAGCGAACTGGATCTGCCGCTGCGGTGCGGCCAACGACGTGATAGTTCCGGCAGCCGGACTGTAGTTCCCTCCGCCGTTTGCGGCCTGTGTGAAGACGTTCACATTGGGCAGACCCCAGTTCGGGTGATTCAATAAATTGTAAAATTCGGCCCGGAACTGCAGATTCAACTGCTCCTTCAACCGCGTGTTCTTCATCGCGGAAAAGTCAATATTCGAGAATCCCGGCCCAAAAAACACATTGCGCCCCAGATTGCCTATAGTTCCAACCGGCTGAAGTGTGAACGCCGTCGGATCGAACCACCGATTCAATTTTCCGATTTTGATGTCATCCCAGGTCCGGCCTGGCTTGAGACTTGGGCGATTGTGATTCGTGGAAAGGCCAAGGCCGCTCTGATCGAAGCCTGTCAGGATGTTCAACGGCGGGCCCGTGCGAACGTTCCAAATTCCGGTGAGTTGCCACCCCTCAATCAATTGATGTCCGGCAAAAGCTCCCTTGAAAGGTAACGCTACTAAACTACTGATGACGAGCGAGTGGCGGCGATCAAACAGACAGTTTCCGCGATCGCGAGCAGCATCGTAAGGGTCCAGAATAGGAAGACCACCTTCCAAACCGTACGTGCTCGAACTGTTGTCGGTGCAATGTGACCAGGTGTACGACACCTGCGCCTGTACGTTTCTCTGGAACCGGCGGTTCAAATTCGCCTGCAACGAATTGTAAATGGAATTCGCCGTGGGCTCGGCGCTGTTCAAGGGACCAAATGCGGTGTTCCGCCGCCGATTTGGAACGACCACGCCGGTGGGTCCCAGCGTGCCGTAAATGCGCTCGCCAGTGGGTCCAATCGCCGGTATCGGCGGATTCTGGTCACGCTGGTTAAAGAGGTGCGCGCCCCGCGATCCGACATAGCCGACGGTCAGGATCGTGGCTTCCATAACCTGCCGCTGCAGATTCAAGTTCCACTGCATCAGATACGGCGTCGACGGCGTGTCATAGTTGACTCCGTTGGTCTGCGACGGCAGGGGCGCCGTCAATGAAGCGAACGGCGAGGGAAAAGACGGCGCGATCACTGTGCCCAGCACGTATGGCGGGTTGAAATAGTATGCGGATGCATATGTGCGCGGCTGAACAGGATTATGGAAGACGCCAAATCCTCCGCGAATCGATGTCTTGTGGTCGTTGAATGGATCATATGCAAAGCCAAACCGCGGATCGAAGTTCCGCAAGGACGGGTTGTTTTTAAAGACATTGGGCACTTGGACAAAGCCCGTTCCTTTGACGAAATCCGTAATGGCATTGAGCGGATGCTTGACGGTGACGGGATTCGAAACAAAGTTGTACCGCAAGCCAAGGTTCAAGGTCAGCTTCGGCCGCACTCGCCACTCGTCCTGTACATAACCGACGGCGTCGATTTCGCGGAAGTCGCGATAGGCATCTTCCTGTCCGGGCAAGGGCCCAAGAAATACGGACGGATTTCCGCGTAAGAAGTTCTCCAAACTGGAAAACGACCAGTTTCCACCAAACCACCCGGGAGCATTGACGTTCGACTGAACCCGTTCGACGTAGCCTCCGATTCGGAGATTGTGCAGGCCGTGCGTCCAATACACGTCGTCGGCCCCCGAGAACTTGTTCTGCACAATCTGGAACGGAAGAAAGATGCTGGACCCAAGAGGCGCGACGCTGCCACTGATGGTCGTGCCGGCGGCGACACTGATCGTGCCATTTTTCCGATTCGGATAAAACGACAGTCCGGGCAGATTATCGTTGAGATTCGATCCTTCGCGCGTTCGCACAAAGCTGAACCTCGCCAGATTAACCACAGCCGAGGAGACGATATGCCGTTCTTCGATCGTGGCGTAATGATTGCCAGTGCGATGCGTCTCGGGCCAAAGAGGGAGGTTTGAGCCGCTGAACGGATCAGTAAAATCGGCACGGTCTCGTATATAACGCCCGAAGACCGAGTCCGTCGCCGATATCATGTGGTCCACGCGGCCGAGAATGTAATCTTCATTACCCGCCTGCGTAGCGACAACGCTGTACCGGCCGAGACCGCCTCCGATGGAATTGTTCGGAATCGGATAATACGTGAGCAACTGTTGAATCAGAGGAGAGAGTGGAATGGGATTAAGGCCAGGCAAGATTCCATTGTGGGCATTGGCATCAGGCACAAAAGTGACACGCGTCAACCCCAGCCCCCTGCGAAGACCTTCGTAATTCGCAAAAAAGAACGTTTTATCTTTCCGTATTGGACCGCCGAGGCTCGCGCCGAACTGATTTTGGCGGAACGTCGGCAGCTTCGGGCCATCGAAGGGCCCCCGCGCATCCAGCACGCTGTTGCGAAAGTATTCGAAGACCGAACCATGAAACTGATTGGTTCCGGACCTCGTCACAGCATTGATCGCGGCGCCTGCGCCGCCAAACTGTGCACCGTAGGTATTCGTCTGGGTTGAGAATTCCCCAATTGCTTCGACGCCAAGCGTCGTTCCAAGAACGGCCGAGCCGGGTCCATGATTCCAGAAGTCCTGTACGTTCGTGTTGTCCAACAAGAACGCCTGGCCCTCTGGACGTGCTCCGGCGACTGAGAAGTTGGCTCCCCTTCCATAGAAACCCGATGTCCCCGGTGCCGCCTGCTGCACGCCGGGCGCAAGCGCGATCAATTGTGTGTAGTTCCTGCCGTTTAACGGCAAGTCGGCTATTTGCTTCTGTTCGATCAGACTCGCTATAGCCGTTGATGTGGTGTCCACCTGAGCAATTTCTCCCTCTACGGTCACCGTAGTTTCCGGCTGTCCGACTTGAAGGGAAAAGTCGACTACGCGTTCGCTCCCCACCGTGAGCGGGATTCCACGCTGAACCACAGTTTGAAAGCCGGGTAAAGCTCCCTGCACTTCGTACGCGCCAACCAGAAGGTCGGGTACGCGGTATCGCCCCTGCTCGTTGGTTAACACAGTGCGCGTGACGCCGGTATTCACATTCTTGACTTGAATTGTTACGCCCGGAACCGCGGCACCTGAGGCATCTATCACCGTTCCGGAGATAATTCCATTCGTCGCCTGCGCTTTTGCTTGACGCGTGAAATGGGTTGCAACCCAAAGCACAACGATCGAGAACACAACTTGCATGAGAATGTTTCGTGACATAGATACCTTCGTTGAAAATGGTATGGCGTATTTGGGAATCGGAACGGATTTTATGCTTCGCACTTTGGACTCGTCAATTTCAATTCGGGGTCAGACGGGTGAATTCCCTATTTCGCAATTCAAAATAGGGAATTCACCCGTCTGACCCCGCCTTAACTTTGCGCAGATATCGGCATCTGAGCGAAAATACGTCCGCAGAGGCGGATTCATAACTCCCGGTCGCCTAGGAGGGACGCCACCATGCGAAATCGTTTCCTGATCTTGATCCCTGCTCTTGCGGCGGTGCTCTTTCTCTTCTCGGAGGGAGTCGCGGCCCAGGGTTTCGACCCGCACGATCTTTCAGGGATATGGACAAGGACTGCTCGCGATCATTCCCTTGGAACCAAGCCTCCTCCTCTGACGCGGGCCGGCATCGAGGCAATGAAAGGACGTATCGGCGACACGGATGATGTCTTGCGCGAAGTCGTTGACGCGGCCAGGGCTTCCTCACAGGTCCGTCTTAATGAGAACGGCGTAGAAACCAACGCGCCGTGGCTGGAATGCAACCCGATGGGTTTTCCGAGGCTGCTGAACGACGACGAGCCGATGGAATTCATCATGACGAAGGACAAAATCCTGCAAGTGTTCCAGTCGGAACACCGGATACGCTATCTGTGGACTGACGGCCGGGAACTACCTTCGGGTCAAAACCTGGAGAATCTCGGTCCGGCATGGTACGGGCACTCCGTTGGAAAATGGGATGGAAACACTCTTATTGTGAATACAGTCGGTCTCGATGAAAGAGCGTGGCTCGATAATCTCGGCCACCCGAAGAGTTTTCACGCGCGGATCGAAGAGACCTGGAAGCGCGTCGACTCCAACACTCTGGAATCTCAATTGACGCTCTTCGACCCGGAGTACTACAGCGCGCCATATGTGGGCGCCAAGAGAACCTTCAAGAGACTGCCGGATCGCGCTGTCATCTATTTCGGATGGTCCGGCTTGTTTGCAGGCATCACGGAAGGAATCTGCGCACCGGTGAATGAGGTGGAGGGTTACAACAAGGGATTTCGTGACCTCGGCCGTGCGAAATCAAAACAATGAACCGTCCAGTAAACCGGTTCACTGATCGCCGTTTTTTGCTTCTCTGGGACCAGCCCCTCGCCAATCCGGCCGATGGCTGGAATCTCACTGGCGGTCCGCTGGTGGCGAAAGGCAAAGTCATGCAAGGTATCGGCGGCCGCGGCAAGGGCGGCGCGTACATTGCCGGGCTGGATTCGGAAACAGGAAAGGAAGCATGGCGGTTCTATACGATCGCGAGGCCTGACGAGCCGGGCGGGAACAGTTGGAATGGTTTGCCGCTCGAGCAACGGAGCGGCGGATCTGTCTGGACGGCCGGGAGCTACGATCCGGATTTGAACCTTGTGTTCTTCGGCCCGGCGCCGACATACGATACCGGGCCATTGCGTAACTCCGTGGGCCGGCCCGGCGTAACCAACGATGCCCTGTATACGAACGCGACGGTCGCCATCGATCCCGATACCGGCAAGATCGTTCGGTACTACCAGCACGTCCCGAATGATCAGTGGGATCTCGATTGGTCCTTCGAGCGGCAAATCGTTTCGTTGCGCGGCGCGACTGGACAGCAAAAGAAGCTCGTGGTGACCTCCGGCAAACCCGGAGTTTACGATGCGCTGGAAGCGGACACGGGTAAATACGTCTTTTCCTTCGATATGGGTCTGCAGAATTTCATCACCTCGATCGATCCGAAGTTGATTTCCGGCACCGGGCAACCGATGGTCGTGTGCCCCCACGCCGGCGGTGGACGAAGCTGGCTTCCAGGTGCGTACAATCCGGATACAAAGATTCTTTACGTTGCGGCGGTTGAAACGTGCATGGATCTCAATCCCGTGGCACCAGGCCAGCGCCCGTTTCTCTCGACCGGAGTCAGCGTGAACGTGCGGCCTCGTCCGGATTCGGATGGAAAGTACGGCCGTTTACAGGCGATCAATCTGGAGACGAAGAAAACCGTATGGACCCATTTCTCTCAACTGGAGTCGGCGTGAACGTGCGGCCTCGTCCGGATTCGGATGGAAAGTACGGCCGTTTACAGGCCATCAATCTGGAGACGAAGAAAACCGTATGGACCGAGCGCCAGCGCGCTCCGCAACGCACAGGAGTATTGGCAACCGCGGGCGGAGTCGTTTTCGCCGGAGCACTCGATCGGTGGTTCACAGCATATGACGATGCGACCGGGAAGACCCTGTGGAGGACGCGGCTGAATGATGTTCCCAATTCCGCTCCGATAACTTATATGGCAAATGGCAAACAATACGTCGCCATTGTGGTCGGATACGGAGGCCCACAGGCCGCAAGTTTCCCGCAGCTTACTCCAGAGATTTCGCTTCCGGTTGCCCGGAGCTCATCGATCTGGGTCTTTGAGCTGAATTGAGGGGAGTCTATGGCCAAACATATAGGGATTGTCGCGTGTAGTGCGCCGGGTGCCGCTCTGTGCTACACGACAATCTGTGTAGAAGCGCCCGAAATCATGGGTGCGAATCACAATCCCGAAATCTCATTACACATGATGGATTTTTGCTAAAGCTCGGTTTATCCTGAACGCCTCGCATCGAGGGGAATCGAATGGTGTCTGCCGGCTGCCGGGGACCGCGACGTAGTGAATCGAATCATTTTTGATGAACTCGTATTCAGCAGGATCACGCGGGAGGCACAAGCGCACTTCGTGCGGATAATCGAAACATTCAAATCGGCACATCAATGCGACGCCGTCGTTCTCGGCTGCACAGAAATACCACTGGTGGTGACGCCGGAAGCCTCTCCTCTCCCGACTCTTGATTCAACGCGCTTGCTGGCGCGGGCCGCATTGAAAATGGGATGCCAATGAGTATGCTCAAGATGAACGGCATAGAAGCTGCGAGTATCGGTAGATTCCGTAGATTTTCAGTAGGCGGCTCGGCAGGCGGACTTACCTGGGTGATAAAAATAGTCACATGAGACCCAAACTTTTAGTAATCGTCATTTGGTTCGCCGTGACAGGTTCCTTCGCGTTTGCGCAGGACGAAAAAACCGAGGTGGCCGTGTTTGGCGGTGGCTACTTCAACAGTGGCTTTCAATCATTCAAGGTTCTGAATCCAACCACGGGCGCACAGGTTGGCACTTTCAAACCCGTCAGCGAGGCGAACAGCGGTATTTTCGGAGTGAGAGGCAGCTACAACTTCAGGCCCCAGATGGCCGCAGAAGCTACGTTCGGCTTCAGCCCCGCCGGCCGAACCCAAAATTCTTCCGCGTTCGGTGTCCGCGTGCCTTTTCTTGTGGGTGTGGGGAGCCAGCAGGGAATAAATTTTGCACTCCGCGCGCCGGTATTGCGGGATGGAAACGTGTATCTGTACAGTGGAACTCTCCTGACCTATCTCAATCAGCGCGGAACGTGGAGGCCATTCTTTACGGTCGGAGCCGGAGGTATCACGAGAACATCGAAGATCGCGTTTCTTCAGAACTTCCCGCCTGTTCCCGTGGGAGTGACTCCAGTTCCGATTATTTCCCCCACGCTTGTTCCATCGACAACTCGAACGGATATGGCCCTCGTGCTTGGTGTCGGATTCAAGGAATATCTTCAGCATGGACTGGGCGTGAGGATGGATTTCCGCGATCACATCAACAAATTCGATCAGAGCACAGTGAATAATATGGAACTGTCGCTCCGATTATTTACTCGCTTCTGAACTGAATTGTCCTCCTCAGTTGCCTCGGCCCGCCTGCCCGCCTACACCTGTGGCGCCAATCTGCGCGGAGGTTCGATGCTCTCACCCTTCGTTTTGTTCATAGCACACAATCTCGTACTTGATACCCTCCAGATCCTTGAAGAAGAGGGCGTAGTAACCCGGGGGGGTGTATTCCGGATACTCCCGTGGTGGACTCACTATTGTGGCCCCTATTTGCCTCAGCTCAGAATGGAGCTTGTCGACCTCGGCGCGAGATGCCGCTCTGAATGCAAGATGATGTAGCCCCCCTGGCTTCCTGCGATTGATCGTGTCCCCCACGAAAGCTCTCCGCGGTGAGGTGATGGTAAACCCCAACCGCGGATGCTCGTACCACACGACATGCTTCTCATGCTCTTCTATTACAGCGCTGCCTCTGCTCCGAACATCAAAGCCCAGTAGAGGCAGAAGCTTGTCGTAGAACGGCACAGCAACGCTCATGTCTTTGACAGTTATCTCTATGTGGTCAATGATCGGTTCCATTTATCTTCGCCGCCTTTCAAGCCGATCTTTTATACCATGCATCGCGTGGCGCCTATCTCCAGCGCCGTCGCAGCATCGCGGGCGCTCATAGAGCGCCCCTACAGTCGCGAACCGCAAGTTGTAGGGGCGGTCCGCGAAGCGCAAGCGCGATAGCGCGCAGCCTCAAAGAATGACCGCCCAGGATTTTTTGTGCAAAGCGCGTCGCCGGCGCTGGCCAGTTGTGGATCCGGTGGCGTTGCGATTGCGGCGTGCGCTAATCTTTGAGCTACACTAGGATCGGAAAACGCTTCGCCTTCGATCGGAAACCGTTGTGTTATGCGATTAATTGGACGGGATGAGGTTTTTGCGGAGCACCCTTGCTCAGTCCATGGCGCCCTGATCAATCGTGCCGCATTTGCAGGTATAGCGGTCTTTCTCATGATCATCGGCCCCGGAACCCTGCGTGGGCAAACTCCGGCCAGCGAAAGCGAAAAAGATCCTGTCGTGATGACGGTGCTGGGTCCCAAGGCCCGCAGGCCCGACCGAATCGACGCTTACCTTCGACGCGTTCAAATCGAAAACTTGCTGAAGACATTTGGGGACTCGGGCGCGAACCGGGTGACGCGAGAACTGACTCGAAGGCAGCTTATCGCGGGACTCCAAAAACCCCACGGCAAGGAACTGCTGTTGGAACTCATCAAGAATCGAAAGGACCTGGAGGCGGTGGCGGTCACGGTGTTTGCGGAAGCGCAGCCGGAGCTGTCCGACGTTCAGCTCGTCCGTGATCTGCTCTTTTCTTTAGTCGTCAGCGCCAGCACGGGCGATATCGCCACGCGAGCCGCGGTCGGAATCATCCGACAGGTACAGGAAGCCTATCTGTGGCGCGGCGTCGATTCCACGGTCGATACCGCAGGGCTGGGCCATGCGCTCACTATGCGGATCCAGAGCAGTACAGGGCAGCACTGGCGCGATGGTGTTTTGAAAAAGCTATATGACGAAGCATCAAACCGTCGAAAACATGCGAGTGATCCTAGTGAGGTCGACTTTTTCGAAGCCATCCTGGCCGACCTTCACGACTATGCGCCACCGCCATCCTCAATTGAAGAGGATCGGAGAGGGAAGGAACTGCCGCGTAAGAGTGGGGCTCGTGCCATCCTTCGCGGGGTTGTGATTGCCGGGATAGTTGTGCTCGGTGCTTACGGCATCATGCTGCTCGTGAAGGGGCTGATGAACAGACCGGAGGGAGTGTCGACGTTGGATAAGGCACCGGCATCAGACTCCAAAGCAGAAGAGAAATCCCAGAGGCTTGTGCCGGTCCTAACCGATCTTCCGCCTGAAGAGATTGAAGGAAAGACGGTGCTTGTGCGCGCTGACTTGAACTTTCTCAACGAGTGGGGAAAGCTTATGAGCAATGCCTCTTTCGAGCATCTCCTCCCGACGCTTCGGTTGCTGCAAGAACACAAAGCCGAAAAAATCATTCTTCTTGGCACGGCGCAGGGCGCCGGGGAGGGCGTAAAGGAGATCTTTGACATGCAGCGAATAGGAGACGCGCTGCAAGTGCAGTTGAAGTTGCCCGTGCTTACACTCAAACGTTGGACGGGAAGCGATGTGGCAAAGCGGGTGGACCAAACACCACCTGGCCACATTGTCCTCCTTGGAAACATTGGGGCGGATCCGAGGGAAAAAGAAGAGAACGAGAAGAAACGTCAAGCACTTGTCGACGAGATTCTAGCAACGCTGAAAATAGAACTCTACGTTAACGATGCGCCCCAGGCCTCCAAGCACGTCTATGCGTCAACGTCTGAGCTTGCCCGAAAGGTGCCCAAGGCAGTGGCAGGTCCGCTGCTGGACGCCGTCATTTCAGGCCAGGGGATGTTTTCAAAGAAGCAGCAAAACTCCGCCATCCGAAAACTGCCCGGAGCCCGAGCGCTCCTGACCGCTGCAATGATCAATTCACGAATTGGTCGTGTTTCTTCTGCCAGGTCCTCTCGGATTTTCTGATCGAGCAGCGCGTTGCCCGAGTCATATCCTGCAATTTGTCTGAATTTCTTGTTAACCTCTGTCCCATCGAAAGCGTCGTAACTGGAGAAAGGAGGAATTAAATGGGCTTGGGTACTCTTGACGCTTCTATAACTCTTCTTCTCCAGCAACCTCCCGGTACGCCGCCACCGCGGCCCCATTTAGTACGAATTGAAATTCGCGAACCGCGAGCTGTGGGAAGAAAAAAGCGGATTCGTTGGGGCCGCCGCCTCGGGGCCCGCCCTGAAGGGGATCGTTGAAGTCTACTCCATCAATCGCGATAT
>WNGH01006058.1_pt1 | contig 17377 bp, 12 predicted proteins | sample 5400631 | NCBI WGS metagenome assembly WNGH01 (sample SAMN13153373, study PRJNA577476) | soil metagenome | isolation source: 115 cm soil or saprolite under Garry oak tree replicate 1 | place: USA:California | collected 2016-06-15
CGCTCCGATTCCAGGGCCACAGCGCGTTCAATGGTATTCTCCAACTCGCGGACATTTCCCGGCCAGTCGTAACTTTCCAGGCGCCGCATGGCCTCCGGCTCGATCCCTTCGATGGGCTTTTCCATGGATTTTCGGAACCGCTCCAGAAAAAATCTTGCCAGCAAAGGAATGTCTTCCCGGCGCTCCCGCAACGCCGGGAGATGGATGGGTATCACGCTCAGGCGGTAGTAGAGGTCCTCGCGAAATCTTCCCTCGGAAATTTCCGCTTCAAAATCTTTGTTTGTTGCGGCGATCACGCGGACATCCACGTCCACTTCTTCATTGCTGCCGACGGGGCGAACCTTGCCTTCCTGAAGGACACGATACAGTTTCACCTGCATCGGCAGGCCCATATTTCCGATTTCGTCCATGAACAACGTGCCGCCATGCGCGGCCTGGAACAGCCCTCGCCGGTTTTCGTTTGCCCCGGTGAAAGCGCCTTTCATATATCCGAACAATTCGGATTCGAGAAGGGTCTCCGGAAATGCGCCGCAGTTGATGGTAATAAATGGCTCCTTGGAACGCGCGCTATTCTCATGGATGGCCCGCGCGACAAGCTCTTTTCCCGTGCCACTCTCTCCGGTAATCAGGATGCGGCTGGACTGGGGAGCGACGGTCTGAATCAGCTCGAAGATCGCGCGCATCTTGGCGCTCCGTCCGATGATGTTATCCAGGCCGGTCAGCCGGCGGAGTTCCCGCCGCAAATACCCTGCTTCTTTCTTCCACTCCAGGTTCTCCGACGCTTGTTGGACGGCGCGCCGCAACTGCTCCACCAAGTCATGATCCTTGATTACGTAGCGGTCTGCGCCGGAGTTCAGGGCAGAAATTGCGGTCTCCAGCGTGGGGACGCCCGTAATCAACAGAAAAAAACAGGACGGCGCAACCTCTTTCGCAAAACGAAGGAGTTCCACCCCGCCACCGCCCGGCATGCGGATATCGGAAATGATGATGTCGAAAATCTGTGATTCGAGACGTTTCTTCGCGGCTTCCACGCTCGCCGCCAGCTCGACCCGATGGCCCTGCTTGCGGAAAGCGATTTCCAGCACTTCGCGGATCGATTGTTCGTCGTCAACCACGAGGATGTAAGCCATGCAAGCTCTTCCCCTCACGCACGGGCTAGCCCACGCGTGGCAGCTCAACAATGAATTCTGCGCCGCATTCCTTTTCGGAGATCACGCTCATTCGCCCGCTGTGGGCCTGAACGATCTGGTACACGATGGAGAGCCCCAGCCCTGTCCCCCCCGTGAATCCGGACTGCAGCGGTTCAAAGATCTTTGCCTGCTGCTTAGGATCCATCCCGATGCCGGTGTCGCGAAACGTAATGCGCACCCAGAACGGGGCCAAGTCTAACCGGACCGTCAGCGTCCCACCTCCGGGCATCGCCCGCAAGGCATTGTCACACAAATTCCAGAAAACTTGTTTCATACGGTTGCTGTCCACGCGCGCCCGCGCGGATTGTTCCGCGTAAACGCGGTCAATCCGGTATTTGCCATCGAGGTCGGGATGCTTTTCCAGAAGCGTCAGTGTTTCGTCCAGAAGCTCCGCCATATTCACTTCCCGGAATTCGTAAGTCTTTTCGCGGGAGTAATTCAGGAAATCGGTGATGATGTGGTTCAGACGTTGTGATTCCCGGATCACGATTTCCACCAGATGCCGGTCGTCCTCTTCCAGGGGAACCAGCCGGCCAAGCTCGTTTACAGCGCCGGCCATTGCCGTGAGCGGCTGGCGAATCTCATGAGCGATGGCTGCAGACAAACGGCCGAGGGCCGCCATGCGATCCTTCGTGGCGACCTCCTGTTCAAGCCGGTGGAGGTCGGTCAGGTCCTGGAAATTGAAAACATACCCGGTGCGGCTGCGGTCCCGGGTCCGGAGAGGCGAAACAGAGATGCCCAGGAAGCGTTCCTGGCCAGCCGCGGTGCGGAAGTCTATTTCCTTGCGTTGTACGGGCCCGCCGCCTGAAGTTTGCTGGCCGGGCAGCCAGAAATCAGGAAATGCCTCCGCAAGATTTCGTCCGCGCAGTTCATGGAACGGGAAGCCGATGATTTCTTCTCCGGTGCGGTTCAGCAGGAGGATTCGGCCCTCCAAGTCGGTAGTCAACAGTCCGCCCCGCATCGAATGGATGATGTCTTCATTGAACGCCTGCAGGTCCTGAAGCTCTTCGCTCTTTTCCTCGAGCTCGCGCCCCTTGCGGCGAAGGGATTGAGCGAGAGAGCTCGACAGATACCCAACCGTCAAAAACGCGACGAGGTTGCTGAACAACCAGGTCCGGAGTGAGTTCAGCGTCGGCGTGTAGAGCCAGGTCCGCGGTATCTTCTCGTAAAAAGAGAGCTCCGTCAGGCTGCCCAGGAGAACAAAGCTGAAACCGGCGACGATGTACGTGCCGCGGGGAGAAAAGAGAATGCTGGCGACGATGATCGCCAGAAGGTACAGAGAGATGAAGTAACTTTCCTGTGTTCCGGTCACATAGACCAGCGCCGTGGCCATCAATAAATCCAGTACCATCTGCATGGGCGCGTGCCAGGTCGCTTTGGGAATCCACTGCAGAAGGATGGCGGTGAAAAACGCCAGCATATACCACAAGACGATCAGCGGAATGCAGTACCGCGTGGGAACTACCAACTGGACGTATTGGGGCAGAACCAGCAGGACCGCCAGGATGACCGTGATCATCACGAAGCGGACCCGGGCCAGCCAGGAAAGCCAATCCCGCACGTTTTGTCTGAGTTCCATCCGGGAGGAGCTGCTTAGCGCCTTCCCCAACCCGCGAGGCGCCAGCCCGTTCACTTCGCTCAATTTCTCGGGCGGGTTGTCTTCGGTCCCGCCCGCCGCACGACAGCCTATCCCGCAGCTCGAAATTAATGCAAGGTGCTGAGTTTTCCGATCAGCGTGAACAGCGGCAGGTACATCGAAATGACCACGCCGCCAACGACCACGCCCAGAACCACAATCAAGAGCGGCTCCATAGCGGTCAACAGGTCCTTCACGGAAGCATCCACTTCTTCTTCATAGAAGTCCGCAATCTTCTGGAGCATCGCGTCCATGGCTCCGGTCTGTTCGCCCACGCCAATCATCTGCGTGACCATGCCGGGGAATACCTCCGTTTCCTTCAGCGGCTCGGCGAGCGTCCGTCCCGCCTCAAGCTGCTTGCGAACGTGCAACAATGCCTTTTCAACGACGGCGTTGCCGGAGGTTCGCGCGGTGATATCCAACCCCTCCAGGATCGGCACGCCGCTGGCGATCAGAGTGCCCAGCGTCCGCGTGAAACGAGCCACGGCAATCTTTCGCAGCAGGATCCCGAGAAGCGGAAGCTTCAGCAAAAGGCTATCAAGGGCCATGCGCCCCTGCTTGGTGCCATACCACACTTTCACCATGATAATGGCGCCCACCAGCAGCACGACGATCAGAAGCCCGTAGATGCTGCCGACGAAATTACTGAGCTGAATCACGACACGTGTGGGAAGCGGCAGGTCCGCCCCCAGTCCGATAAACAACGTAGCGAAGATCGGCACCACCTTCCAGAGCAACAGAGTGATAACACCGGCGGCAACCGACAGCACGCCGACGGGGTAGACCATCGCAGACTTGACGGCCCGCTTCAACTTCACATTTTTCTCGATGTACGTGGAGAGGCGCTGCAAAATGGTGTCCAGGATACCGCCCGTTTCGCCGGCTTCGACCATGTTCACGTAAAGAGCGTCGAATACTTTCGGGTAGAGCTTCATCGCCGCGGAAAGCGTGGTGCCTCCCTCCACAGAGGAACGCGTGCCGGTGAGCACTTTTTGAAACGTCTTGTTCTCCTGCTGATTTGCCAGGATTTCCAGACACTGCACCAGCGGCAATCCGGCGTCAATCATCACGGAGAACTGCCGGGTGAAAATGGCGAGTTCCTTCGCCGTCACCTTCCCGCCAAACGTCGGGAAGTTGAATTCCCTTCCCTTCTCGGACATCTTGGAAATGTTGATCTGCTGGCGGCGGAGCAGCGTGGCAAGCTCATTCTTGTTGCTTGCGGCCATCTCCCCGCTGACGCTTGCTCCCGCGCGGTTCGTTCCGCGATAGGTGTAAACCGGCATAACCTTTCTCCCTCCCCGTCCTAGGACGGCCTTTCCAATTCTCCCGCGACCCAGACTCTAAAGACCGGATTCACCTCTTCCCCTGTACTTTGACTGGGGAGCCCGGTGAGGTGACACCCCGGGTGATCATATCTTGCAGTTCGTCCTGATTCGACGAACGGGACAGCGCCATTTCCAAAGTAATCGTCTTTTGGAAAAACGCGTTGGCCAGCGATTGGTTGAAGGTTTGCATTCCCGTCTGCCCGGTGCCCGTCTGCATCGCCGAATAAATCTGGTGAACCTTGTCTTCGCGGATCAAGTTGCGGATGGCGGCGTTGGGCACAAGCACTTCCATCACCATCACTCGTCCGCGGCCATCCCCGCGGGGCAGCAAAGCCTGGCAAAGAATGCCTTCCAGCACCATGGAGAGTTGCGCCCGAATCTGCGGCTGCTGGTGCGCGGGAAACGCGTCCAGGATACGGTTGATCGTCGAGACCGCCGAGTTGGTGTGCAGCGTGGCGAAAGTCAAGTGGCCCGTCTCGGCAATGCGGAGCGCGGATTCGATGGTTTCCAAGTCGCGCATTTCTCCGATCAGCACCACGTCAGGATCTTCGCGCAGCGCGGCGCGAAGCGAATTGGCAAACGAATGGGTGTCCGAGTGAATTTCACGCTGGTTCACCAAGCATTTCTTGTGATTGTGAAGGAATTCGATGGGGTCCTCGATGGTGATCAGGTGCTCTTCGCGTTCGCTATTGATTTTGTCGAGCATCGCGGCGAGCGTCGTGGATTTGCCAGAACCCGTCGGGCCGGTCACCAGCACCAGTCCGCGCGGCTTGTCGCAAAGTGACTTCACGATCGTGGGCAGGCCCAGGGCCTCAAAACCCTTGATCTCCCACGGAATCGTCCGGAAGACCGAGCCGACGGCGCCGCGCTGATGAAACAAGTTGCCGCGGAAGCGGGCCAGACTTTTTAAACCGAAGGAAAAGTCCAGCTCGAGGTTTTCCTCGAAGCGATGCTTCTGGGCATCCGTAAGGACACTGTAAGCCAGCGATTTCGTATCCGCCGCAGTGAGCGGAGGCATGTCAATGGGCCGCAGCTTGCCGTGAACCCGGACACGCGGCGCGCTGTTGGTGGTCAGGTGCAGGTCGCTGCCCCCCATTTCGATCATCTTCTTTAGTAATTCGCTTAGCGTGATGCCAGCCATGACGATTCCTTCCTTCCAAGCCCCTAGAGAACCGTTTCGCGCAAGACTTCCTCAATCGTGGTGACTCCGGCCGCCACTTTAATCAGGCCGCTGCGGCGCAGTGTGAGCATCCCCTGCTCCATGGCTTTTTTCTTAAGCTCGAGTGACGACGCGCCTACCAGGATCAGCTCCCGCAATTCGTCGTTGATTTCCATGACTTCGTACAAACCCGCGCGGCCCTTGTAGCCTCCCTTGCTGCAAACCGAACAGCCCTTGCCTTTGTAAATCTTCGTCGCTTTCGCTTCTTCCGGAGGAAAGCCGGCGTCAATCAGCGCCTGCTGCGGCACGTCAACTTGTTCTTTGCAATTGGAACAAATCCTCCGGACCAACCGCTGGGCGCAGATGAGGTTGACCGAGGTGGCCACCAGAAACGGCTCGATGCCCATGTTCATCAGACGGCTGATGGTGGAAGGAGCGTCGTTGGTGTGCAGGGTGGAAAGCACAAGGTGCCCCGTGAGTGCGGCCTTCACGGCGATTTCCGCGGTCTCGAAGTCGCGAATCTCTCCGACCAGAATAATGTTGGGGTCCTGCCGGAGGAAGGCGCGCAGGGCCGCAGCAAAGTTTAACCCAATTTGCTCCTTCATTTGCACTTGGTTGATGCCATTCAATTGGAACTCCACCGGGTCCTCGGCAGTCATGATGTTGGTATCGAGCGTGTTTAAGCGGGACACCGAGGAGTACAGCGTGTTTGTCTTTCCGGACCCTGTCGGGCCGGTCACCAGCACCATCCCGTAAGGTTTCAGAATCTGGCGCTCAAACTTGGCAAGCGACTCCGGCTCGAAGCCGAGCTTGGTCATATCGAGCCGCAGGTTTTCTTTGTCCAGGAGCCGCAGAACCACTTTTTCGCCGTACAAGGTCGGCACCGTGGAGACGCGAAAGTCCAGTTCCTTGCGTTTGCCGTCTTGTCTGTACTTGATCATGATGCGGCCATCTTGTGGCAGCCGCTTCTCGCTGATATCCAGCTTGGCCATGATCTTCATGCGGCTGGTAATGGCATCCTTCAACTTGAAGGGCGGCGACATCACGGACTGCAGCATGCCGTCAATCCGGAAGCGGACGCGCAGGTCGGTTTCGTAAGGTTCCACGTGGATGTCGCTGGCGCCCCGCTTGACGGCGTCCGTGAGAACCAGGTTGACCAGTTTAATGATGGGTGCTTCTTCCGCTGCCTTTTCCAGTGCCGCGGCATCCAAGTCCTCCTGGTCACTGGACAGTTCGAGGTCGGCATCTTCCTGGTCAGCAAGGTCCTTCATCACCTGGCTGAGCGCTTCATCGTTACTCGAGTCGCCGTAGAACTTCGCAATGGCTTCGGAAATAGCGGACTCCGAGGCCACTACCGGCTCGACATTGAACCCGGTCATAAACTTGATATCGTCCATCGCGAAGACGTTGGTGGGATCGGTCATGGCGATGGTGAGGGTCGAGCCGACGCGCGACAGCGGCACAATTTGATACCGGACGGCGGTGTCCTGGGGGATCAGCTTGATGACATTCTGGTCCACTTCGTAGTATTTCAGATTGATGGAGGGCACACCGTACTGGCGCGAGAGCACGCCGGTAATCTGGTCGTCAGTGATGTAGCCCAGCTTCATCAAGACGCTGCCCAGTTTGCCGCCGTTATGCCGCTGATGCTCCAGAGCTTTCTTAAGCTGCTCTGTCGTAATCAGGTTCTCTTTGACTAGGATTTCGCCTAAACGGACCGACATTCAAAGACTCCCGGCGCACACGCACCCGAACTAAAAAGCTAGCAGAAAGAGCAAGGGGTTGCGTGTTCCAATTTAGGGCGGCGTGGTGAAACAAACACTCCCCTGTACGAAAGTACTAGTTTTGCCCCCGAGGACAGTGGCAAACCTTGACTTGGTCCGAACCGCTCGATATCTTGCGGGTAGGTCGTCTTGGCAAGTTCATGAAGCATACGAACGGTTCACGCATCCGCCGATATGCAGCGGCCTCGGAAGAGTTGGCTGGGAATGCGGCGTCCGCTTTGCCGCACTACTACGAAGCGCTCTTCTCCGCGCTCGGGCCACGAAATTGGTGGCCGGCGAAGACGCCGTTTGAGGTGATCGTTGGCGCCATCCTCACTCAAAATACCTCCTGGGTGAACGTGGAACGAGCCATTGAGAACCTGCGACGCGAGGGGATGCTGTCTGTTCGCTCGATAGAGCGGGCGCCGCTCGGAAAGCTCGAGTATCTGGTCCGCTCTTCCGGATATTTCCGGCAGAAGGCGAGGAACCTCAAGGTTTTTGCTCAGTTTTTGCGGACCAGCTTTGGAGGCTCCTTGACGAGAATGTTCCGCGCACCCGTCCCTGAACTCCGGGAAAAACTCCTGGCGGTTCGCGGGATCGGCCCGGAAACGGCGGATTCGATTTTGCTCTATGCCGGCCGACACCCCGTGTTTGTCGTAGATGCGTACACGAGGCGCATTCTCGAGCGGCACGCGCTGATCCCAAGTGGACGGCTCGCCTACGAAGAAATTCGCAGCGTGTTTGAAACGAGCCTCCCTCGCGATATGCAACTCTACAACGAATTCCACGCTCTGATTGTAGACGTCGGCAAGAAGTGGTGCCGGAAGAAAAACCCGCGGTGTGAGGAGTGCCCTCTGAGACCGTTTCTTCCCGTAGAGAAGGCTGTTCGTGCTCCCGAGATATCCCCTGCAGTGGAGGCCGTACCATGACGCCGCGGAGCCGCAAGAACCGTCTTTGGCTTGCCTTTGGCGGCCTGCTGATTGTGCTCCTTGCGGCGGGGGTTTTTACGCTGGGCTCGCTGGATGTCCCGTTTAAGCCAAAAAGCTGGCGCGACGTCCTGGTCCTGTATGCCCTCTCGACATTTATCGTTGCAACGCTGCTGATATTCGGGCTGATCCTCACGCGCAGTCTCCTGCGCACCTGGGCCGAAGGAGGCGCGAGACAACTTGGGTCACGCTTCAAACAAAAGATGGTTCTTGGGGCGATGAGCATTTCCCTGCTGCCGGTGGTCTTCATGTTCATCGTCAGCTACGGGCTGATCAATCGGACATTGGCCCGCTGGTTCCCCGCGCCGCTGGAAATTGCCGCCAAAGAGAGCCAGGACCTTATCAATGATCTGGGGAGGTCCGGCCGAACCCGAATGGAAGCCCTCGCGGCGGAGACCGTTGCCGCAAAGGATCCTGCGCCGCGCGGCGGCTCTCCTGCCGACACTGTTCTCGCGGCAATCAAAAACGGTGCAGACGCCGCTTGGATCCTCTCCGGAAAGCAACCTACGCACGGACTCGCTGAAGTAAAGAGGACATCGGGTGCCTCCGTTCAAGCGCATGGAGCCGAGACCGAAGGAATTGCGCCGCAATTAGTGCGGACAATTCCCAGCGGAGCCGAAGTGTGGGAGGCAAAAGGGCGCCTTTACGTCACCGGGCGCGCCCCCATGGAAACCGGCGCTCTCGTCGCGGCTCGGCGCGTCCCGGAAACTTTTCTTCCGCACTTAACGGCCATCGAAACCCAGTTGCGTGCGTACGACCAGGAGAAGCAGGATTACCGCGTCTTCAAACGTGTGATGCAACTCGTCCTGCTGATGTCCACTGTGTTGCTGCTGTGCGCCGGCACTTGGGTCGCTCTGTTTCTCGCGAAGCAGGTGACCGTGCCTATTCAAGCCCTCGCGGAAGGCACGCGCGAAGTAATGGCCGGCAATCTGGCTTACCAGGTTCCCGAGCAGGTGCAGGATGAGCTCGGAATTCTGGTGCGCTCCTTCAACCAGATGACCGCGCAGCTCAGCGACAGCCGCCGGCAAATCGATGAGTTCACGCACAGCCTGCAGCAAGCCGTCCAAGAGCTGGAGCGGCGGCGAAAGCTGATGGAGACGATTCTCGAGAATATTCCAACCGGCGTCATTTCGCTCGACGAGACCGGCGCGATCGTGCGCGTCAATTCCGCGACGCTCAGGATCTTTGGGGAATCAGCCAGGAACGCGAAGACGCTCGAGCAACTGGCCGGGGCCGATGCCGCGCGGGGATTGCTGAACCTGATGCGGCGGACGTTGCGCATGGGCGTGGTCAGCAAAGAGCTGGAGATATCGCTGGCGGGACGCGTGCTTCACGCCGCTGTGACGGTGAGTTCGCTCGGACCGCGCCGCGCTAATCTGGGCTACGTTTTCGTCGTGGATGACCTTACCGAATTGCTTCGCGCGCAAAAGGCCGCTGCGTGGCAAGAAGTGGCGCGGCGCATCGCGCATGAAATCAAGAATCCCTTGACGCCCATCCAGCTCTCTGCGCAACGGCTCAACCGGTATCTGGACCGGCGCGCGGCGCAACCCGGCGTTGCTTCATCCGGTGCTCCTGAGGGCGGCGAACTCTCCCGTCTGGTGCGCGAATGTGCCGGACTCATCGAACGAGAAGTGTCTTCGCTCGCGTCGCTGGTGGACGAGTTCTCGCAATTCGTGCGATTCCCCACGGCGCGTCTGGCATCCACGGATCCCAATGCCCTGGTGGCCAATGCGCTCGCGGTGTTTGCCGGGCGCCTGGACGGAATCGCGGTGCGAACCTCCCTGGCACAGGGGCTGCCTTGCATCAAGGCCGATGCCGATCTTTTGTGCCGCGTAATGGTGAACTTGATAGACAACGCGGCCGAAGCGATGGAGGGATCGTCGGCAAAAGAGCTGCGGCTTTCCACGCGGCTGCTCCCCGACGGCGAAGCCATTGAGATCACCATCGCCGACACCGGAAACGGCATTTCCCCGGAAGACAAAGATAAACTCTTCCTGCCGCATTTTTCCACGAAGGACCGCGGAACGGGCCTGGGGCTGGCGATTGCGGCGCGCATCGTTGCCGAACACCTGGGCACGATTCGCGCGGAAGATAATTCTCCGATGGGAACGCGGTTTGTCATCGAGCTCCCGGTCCTCGAAGCGCAACCTGTGCCTCTGGCGGCGGAAAGTTAGCGGGCGCCCAATTCCCCCATGACACATTCGATTCTGATTGTGGACGACGAAGCCGGTATCCGCGAATCGTTGTGCTCGATTCTCGCGGAGGAGGGATATCGCCCCGAAGCCGTAGGTTCGGCCGAAGAAGCGCTCGCGATTGTGGATCGCGGGGGGGTTGACATCGTCCTGATGGACATCTGGCTTCCGGGAATGGACGGCATGGAAGCGCTGGAGCGCCTGCAGGCGTTGGCGCGTCCTCCTGTGGTGGTGATGATCACGGGCCACGGCAATATCGAAACCGCCGTGCGCGCGACCAAGCTCGGCGCCTTCGATTTCATCGAGAAGCCGCTCTCCCTCGAGAAGATCATCGTGGTCATCAAGAACTCCATGGCCCGCCTGCGCCTGGAGGAGGAAAACCGGCGACTCCGCGCGGAGCTCGAACAGCGCTATCAGGTCATCGGCGAAAGCGTGCCGATGAAGGCGCTGCGGCAGCAAATTGCGGTGACCGCTCCGACCAACGGCCGCGTGCTGATTTACGGCGAAAGCGGGACCGGAAAAGAGCTCGTCGCGCATGCGCTTCACGTCGCCAGCCGAAGGAGCAATCAGCCCTTTGTGGAAGTGAATTGCGCCGCGATTCCCGAGGAACTGATCGAGTCGGAGCTTTTCGGCCACATCAAAGGAAGTTTCACGGGCGCGAGCGAAGACAAGACCGGAAAGTTCCAGAAGGCCGACGGCGGAACCCTGTTCCTCGACGAAGTCGGCGACATGAGCCTGAAGACGCAATCCAAGGTGCTGCGAGTCCTCGAAGAGCAGCGCTTCGAACCGGTCGGCTCCAATGCCGCGGTAAAAGTGGACGTCCGCGTGATCGCCGCGACGAACAAGAAACTCGAAGAGGAAATCGCCCGCGGAAGTTTCCGCGAGGACCTTTTCTATCGCTTGAACGTGATCCCTTTTTCTGTGCCTCCTCTGCGCGAGCGTCCCGAGGACATCCCCATCCTGGCGCGCTTCTTTCTTTCCGAGTTCAGCTCGGCGTATGGCCGCAGGACCAAGGAGCTGAGCAGCGCGGCGCTCGACGTTCTGATGCGCTATCCCTGGCCCGGCAACGTGCGCGAACTGCGCAACCTTATCGAGCGGCTCGTCATCATTTGTCCGCAGCAGCGCATCGAACCGCAGCATCTTCCGCCGGAAGTGTTCCGCGGCGCGGCGCGCAGCCCGCAACAGCCTTACTCGACGCTGCATGAAGCGCGCAGCGCGTATGAGCGCGAATTCATCTTGCAGACGCTGGGTATCTCGGCCGAAGAATAGCCCTCACCGCCGGGCCCAATTCTGCGCGCGCGGAATTCATTGCTCTTCTCCCTCCGAAGGACTTTGCCCGGATAACTCCTGCAATTGACGGCGCCAATCGAGCTGGCGGACTTTCACAGGATCGTCGCGCCAGTTGCGCTGGACATGGACGACCAATGCAAGAAAGATCTTTATTCCGAGAATTTCTTCGAGCTCAAGCCGCGCCTCCGTGCCGATTTTCTTCATCTTCTCGCCGCCGCGGCCAATGAGGATGCCTTTCTGGGCGTCTCTCTCGACGTGGACGACGGCGTGGATTCGAAGCAGGTCCGGTTTTTCTTCGAAGCGTTCGACGAAGACGGCGACCGCATGGGGAACTTCGTGGCGGGTGTTGGCGATGACCTTTTCCCGGACAATTTCGGCGGCCAGAAATCGCTCGGGCTGATCGGTCACCTGCTCCGGAGGAAAATACGGCTGCCCTTCGGGAAGCTGCTTCACCAAAGCGTCCACCAGACGCGGGCATCCGGAACCGGTCCTGGCGGAGATGGGAATAATCTCTGCAAATTCCGCTTTGCGGCTGCATTGGTCAATCATGGGCAGAAGTTTCGGCTTGTCCACGCGGTCCACTTTATTCAGCAAGAGAATTTTCGGACCGTGAAAATTTTGCGCGCGCTGGAAGACATATTCTTCCGCGCGTCCGATGTTGTCCGTGGCGTCGAGCATCACGACCAGGACATCAATGCCTTCGAGCGCTTGCGCGACTTCTTCCATCATTTGGCGGCCGAGAGCGGAATCCGGGCGGTGCACTCCGGGCGTGTCAATCAGAACGATCTGCGCCTGCGGGAGATTGATGATCCCCTGGATGCGGTTGCGCGTGGTTTGCGGCCTGGGCGACACAATCGCCACTTTCTGGCCGACCAGCCGATTCACGAGCGTGGATTTGCCGACGTTGGGAAGCCCGACGATGGCTGCGAACCCGGAGCGAAAACTCATCGCGGAGCCATCATACACTTGGGAAAGATTAGCGGACATAGCGCGCGGCGAAAATCCGGTCCTCGAGGCGCGTAACGAAGCGCCGCGGTCCGGTGTGCTACACTTCGGGTTCGTTTGACGGCGTGAATTCATCCACTTTGTGCCGGGTCTCAAACGGAAACAGGAGACTAGAGAATGCCTGCGACTCCTCACATAGAAGCACATTTCACGTCCAGCGCGATGGTGCGCGACGTGGTCATCGGGATGGCCGACGGGTTGACGGTGCCGTTCGCGCTGGCGGCGGGAATCTCGGGAGCGGTGGCGGCAAGCCGGCTGGTGGTCACCGCAGGGTTTGCCGAGATCGCCGCGGGTTCGATTGCCATGGGCCTGGGAGGGTACCTGGCCGCGAGAACCGACGCGGAGCATTACGAATCCGAGCGCGAGCGTGAGATTCGGGAGACGGTCGAGCTGCGCGACCACGAAATCGAAGAAGTGGCTCACGTGTTCCGTTCGTACGGCATGACCGAGGAGCAGATGGCGCCGGTGGTGAAAGCTATCACGTCGGACCAGAAGCGCTGGGTGAATTTCATGATGCGCTTCGAGCTGGGTCTGGAAGAGCCCGACCCGAAACGCGCGGTGCGCAGCGCGCTGACCATCGCCGGCGCGTACATTTTCGGCGGGCTGATTCCGCTGGCTCCGTATATGACGTCGGCGAGCGTGCGAACTGGATTGCTGATTTCGATTGCCATCACGCTGCTCGCGCTCTATGTGTTCGGCGCGGTGAAAGGGCACTACACGGGAATCAGTCCGTGGCGCGGAGGGATGCAGACGACGATCACCGGCGGGCTGGCCGCGGCGGCAGCATTCTTTATCGCGAAGTTGATCTCTTAGCGGTATCATTGTGAGACCCGAATGGGGTTTTGGCCCTCCGCGGTGGGGGTACCCCACCCTTTTTTTGAAAGTATGTGATTCTAAAGGGTTTTAAGTCCTTTGTTTTGAAAGTGTGTGAAACGAAAGGGGTTACAGACGCATTTTCGCGAAACTGTGTCATTCTAAAGAGGTTAGCGGTCATCTTTTCCTTCTTTCGCGTTCCTGACAGCCTCAGGACTCCCTAGCGGCCCTCACACGCGGCGTTATTGGCAGGCCCTTTCCAACCCTTCACAGACGACGTTGAAGGGTAGGCGATGATACTGAGAGACTTATTACCATAATTGCCAACAAATGTCAAGGCCTAATTTGGGGGGTGGGCCGCCCGAGGGGCGAGCCGGAGTTGTTGGGGCCTGCGGCAGCGCGGGGCCAACGGTCCGGGGCGACAGCGGAGAATTTGTAAGGGCGGACTCTGGGCCCGCCCTTACCGAAACGAGCAGTCCCCACTGAGACGATCTAATCGGGAAAGCGCATCAGGCGACGGTGCGCCCGAGGAACGCCACTACCCGTCGCCTCGCGTTAGCTATTGCCCGACGTGGAAGCTCGTGCGGTTGGCATTTACGCCCGGAGCAGGTGGTTGGGCGGTCCAGTAGGTCACGAAGTCCTTGGTTGCAATCACCCCCTCCTGAATGCCGGCAGGCGCTCCAGGACCGTGGCAGCCGACGCCCAGGATGCCATCGCTCCCGTCCGAGTATTGGATCCTCAGAATCACATTCCCGTTAGCCCCACCACTGCCGATCAAATCAGTATTTACACCGGGAGTCTGTAAATTTGCGAATTGCCAACTGGCAAGACTGGTGACGACGTATGTGCCGCTACCGGTCGAGACGCCGCTCGTGAAGGTCTCCCAGGTGCCATCACCGGTGGTGACAGCGCTGGATGTCCCGCCGCTTGCGGGCGCGACGAAGGTTCCGGTGCCGGTGAGTCTGATCGTGAGACTCGCGTTAGCGGACGCGAATGCTATTCCACCCGCGCTAACCGTGTTGGGGGCCGGGGGAATGCCGAAGGCGACGCTGACGATGTCCCAGCGGACATGGTCAGCCGAGCCCTGCACCACTGGGAGACCAACTGTTATGCACAACAACACCGCCAAAGATAGAACGGTAATTGCCGAAATCCATCTTGCTGGGATTTTCATGTTCGTGCTCCTTAGTTTGGTTGATCCACTGGGTAAAAACTTGGTGTGGCAACCCTTTCCTGAGCGAGGACGAACGCATCCTACTCCAGATTTTTCAGACGAGTCAAGTACCAGAACTTGCCAGGATACGGGGAGATGCCTTTACAGGGGGAAGGGTGTAGAAGATCTACTTTGATTCCTTCTTGGTGGCGGTGAAAGTGCCGCTGGCCTGGCCGCCGTAGTCGCAGGTGCCTTCGATCTTCTTGCCGTCCTTATCCACTTTTCCGGCGTAGTGGATTTGCGCGCCCGAGGCTTCGAAGTCTATGGTGACATCGCTGCCCTTGACCGTGCCGGTGACGGGGGCGTCGCCCAGCGCGCCGGAGTAGGTGCCGGTGAGCTTCTCGCCCTGCTGCTTGAGAACGAAGGTGGGGGTGCCGGACTGCTCGCCCAGGACGACCTTGCAGTTCCACGTGCCGGTGAGATCAACGGCGGCGAGAACCGAGGTGGCCAGGAGCGCGATGACCGCCAAAAGAAGGATGGATGTTTTTTTCATGCGCGGGAGAATAGCACCGGATTGCGGAATAGGCAACACGGGCAGTGGCTGAGAAAGAAGGAACGCAGAGACGCCCCGACCCCGACGGAGTCGGGGCAGGCGCCGGGGCTCGGGGCAGGCGCCGAGCGCAGAGAGAATCACACAAGAATGCACGGCGTGAGGCCCTTCACAAGAGATCTTCGGGCAAAGCAAGGGCGGAATCTTTGACCTGCGGCATCAAGACGAACGCGCGGCGCTGGCGGCGCGGCGGCGGGCGCGAAGACGGAGGACTTTGCGCTGGTTGGCTTCGAGGACTTCGAACTGCAGGCCGCCGTGTTCGATGCGTTCTCCGGAGAGCGGCACATGTCCGGCAAGAAGATTCAGAAGGCCGGCAACAGTTGTGGCGGCGCCATCGGGCGCGCCGGAAAACTCCACGCCGAGGAGATCGCGGAGCCTGTCCACCGACAGGCTGCCGCGGAGGATGAAGCCGCCATCGGGTTCGCGGACGATGTCCGGCGAGGGATGGCGGTCCTGTTCGCCGATTTCGCCGACAATTTCTTCGACGAGGTCTTCGATGGTCGCGAGCCCCGCGACGGAGCCATATTCGTCCACGACGATGGCCATGTGCTGATTTTTCTGGCGCATTTCTTTGAGAAGCTCGGAGCCCAGCTTGCTTTCCGGAACGAACAGCGCGGGACGCACCAGTTCGCGGACGCGGCGGGAGGCGGTGTCGCGCTCCGCGATTTGCAGGAGGTCGTGGGCAAAAACGACGCCGATGATGTCTTCGAGCGAGCCTTCGTAAACGGGCAGGCGCGAGAATCTCGTTTCCACAACCAGCTTGCGAAGCGCTTCGACAGTGGCGCCGGCTTGAATGGCAACGATGTCCGGGCGGGGCGTCATCACTTCGCGGACGCGCTTGTCGCTGAACTCGACGATCTGCTCGAACAAGTCGGCCTGGCCGGGCTCGATGATTCCCTCTTCCTCCGCGGCTTCGACCAGCGCTTCGATTCCTTCGGAGTCCGCGCGGGAGTTGGCGGCGGCGTCCGGCTCCTCCTCGGAAATGCGCGCGAGGGTTGTGGCCAGGTCCAGCAAGGCGCGGAGCGGCCAGACCAGCAGCGCCGCCGCGCGAAGAACGGGGATCAGAGGAAGAAGCCAGCGGCCGGTGGTCCGCGCGAGAAAGAAATCAGGAATGAAATGCATGCCGACGGCAACTTCCAAACCGAGAAAGACAAAAAGCTCGAGGGTGGCTTCGGGGACGTCGGGGACAAAATAAAAAACACCGCGCGCGGTTTCGAGGACGATCAGAGCCAGCCAAAGATGCGGGAGCAGATTAAAAGTGAGCGCGGCCTGTCTTCGATGGAGGTGCAGGCGGGGTTCGATTTCCGCTTCAAAAATCTCGAGGTGTTCGCGCAAGCGGCCCGTGGAGACACGGCCGAGGCGGCGATAAATATGGTCGAGATAGGAAAAGACCGGCAGGCCGACGGCGAGAAGGACGATGGCAAATGCGTAGAGCCAGATCATTGGTCAGGGCAGCCTTTGACCGCGGCGCAGACCCAGGCGGCGGCGCAAGCGGCGCTCCATGCGGTGCATCTCGCCGCGGTCGGCCTCGTGATCGTAACCCAACAGATGGAGAAGGCCATGCAGAATCAGAATGCGGAGTTCGAGGGGCAGCGAGCGGCCCAAGCGGCGCGCGTTGCGCCGAGCGGTTTCCGGCGCAATGGCGATGTCGCCGAGATAGCTTGCAGCGGAATTTTCCTCCGCGAAAGGATCCAGGAGCGGCGATTTTTTCCGCGGGGCGTTCCCGTTCAGCGGGAATGAGAGGACGTCAGTTGCGCCGGGCTTGCCGCGGTAGGTCTGATTCATGCGCGCCATCGCGGAATCGCTGACGAGAGATACCGAGACATCCTGCTCCACCCGAAGAGATAACTTGACGTCAGACAAGAACTTTTCGAGCGGCGGGACGGCCACGGGGACGCGGCGCTGGCGATTGACGACCATGGCAGCAGGCGGGGCTCTACTTGCCGGACTCCTGCCGGCCGTTTTCGGAAGTTGCAGGCGCCCCGGAACGGGCGGCCTGGGTGGCGTCAAACTCTTCGTAGGCTTTGATGATTTGCTGGACCAGGTTGTGACGGACGACGTCGCGCTCGTTGAAATGAACGAAGGCGATGCCGCCGATTTTTCCGCAGACGTCCACGGCCTCGAGCAATCCGGAGCGGCGGCTGCTGGGGAGGTCAATCTGCGTGATGTCGCCGGTGATCACAGCTTTGGAATTGAAGCCGAGGCGCGTCAGAAACATTTTCATCTGCTCGCTGGTGGTGTTCTGGGCCTCGTCG
>WNGH01003306.1_pt1 | contig 17373 bp, 12 predicted proteins | sample 5400631 | NCBI WGS metagenome assembly WNGH01 (sample SAMN13153373, study PRJNA577476) | soil metagenome | isolation source: 115 cm soil or saprolite under Garry oak tree replicate 1 | place: USA:California | collected 2016-06-15
CAAATCAAATGGTTAAGCGGTGGAGAGACTCGTGAGTACTTATTGGAGCATAAAGAGATACTGCTTGGGCGTGCCGGTTCTGATGATGTGCTACTAGATCAAGATTCATCAATCTCTCGTCATCATGCACTGTTAAAGTGTGAAGATGATCGGTACCTGATTTATGACCAGCGTAGTGCCAGCGGCGTCTTCGTGAATGGGGAGAAATTGACCGATGAAACAGGGCGTGCCCTGGCAGATCGTGACCATATCCTCATCGGGAACTATGAGCTTATCTTCCGCTGGAGCAGAACTGGCGTTCCTCAACAAGAAGAGAACGCCCAAAAGAGCAGCGCAGACTCTGAAAAGGGTATCTCTTCCTAAAACACATCTAATAAGAATGGCACCTATCCCCAGTGAAGTGAAGCAGGGGCATGTACTTTTTTTTGTATATGCCCCTGCTTCAATTGTCATGAAAGGCTACTACTGGCAGTGAGTCTTACTGACCGCCAGCCGCACCTTCGACTTCGGCATGAACGGTTTCACCCACACTCTTCTCGATGGCCTCGAGCTCAGCCTCCGTACCTTGAATGACTGGACCCTTGAACCATTTACGCGCACTGACGAGCCACCAGATGGTGACAAGCAAGAACACGCCCAGCACTACTACAGGTGTGTAGTTAAAGGTAGCAAAGGGGCTGACACCAGCAGCAAGAGATGCAGGATTGAAGGTAGGCAACATAAACAGCACCGAGATGAAGGCAACCCAAATCACAGCGATCCAGCCAATCGGCCTGCTCCAGGCTCCCAGTTGCCATGGACCAGGCTTGAAGTCAGTTGCAAACTGGCGCAGGAAAATGGGCAGCGCATACGCGATATAAAGGCCGATGACGGCAATAGAAGTAACTGCCACGTATGCTGTGGCGTTCCATAACGAGGGGACAGCTAGGATAAAGGCTGCTACCGCTGCCAGGATGATGGCATTGCGCGGCGTGCGACCTCTATTCAGCCTATGCCAGACATTGTGGAATGGCACGGCGCCGTCACGCGAAAAGGCATAGATCATACGTGAGTTGGACGTGATCGAGGACATACCGCAGAAGAGCTGCGCAACTGCAATCACGGCGAACAAGAGGGTTCCCAGGACATAACTGAGACGGCTTTGCAGGATGTACAGCACCGGATTGACGAAGCCACCAGCCGCAGCCAGGTCGGGAGAAGCCGCTACTAGGGCCATCAGCAGAGCATAACCGGCAATGGCGGACACGACCACCGACATGACCACACCCCACGGCGCCCGCGTCTCTGCCCCGATCGTCTCCTCGGTCATATGGGCTGAAGCATCATAGCCCGTGTAGGTGTACTGCGCCAGCAACAGGCTCAAGAGGACGGCGTACCAGAGGGGGAAGCCGGTCGCGTTGAAGGTTTGATTGGGGGTGAAAAGCGTGCTTGCGGAATTAAACCCCTGAACATGAGAACTCGCCACCGCTACGGCGGGCGCCACTCCACCGGCGCCAGGAGTGAACTGCTGCCCAATGAGCGTCGCACCTACTACACCTACGACAATCAGGAGTACGCCCACAATGTGCCACCAGACACTGACATCATTCAGCAAGGCCACAAGGCGCACGCCAAATATATTGAGCATGGCAAGCACAGCCAGTATGATGGCGTAGATCAGCAAGGTCACCTGTTGTGTGGCAGGGTCATAGACCACGCCTGAGCCTGTAATACTGTAAACCACGGCAGGGACAGCAGGGAACCAGGCATGCAGCAACGTATCAATGGTAACGGCAGAGCCATAAACGATGCCTGCAGTGATACCGAACTGGCCGATCAGGTTAAACCAGCCGGTATACCATCCCCAGGCAGGCCCACCACGCCCTCTAAAACCAAGCTTGGAGGACCAGTAATAGAGGCCGCCGGCGGTCGGGTATGCAGAGGCCAGTTCAGCCATGCCCAGAGCAACGATGACCACGAAGATAGTGATGAGCGGCCAGCCAATCGAGGCGGCTGAATACCCTCCATTGAGCGTGGTCAGATAAAAGAGGGTGACACACCCGCTCAGGATCGAGATGATGGTGAACGAAATTGCGAAGTTGGAGAAGCCACCCATGGCGCGAAAGAGTTCCTGCGCATAGCCCAGACCATGCAGGCGTTAAGCCAAGAGACACCTCCTAGAATTACAAAATAGAGAGAGGTATTTAAAACGTGTCAGACATCATGATGAACTCATGATGTCAGTGTGCCAACCTTTGGCGAGTTCAATCCGGTATCCCCATGGAATGTTGTTTCGCAGGAGACGAGCTTTCTACACCTCCCTTCAGATTGAAAGATTATCGTTCACACAAATGATATCTTATTATAGGCATCTATCGACAAGATCTTTCAGAAAGATCGCACCAACGCACAGGCTTACCTATGAATAAATAAACCCTCCACCCCATTGTTTTGGATTGACATCCATGATTACCTTCTTTGTGAAAAATCGCTCTGCAATATTGGTTGGGAAATCGTGCTCAACGTTGTAGGCTCCTAGGCTCTAGCTCCTACTCCGTATTGAGCATTTGAGGGTTATACAGGGTCTAGTATGGCAGAGATACAACTCCCTCCATCGTTACATAAGAGAATAACATCTTTTTATTTAACTCGTCAAGGAACTTATATTCATTTTTTTGACCATTGACTAACTTCCCTTATGTCTGTAGAATCAGGGAGACAAAAATCGAGAGGCACAACTTAATGGCAGAACTTCTGCAAAAAAATGATTTTAACGATGAAGACCTGAGTTTCGCCCAGGCGCCTGATCTTCTGGGAGTCTTAAGTAGTACGCGTGACGTGGTGGAGCAAGGAGAGTACGTGTGGGTTGCGACTGATCGAGCAGAACTCCTGGCTCATCAATGGCTACAAGATGAAACAGGCCAAAACGCCAGCACAGCCCCTACCTGGTATGACAACTATCACTTCTATGATGGAACAGAGCGCACCGCCAATTGGGTTCTTGCCCTCGACGCGATGAACTTCTGCTTTTGGGCGGAAAAAGATCAACCACGCTGGTCCATTGATTACCAGGGTGAGAGACTGAACGGCTATTTAGCCGAGGCTGCAGCGCTCAAACGTGCAGTAGAAGAGGACTTTCCCCTTTGGGATGCAGCGTACCTCAGCACTATCAGCGAGAAAGATTTAGCGCATATTTTTCGTGGCGAACAAACAATCCCGCTCTTTGAGGAACGCCTGCACAATCTGCGCGAAGTCGGCGCCGTACTGCTTCAGCAATATAATGGTCAATGCATCAATGCAATCGAGCAAGCAGGCGGTAGCGCCGTGAAGTTAGCGCTACTGCTGGCAAAAGACTTTCCCTCATTTAATGATGTCGCTCTCTACCGTAGTCATCTCGTTCTTTTCTACAAACGAGCTCAGATCTGTGTTGCCGATCTTCATGGATCGTTTGCTGGCAAAAGCTGGGGGGCGCTTACTGATATGGAACAGCTCACCGCGTTCGCTGACTACAAGTTACCACAGGTATTACGTCACTTTGGTGTACTTGAGTATCTACCTTCACTAGCTCAACGTATCGACGCTCAAGAACTACTTGAGGCTGGTTCTGAGGAAGAAGTAGAGTTGCGCGCCGCAACAATCTGGGCCTGTGAACTACTACGGCGCGAATTGGCTCGTCACGGGCGCATTATGACCGCAGCCGAGATCGACCTGCGCCTCTGGCTCCTTGGTCAAAATTCATCTGCAATGCAACCGTATCACCGTACGCGGACAATCTATTATTAAAGAACTGCTATGCTATTATCAACATTACTGACATCCTTAGAACAACCTCCTGTAGAGATTATTGCGCCCAATATTCCTGGAGGCGCAAACGCCCCAGATAATGTCGAGATTGCTGGATTGGCTTATGATTCGCGACAGGTACAGGCAGGAGAACTATTTATTGCTGTTCCAGGATTCCATACCGATGGACGGCGATTTCTGGCCGACGCGGCACAACGAGGGGCCATAGTTGCTCTTGGCGAAACATTGCCACGAGACGCACAAGCTTCTTTGCCTCTGCTTTATATTGAGGTGCAAGACGTACGCATAGCATTGGCCAATCTCGCATGCGCCTTTTACAAGTATCCAGCCAATCAACTCTGTACTATTGGCGTCACTGGCACTGATGGTAAAACCACAACCAGCAATCTCATCAGCGCGATTTTCGAAGCAGCCGAAATACAAACCGGCCTCATGACTACCGCCAACTTTAGAATCTCTGGTCAAGAATGGGAAAATGCGACACGCCAAAGCACACTCGAAGCACTCGAAATCCAGCAATATCTTCAACGAATGCTTGCAGCAGGAGTTACTCACGCGATCATAGAAGCAACCTCCCATGGCCTGGAGTTACAGCGCGTTCGAGGATGCAATTTTGATGTGGGAGTCGTCACAAATATTACGCACGAACACCTTGATTTTCATATAACCATTGCTCAGTATCGCCGCGCCAAAGCACGTCTCTTCGAAATGTTAGACCCAACAAGAGACAAAGGATTGGGTATCCATCCCGTAGCCATTCTCAATCGCGATGATGTAAGTTACGAAGTATTGAAACCCTACTGTCATGTACCTATTCTTGACTACGGTATCAATCAAACTGCGTCGGTACGCGCAATAGATATACAGCTTGACACACACAGCACCCGCTTTCGCGTGCTCCTACCCAACGCCGACTTCATGATTGAAACTCAGTTAGTCGGACATTTCAACGTGAGCAACTGCCTTGCCGCAATTGCCACGGCCTACAGTCAAGGCGTACCTCCTGCTGCTATTACGCGAGGCCTGGCACAGGTGAAGGGGATAACAGGGCGCATGGAGAGCATTAACGAGGGGCAACCTTTCACGGTTATTGTCGATTACGCCCACACACCAGATAGTCTGGAGAAGGTACTCGCTACCCTGCGGCCACTGACCACCGGGCGCTTGATGGTTGTCTTTGGTTCCGCTGGTGAGCGTGATATACAGAAACGCTCTATTATGGGACGTATTGCTGCACAAATGACAGATTTTTTCGTTATTACTGATGAGGACCCTCGCGAAGAGGATCGTATACAAATCCTACAGGACATTGCGAAAGGCGCGGAATCCGTTGGAAAACGGCAAAGCAGAGATTTTCTCTGCATCGCTGATCGTACTGAGGCAATTGCCTCGGCATTCGCACATGCACAGGCGGGCGATACCGTTCTACTGGCAGGGAAAGGCCACGAACAAAGTATAATTATAGGTAGGCAAAAGTTGCCCTGGGATGATCGTCAGGTAGCGCGCGAAGAGCTACGGCGGTTACGGTAACTTGAGAAATTAGAGTACTATACCTAACGTATCGGGTTCCGCCGTGCGTTACTGCTTGTACTTCTTCCACGTTTCAACATGTGAAGCATTTGGGTTCTTTTTCGTCTTTGGGAGTGAATATGGTTCCACAGTGGTTAATATTACCGTGCTGGCTATTACTTATTTTTGCTGCCAGTGCAACAATAAGTCTCACATTATGCTATCTAGCCAAAGTGCTTTTTCCCAGATTTCGTAGTGGTGAATTTAAACCAGGACCACATCGCTCGGATATTCGCTCTGACCTTCCTGCTGGCGGACGAGAGATTAAGACAATTGAACTCCCGCTGGTAGGTGGCCCTGCATTTATTCTGGCTCTTATAGTAACTGGTATCGCCGCGGGTTACCTTCTGAATTTCAACCGTGACCAATGGACTCTCCTACTCATTGGCCTGGGTGCCACTTTCTGCTATTCGCTTGTTGGTTTTATCGACGATAGTTTTAAAGTTTTCAGTAATGAAGGACTCTCAGAACGCACAAAGTTAGGCGGGTTGCTCCTGGTTTCGATTGCAGCCGCACTGTTTTATTTCTTCCTTCTTCCCAAAAGTGGTGGTCAATCGTATACTCCTTATATAGATTTCCCGATTATTGGGCCTTTGCTCTGCCCCGTTCCTCATGGTGGACTGCTCGCCTGCCCTCCGGGAAGAACTGATTACTTCGCCTGGCTGATTCTTCTCATCCTCATAACAAGTGTCATCGGCACTGTGACTTCTCTTTCAGTCGATTTTAGCGACGGTATCGATGGATTGGCAGGAGGACTGGTTTTTAGCGCCGCCCTGGCCTTTGGTATCATCTTCACTGGCAACATTGATCCAAAACATCCAGAAGGCATTGTACTGGTAGTAATGTCACTCCTATGCGCTGGGAGCGCTCTTGGCTATTTGCCGTTGAACTGGCCATCGTCCTGGGCAGCTCGTCGCGGTACGGCCAAAAGACGTGCAAAGATTTACATGGGCGATAGCGGTGCTTTGGGGCTTGGTGGCATCCTGGCGATGATTGCTATTTTTTCACGCCAGGAGAGCCTTCTACTCTTAATTGGGATGGCATTCGTACTAGAGGGCCTCTCCGCCTTGATGTCAGCGAAATTGTTGACGCCCTTTTTCCGCAAACGACTACAAATGCTGCGCTATGCAAGTACCACTGTTCTCGTCCATCATACAGAGTTCCCTAAGCCCTTTCTGGCTTCTCCACTTCATCACCATTTTGATTTGATTGGGTGGGACCGCCGTCGCTTAGTCTATGGAGCATGGGCGCTGGGTGCCTGTTTCGCAGCGCTAGGAGTAATGGTCGGTAAAGCGCCAGAGACATGGGAACGCTACCTTGCCCGTATCCTGGTACTGATTCTTGCCTGGCTTGTCTGGTCCAGTGGCTCATGGACGCGTCGTTACTTCGTAGGCAAGCATCCTGCCGAACGTACACGCCGCCGCAGGCTGGCACTGTTTTATGGTTACCCCTATCAAGTCATGGGATTGCGGTTGTACCACCTGGTGGAAATCATTGAAGCCAGCGAAAATGTCATAGAGACTCCCGCCGAGGAACTTGCTCTCTGGCAACGTATGAACATCTATGACGCTCGAGCTATGCTTGGGCTGTATTGTTATCGTGCCGGCTACTTTCCAGCCGCCCTGGCACAGTGGACACGTATCCCGGTCGACAACCGCGCTTTGCGCCCAGAGATCGAGCAACTCCGCATTGAGGTTGAGAACCGCATTGCTTTAGAAAAGCAGGAAACACAACCTATGAAGCTCGAGCAAATTTTGCGCCCGTCACCAGTAATTTCAGGTAATTTGCCACCTGCAGACTTGCCCAATCCACATGAGCCTATCCGTTTTGAAGAAAAAACAGATGGTCATAGAGGCTGGACCACCAATTCTGCAAATTCCTCATTAAATGGTGATAATGACAGTGACGATGAAGAACGACAGATAACTTCGCCACTTCTCAGTGATGCAGTTACCTTACCTGCTACTAATGGTTCGTTTAGTAAAACACCTCTCCATTACGCCGCTCCTCCAGCAGATGGAAGAAACTGGCTTGTTCGCTTTTTGCGCTTAGCACCTGGCAGGGGCGATTAGCACAATCGCGCTGGCTGAAAAGGTTTTTGTTATGACACATTTGCGCGGCGATTAGATACTCTGGGCTGTTTTTGGCATCTCATTAGCACTGGTCGCGTTTACCTATTTCGCAGGACAAAGACCCAGTCAGCAGTTAATAATGATCCAGTTACTTGGCCTCGGTTGCGGTCTCATCGCCATGTTGCACCGTAGAAGGGGGAAAAAATAGCTCCTATCAAGCCATTCTATATGTTTTGCATAGCTTAACATAGACTTCATCAAGGTGTTGCTCTTTGACGAGCTTTTCTACTCTCTCCTGGAGATCTTCACGAGCAGGATGACCCAAACGTTGGTCGATAGCCAGTGCCCGTACCCAGTATTCAAGCGCATTGTGATACTGCTGCTGCATAAAGCATAGCCTTCCCTGGCGGTGCAAGACCGCACAACGCTCGGCGGGTGTATCCAGGTCATCAGCTATGCTAAAGGCTTTCTGATAGAAGTGCTCAGCATCAGCATAGCGATGCAATACGCAAGCCACATCGCCTAGTCCTCGTAGGGCTCGCCCTTCGATCTGCCGCGCCCCCTGTTCCTCGCCAATTGCGAGAGCCTGTTCGTAGTATTCTTTTGCCTCTAAGTGTTCACCATCATCAAACGAAATGGCTCCCAGGCTATTCATCACGCGCGCGTTGTCGACGCTGTCTCCCAGGCCACTGAAAATAGTCAAGGCATCTTCATAGTATCCACGCGCATCTCCCAAGTTGTGGCGCTCCCGAGCAATATCACCCATCGCTCGTAAGGCCCACCCTTCACCACGGCGAATATGCTGCTCGCGAAAGATGGCGATAGCATCACTACAGGTCAAATCTGCCAGGTCAAGCTTGCCCTGATCGGCATAGACGATACTCTGATCGGCAAGCACCCAGGCTTGACCCGCGCGTAGCCCAAGCGCATTGAACAAGCGAAGCGCTTCTTCAAAATCCTTCAGGGCTTTGCTATACCGTCCCAGCGCTTCAAAGACGGTGCCACGGTCCCGCAACGTCGAGGCAATACCTTCATCGCTGTGCAGGTTGCGGAAACTGGCTAAAGTAAGTTCAAAGTACCCCAAGGCTTTATAATAATCCCCCAGCCCACGGCTCACTTCACCCAGCACCATCTGCATCCATGCTTCCCCTTTCTGATCACCGACTACGCGGAAAAGATGCAGAGCGTCCTGAGCATAGAGCCCGGCCTGCTGAAAGTATCCTTCCTCACGAAAGAGCATGGCTAATTCGTAAAGAGCCCAGCCAGTCTCATCGCGATCATTTTGCTCACGGTGCAGCGCCAGGCTGCGTGTCAGACAACCGACAGCCTCAGCATATTGACCAAGCTGGCGCAGGATCGCCCCAATACAACATTGTATCTGGCCCTCAACGGTTTTATTGCCTAAACGCAACGCATGAGCCTCCGCGCGCCGCAGCATATCCAATAATGCGGGAGCATGGCCACGTCCCCCCATTGCCCATGATGCTTGAACCGCTAACAGAATCGCCTCTTGTAAGTCCTGAGTCTCTCCTGCTGCCTCCTGATGTTCATAGGCCGCAAACCATTCTTCAGGACTGGGCTGTGGCTGGCTGCGATAGTAGTGAGCTACCACGCGATGCACCCGCCGGCGCTCCTGTAAAGGCAGGTACAAAAGCGCAAAATTGCGAATTTGCGGGTGAATGGTGTACACACGCCCATCAAATTGCATGAAGGACGCCTGCACCAGCTCGTCTCTTGCCGCCCGCCAATTCTGCGCCAGTTCTCCCGCAACGGCATCATTTGTAGGAGCAGTAGCCTGATTTTCGGGAGCAACAAGCATAATGATCTGTTCACGACTAAAAGGTAAGCGGAAGGCCGCGAGATAGGAAAGAAGCAAGCGTGCATGAGGGGTCAAACGTCGATAGGCGACATCGAGCACTGCAGAGATACCGGCGAGCTGTGAGTCGCGCAATTCATCGCACACCTCTTCTAATGAGCGTGTCGCCGCTTCCGGTGTAAATACCTTCCCATCGATAGAACGAGCCGCGCCAAAGATCAGTTCTGCTCCCAGGGGGTAGCCATCTAACAGCGTACAAATCTCTCGTAAGACCTTCTGCTGTTGTGGATCATCCATATGAATTCGCTGATCTAAGCCACTCTCACCAGCAAGCTCCGCAAAAAGCCTGAGCAGATCCGCATCAGCCATCTTATCAACATGATACTCATACCAGTGGTAAGGCGCCCCCTCAACCACTGCTACCGCCGTCGGATTCGAGCGAGATGAAACCAGCACCACCACTCCCGGCGGCAAAGAGCTAAAAAAGTGATGCCAGAGTTCTAACTGACTATGTTCTTTTACATCTTCAAAGCTATCCAGAAACAGTAAACAGGGCATATCTCGCTCTACGTATGAACGGAAGACGCTTAGCACCAGTTCCTGGCGATAGCTTTGATCATCAGGATGCAATGTCTTCGCAGGGGCATGCACATGATGAGCGATATCCATCAGCGCTTCATTGAAGAGCTTTCCTCCTTGTAATGAAATACCAATGGTCACCCCAGTGAACATCTCGTGATTTCGCCGGATCGCTTCAATGGCCAGAGCGCTCTTTCCAATTCCTGCTGGACCAGTTAAAGCGATATGATGCGTGACTGGACGTAATGTACCGTGTTCATTTGATGGCGGCCCAAGCTCTTCACCTCTCGCGGCAAACGCCAGAAGATCGCTCAATTCGCGCAATTCTCGTTCACGGCCCACAAAGGTCGTTGCTCCCCCCAGGTACGCCAGCGGGTGATCATGGTCTGCTGGCGCATCCCTGCCAGCAATCAGTGCAACAGGCCCCTCCTTACTCTCTGTCACGTGACGATACAGCACAGGGATAAACCATCCCTGGTGATTATGCCTGGGCAACATGGCATGGCGGGCGCGGGCAAGTGCCTCCTCCAGCGTGCGACCTTGCGCCAGAGCCTCATAAAAATGGAACATAAATGTTGGGGTAACGTCATCATGCAGCGAATAGGGCATTGCAACTACCGCGGGCACCTGAGCCATCACCAGGGAAGTTGCCAATGTGGTATCGAAATTGACACCGTGATGCTGATGGCGCGCGTGCTCCCCCAACAACGTAGCTGTCTCACAAGCAGACAGCACGACCAGGCGAACATCGCTACTGATAAATATCTCGCGCAATGTCTGGGTATCAATATACCTGTTCTTCCCCTCTTCGTCGCAAAAACACAGATAGGTCTGTGCCTTTACCCGGCTCAGCGATGCATCGCAATCAAGACATTTGCTTGCATCCGCATCGTTCAACTTCTGACAATCTTCATCAGGACAGAGGCGACCAAAGGCTCCGTGCCCATCAAAGTGAACGACATAACAGGGGAGCACCGTCTCGTTATCATCAAGTAACCCAACACCCCCATGCAAACTGAGATAGCTCACCAGATCATCAAAGGTCACCTGCTCTAATCTATCGAGAAGAATTGAACCATTTTCCATCAGGTCGGCTAATGCCCGTTGCATTGCTTCAAAGCTGCGCTCGGTTTCCAGGGACGCGCAATTCTTCGGAGAAGCACTAATATAGAGCATGCGCAGCGGCGGATGAACAGGTAAATCATAGCCGGTAGCATCCCCCGGGCGCAGAAGAGCACGAGTCAGTGTGAAGACGCCCGAAGCGAGGAGAAAGTGCTCGCCATTGTGGAGCAGTTCCCAGGGATAGCGGACAAATTCGTTGCAGCCTGCAGCAAAACTAAAGGTCAAAGCCACAGTGCCGCGACGACGCAAGGTGCGCTGAATCACACTGCGTAACAGCGCTTGCACAGATTGCTCCGATACGTCACTCCGGCTAGTTCCCGGTGTCTCAGAGCCACACAAGGCTAAAAAAAGACGATTGCCTATTTCGTGCAGGTCATTGATGTTATTATTGAATTTGTTGAGTCTTTTCTGCAGGGCATTGAGCTGCCTACTCGTGTAAGGCGGCACAAAACTTCCGCTAACGGTACGCCCTGACCAGTTCTCCCGCACTTGCAACTCAAATGTGCCGTCCTCAAGGTTGCGAAAGAGTAGGTTTAATGTCTCTCCCATGTGCCTGCTTTTCTCGCATTCTGTCGAAAATACTAGTGATTTAGAGGCCCTAAGCGAACAGCATCACCAAATATCCGTTGCAAGTATAACACAATTCTTGGGTGTATGAATTCGTTGTAGGCAATCAAGCGGCATATTCCTCTTCCCAGAATGAATCATAGGTGTCATTGAGAACCGCCGTGCGCAAAGGCAAGAGGGCATCGAGGCCTTCAGGAGTCCAGCGCATGCCGGAGCGTTTGGCGCGCGTGCTGACGATGGTTTTGCAAGCGGCCTCGGCGATGCCACTGCCGATGTGCATCCCTTGAGCACGGAAGACAGGATAGCGCATGCGCTGGGCGTTGGTGGTAAAGTAATCCACGGCCCGTTCAGGGATACTGCGGGCTTGCCCTGGTTCCGGTGGAATGGGCGGCAACGCCTGGATCGCGGAGACGAGCGCTTCACTCTGCCCTTGTTCAAGGAGCGAACAGGCGTGCGTGGCCCAAGCTGTTCCCACTGCTGTGCCGCGTCCAAAGACGGCGTGAGCCACGTCCCACACGTGTTCTTTGGCATGATAGAGATCCACAATCTGCACTGCCTCTGGAAAGTGTTCGGCGACCAGGTTCCAAATCCAGGGGGCGCCGTCACCCAGAACCACCACCTGCTGGGCTTGCTCCAGTCCACATTGCCTAGCCAGGTGATAGAGCAACCAAGCAAAGCCCCCCTTAGCGGTGCGGCGAGCCACATAGCGCACACTGTCTGGCGCTGGCGTATCCACATAGACGCCAGGAGCTAGCTCTGAACGCTGAGGTCCCCGCTCTGCGCGAAACACTGCTCCGGCTTTGATCTCACGATAGATGTCGCCTTGGCGTTGCAGTTCCTCTTTCTCCATCGGCACGCTGCCCCGTCGCATCCGAGCTAACACGCCATCTAGTTCGATGTAGAGCCGCTCAATCTCCTTGGGTGGCTGCCGTTGCGCGCACGGCTGGCTCTGCGCTTGCTTGGCCTGGGCCTGTAAGACGGTGACTTGGCGGTCTTCTTCAGCCGCCAACGCTTCTCCCACCGGACGCATCAAGTTCAGGGCTTGCCGCCCGCTCATGCCAATCGGCACCGAGCGGCACATGGTCTGGGCCGCTTCCTCGAACGTGAGGCGCGCGCTCAGATAACTGATGTGCTGTTGCACCCCAGGAGTCGTCCGCTGCTTGTCCACGCCCCACAGCGCATCAGCAGGCGCTTCTCCATGGGTACACGCTTGCTCCTCTTGCGTTTCTCCTCCATGCAGGCATTGATAGTACGGACGCACAAAACTGACCGGGCCGACCAGCGTAATCAGTTCCTTGGGACGTTCTCCCACCAACCGTTGCATATGCCCGCAACTCCCCTCGCGCCGCGCCACCGGACGCCGCTCGTGCAGCCGACTGTTGAGGACTCCTTCCATCAGCTTTCTGCCTATGGCTTGACTGCTCTTGACTACCTGCTCTTCCAATTGCTTCAGTTCCCCCTCGGTCATCTGGCTCACCTGCTCGAGAAAGCTTTCCAACTCTTCTTCCAGTGCTTTGCTCAGTACCCTTCGTATCTGCTCATTCGTTTCCATTCGTGAGTCTCCTCTCTGGTTGATGGTTTTTTGTCCAGATGAGGATACTCCTTTTTCCCTTGCTTGCCTACAACCAATTCATACACCCGTGGTGTGGTCACATGGGTGCAGTCCAAGCTATTCGCTTGTTATATTATTAGGAAATTAGGGTGGTGGACGACGAACGTCAATGATTGCCTCCGTAAGTGTTGTAAAGGCTCCTTGAAGCTCATTTTGACGGTGTCGTAACACATTCACCAAGATTCTTGCTCGGTCTCTAATAGGGATGGTTCTCGAGACTCGGAGTAAAAGGACACCAGCGGTTGGTTTGCCCTCATCAAGAACCAATCGTCCAAAATCTTTGTCAGAGGTAATGAGAAGAGCTTGCTGCTTGTAAGCGTTTTCGAGGATGATGCGATCCTCCACCTGTTGCATGACATATTCTACCTGGTGACCTTCTGCACGTAGTTGTGTCACGATCTGTTGTGGAATATTCTCGTCAGCAAAGATGTTCATGATGCTGCCTGGTCAAGTGGATAAGTGACTTCTGCCCGAAGTGTATCAGCGGCAAACGCAAGTGCAGCAGAGATAGCCTCACGATTAAGGCGAGGGTATGCTTCAATAAGCTCGTCAATCGTGGTTCCCCCAGCAAGCTCATCAAGAATTAGCTCGACAGAGATACGAGTTCCCTTGATGGCAGGTTTTCCAAAGAGCACGTTTGGGTCCGATGTGATCCATTTTCGATACTCTGGCATGGTCTTCTCCTTTTTCAAAATGCTTTCATCTCAATCAAGACACACTCCTTGTAACACCTACAGAAAACACTCAAGTCTATACAGTTGTTGCTTTGATTTTAGAACTATGTTTCACTGGCAAGCCATTGATCGTTATGTGCATTTTGCACTAACATGCTAATATCTTTTTCATCTAATATTGCAAGAGCGGCAAGAAACTCCTGAAATGTACGATGCGTGAAGTCGATTATACCCACTATAGGTTCACGAATGATACTGCTGCGTTCTATAAAGAGCCGACGAACATCGGCACCCTCAACATCATATGAACTATTCTGCTCTATAGCATTGTGCCAGTGATCAATAAAAGTGTTAATGTTCAGCAGTTTTGGATTGGTGTTAACTATACTACAAGACTGGTATAGATGTGTCAACGGATTAATCTCAATTCACTTCAGAGGATACATTCAAGCACCCGATGTTATAAGACTGAACTAGGAATTGGCCCAGAAAAATATACTCTCCAAAGTTGGAGAGTACACTTTTCTGGGTCAAGACCATGTTTAAGAAATTGCTTAATGATGTAGGTCTACCTCGTATGCGTTTTCACGACCTAAGGCATAGCGCGGCTACTTTTTTTACTGGCAATGGGAGTACATGTAAAGGTGGTTCAAGAACTGTTAGGGCATAGTAATATCACTATGACATTGAACACCTATTCTCATGTTCTCCCATCGATACAGCAGGACGCTATGAGTAAGATGAGCGATTTGTTTAATCGTCCACATAATGAAGGCGATCAAGGCAATAAGTTTGACGGTGATGAGTAAGCGGTAGAGCCACAGTAAGATATTGTTGGCGAATTCTGTTTACGCACGCAGGACAGTCCAAGTTTATACCTACAGCAGTCGTCAGAAAGATTGAGCGATCTGAAACGATAAAAGCATGCCCACGAGGCCTTGCCGCCTGTTCATACCTGGACTTGCGCCCTGGAGCTACGCGACGGTCACCGCACCTTGCCCGTGAGCCCCCAGGGACTGGTCCGTGCCCATTGTTCAAGCGCTGCCGCTGGCAAGGGGGTTGAGAGATAGTAGCCTTGTGCCAGGTCACAGCCGAGCTCCCGCAAAAACCTCCATGTCTCCACGCTCTCGACGCCTTCGGCTACCACCTTGCAACGCAACGGACGCGCCATCGCCACCACCGCCCGCACAATGGCAACGTCGGCAGGGTCCGCATCGACACCTAACCCGAACACAAAGGCCTTGTCGATTTTGACTTCATCAATAGGAAGTCGCTTGAGGTAGGCCAACGATGAGTAGCCTGTCCCAAAGTCGTCGATGGCAAGAGACACCCCAAGCGCACGTAGGTCAGTCAGTACAACATGCGCCCGTTCTGGTTCATCCATGAGCGTGCTTTCCGTGATCTCGAATGTCAACTGGCTCGGAGCGACCCCATACACTTGGAGCAGGTCCATCACTGTGGAGAGGAACCGGGGATCGTACAGCGTACGCGTAGAAAGATTGACTGCTACATTCACAAGGAGCCCAGCCTGCTCCCAGTCTAGGCATTGCCGTACCGCTCGCTCAAGCACCCAACGAGTCAGTGGGCCAATGAGCCCGGTATACTCGGCCAGTGGAATGAACTCCTCAGGCGGGATGGGGCCATACACTGGATGAGGCCAACGCACGAGGGCCTCGACACCCACCATCTTGCCCGACGAGAGCGAGACCTTGGGCTGGTAATGCAGCAACAGCACGTCATCTACAATCGCTTGGCGCAACTCACTGATTAGGGCAAGCTTGCGGGGACTATGTTGATCGACCTCAGGAGTGTACACTGCATGACTGCTCTGACTGCGCTTGGCCACATACATGGCCACATCTGCGCACCGCAGCAACGTCGTGACATCGAAGCCATGCTCCGGGGTGAGCGCGATGCCAATACTTCCCCCTATTTCGAACGCGTGATCGTCGACCAGAAAAGGGGTATCGAGCGCGCCAAGGAGGGTATGTGCAGCATGTATCGCTCCGGCGGCATCCGTCGCGGGAAGCACGATAGCAAACTCATCTCCTCCCAGCCGGGCGATGAGATCGGTGGGGCGCAGGGATTCTTGCAATCGGGGACCGATCTTCTGTAACAGCAGGTCGCCGACATCATGACCAAACGTGTCATTCACCTCTTTGAAGCGGTCGAGGTCCAACAGCAACAGAGCTGCGGGGATGTTGCCCTTGCGCGCCATGTGTGTCGCCTGCTCGATCCTCCTATGCAGGAAACTGCGGTTCGGGAGGCCAGTCAGGGCGTCGTGCGTCGCCTGGACCTCCAGTTGCCTATTAGCTGATGCGAGAGCATCGTTGTTGCCGTACAGACTGTGGAGTTCGCGCATGGCCACGAACTGGCGCACCAGCATCAGGCTCAGCAGTATCACTGCACCTCCCACCACCCCCGTCACCAAAAAGGGATCGCCCCCACGCCGCCAGATGAAGAGCAAGAGGAGCCCCACGGGGAGTACCCAGGCATACGGGAGGAGGGTTTGCCACAGCCTCGGTTGCTCGGCAGTCCGTTCGCATTCCTCCGCCCGTGCGGCGACCTGCGACTCAGGCAGCACATACAGGGCTCGAGCGGCCAGACCCAGCAGCAGGTATCCCAGGGGCCAGCCAAGATCGAGCAGGCTGCCCGTCATATAGAGGCCGTGGAGTTCCTGGTAGTCGTAGATCGTATCGGTGATGGTAATCACCGCGAAGGCCAGGAACAGCAGGAAGATGACGGGGCGCATCGCAGGCGCGTTGTTGCGCACCACCAGCAGGAACAAGCAGAAAATAAGCACCAGGGTGCTCAGAGGATAGGCGGTGCCCACGGACTTGCCGAGCACGCTACTGGCTCCCTGCTGGATGGTGGGACCTAACACGAAGTACCAGCTTAGCGTCACGACGCCGGTCATGACGATCATGGCATCGAAGACAATGCGGGTGCGGCTGGTCAGCGACCAGCGCTGGTGAGGTAAGAGCAGGATGGCCAGCAGCGCAAAGGGATAGGACCCGAGGAAGCCGACATCGGCCCAGCTGGGAAAGAGCATAGCCAGGTGCAGCACATCCTCATTGAGCGTCCAGAGAACCTGCCCGACGACGTAGCTCAAAAGCGTGCAGGCGAGCAACAGCGGAACGACCGAGCCGGATGGGGTCCACCAGGCCAGCCAACGTGGGGAAGAGCGGGCTCCTACCTGCTCTCGTATGCTTGCTGGAAGCAGGATGGGGAGGGCGAACAGCAGCCCGACCGCTTCTAACATGCCCTGCTGGAGATTATCCCCAAAAATGAACAGGGCAGAGGGTATGGGTTTGAGCAAGAGATAGGCCAGAAAGAGACCGCTACCGACCAGAAGCAGACTCAGCGGCTTCCAGAGGGCGCGGGCGACAGTGCGATACACAAACGATCTCCTCCAAAGTGCATGATGATACATCAACTGGTTCAGCATATTGAAAAACGAGACTGCTTGATCTCAATGGCAGAGCTCCCTCCCAGTTTGGCAACATATCATCACCATTCAAAACTCCGTCCATCATACGCTCCTTTTTTCCTCTCTAGCCAAGAACCGGGGCGCACTCC
>WNGH01002707.1_pt1 | contig 17365 bp, 10 predicted proteins | sample 5400631 | NCBI WGS metagenome assembly WNGH01 (sample SAMN13153373, study PRJNA577476) | soil metagenome | isolation source: 115 cm soil or saprolite under Garry oak tree replicate 1 | place: USA:California | collected 2016-06-15
GACGCCCTCGCCGGAAACCCCTGGATACCGCCCATTCCTGCCGGCGCCTGAACCGCACCCCGAACCCGTCACGCACGGCAACCTAGGAATAACTCAAGCGCACCGCCGGACGTGAATGTTCACGGATACTCCACTCTCCCATTGATTTTGGTGCACCAGCGTAGACAACCGACGCCCCATAAGCGCGCAACCACACCGATGTGCCCCGCCGCGGCACGAACGCATTGACCTCGAGCGCAACGCCGCCGCGTCCGCTCAGCAACAACCCCGGTCAGAAAAAGGAGCCTCGCGCCGAACCGAACTATGCCTACCATCAGTCTAGGTGGTGCTCATCAGCCGGCTACTGCCATCACGTAGCTGCGAGCGCGACGGTGGTCCCTCCAAACCCCGGAAGCGCTCGCACGCACGTCAGAGACCATTTCCGCACCTTGACAAGTCCAAATCCCGTCTCCGGCAGCCGCCCATCAGCCAACCGCTCGCAAGTCACCCCATCCGCCCAGCTCAGATGGCATAAATATGATGAGCCCTGTAAACGCCCGCCCGACACCGAGGGCATGGAAACAACTTCCACTGGGTGGCATCGTTCGGGTCCCGGTACAACTGTAAACGCCCGCCCGCCACCGAGGGCATAGAAACTCGTACTTGGCCCACGTGCCGGGGTCGGGGGCGGGTCGGGGGCGGGTGCTGTAAACGCCCGCCCGACACCGAGGGCATAGAAACCCGACGAGGACGCCGTAGTCCCGCCACGCCCAGCGGACTGTAAACGCCCGCCCGACACCGAGGGCATAGAAACTTGAAGGCGTACCCGCTGAACGGCTCGATGATGTCCCCCTGTAAACACCCGCCCGACACCGAGGGCATGGAAATGCTTGCTCATCAGGTCAGGCGCTCCTAGAATTGGACTGCCGTAAACGTCCGGCCCGACGCCGAAGGCATAGAAACAGTTTCTAGTGACGACGAATTTCAGCGAAGCTGAATTCTAGCTCCGCTGACAACGAATGTTCAGCCGACTCCGCCCTTACTGATTTCGGCTCAACTTGTGATGACCGGAGTCCTGGCTGTGAGGTCTAGTGCGCGATGCTGTCGCCGGAACTGAGGCATTGGCTGGCCGAACGTGGTCGGTGTCGACCGATGGTCTTGTGACTGGACCGTGCGGAAAGCTCTGTGCAGCAAGCTTGGCAGCGTCGGCAGCAGTGCGCTGCCTGCTCTTACGAATATCCGATTCCCCATATTGGGGCGCTACTCTGTCGGCTCGAATTATCAGGCGCCGCGCATCGTTATCGATCGCGACGGCACGGAGCAGGATTACCGGGTCAGAAACCCGGCGGTCTCTGATGGCTTGTTCCACGGGCCCAGCCTGGCCCGTAGATGCTCGACTGTTCACGAAAGGCGTGTCGGCAAGCAGTCGATCGTCAACGTCGTCCTCGTCGAGTCGGTTTCGACGATGGGACTGGGCCGATGCTGCTGCGCGTGCTAGCCCCAGCGCCATGCTGGGAGCGTCGGCTGCGGCGGTGAGTTCGTCGAGCGCTTGCGCTGCCCTGATGCTGGCGTTCTGGGCAGCACGGTATGCATCCTTCAGCGCCCTGCACCGGGCAGTCGGCGCCGTTGTAAACGGGCGGGGCACGTTGTAGTCGTCGGGCAGCGACCACATGGGCACGTAAAGCCGTCCGGCTCTCTCGGCGGCTCCTACAGCCTCGATATCGGTCATAGCGACGCGCGCGAGGGCATCGACTGCGTGGTGTGCTGCCGCCATCACGGAATTGATCGCAGCTGCCCCGGGGGCCAGCGCGGCCGGGGCCCTTCGCGGGGCACGGTCGGAGCGGGCCGGTGTCCAGTGGGGGTTATCCCAGACGAGCCGGCCCATTCGGAGCACAAGATCACTGACCTCGGTCATGGCAGGGGTTTGCAGCAGCCTGCTCTCGGTGATTATGGCATCCCACAGCCGGTCGACCCGCTGCCAGGCTACGCGCATGCCGATCAGGCGATCAGCCGCGCTATCGAGCTGCGCTCCGGATATGGGCAGGCCGGGAAGCTGACCGGCCCGTGTAGCGAGCGATCGGAGTGCTAGTTCGCTCTGATGGCTCGTGACCGCCGCTGCCTGGGCCATCCATTGCCAGCCGCCTGAGGTGATGCTGGGTGACCATAGAGCTCGTTCTTTGCTGCCGCGGATCGCGGCGCGCAGCCGGTAGGCGCTGATGGTGATCCCGTAGCACAGATCGGTGACTGATTCCTCGGTTCGGCCTAGGCGTTGGCGCTGTGGCGCGACGACTGCCGGAATCGCGTACAACAGGTCCGTATCGGTGCTCCGTACTGGATCGGCGGCGAGTGCCGGGCGCACTGCGGCGCCGACAACCTGCAACCACTGGCTCGCGCTGGCAAGTTCGTGGCGCACCGCTGACGAGACGGCCTGATCAGCGCTGCGCGCTAGGACGTCAGACGTCGCCCCGCCGGCAAGCCAGGCGGTAAATGGTGCCAGTTGTCGTGCCATCCGTGCGATCTCGTACACCACGGCATGTGTAACGGGCAGCGACGTAACCACCAGTGCCCATTCCGATCGTTCCTGCATTTGCCCGTCTTGACCGGGAGCGTGGTGAGTGTGCATCAGATCTCGGCCAGCCATCAGTTGTACTGCGGCAGCGGCAAGATGGCGGGCTCGCCACGATGCCGTCGCGCTCTCTGCGTCGCCGGACGCATCTGCACTTTGGTGGAGGCAGGCTGCGGCGCTACGTAGGGCTGCGTCGGCATGGATGACTGCATGCTCCCAGACGTGCAGGTCATTCCAGCCCACCTCATACGGGCGCAGATCGTGGAGATAGCGCGACATGGCGGCAACCAGGCGGTGGAGGTCCCAGGTGACCTCGGGAACCTGAGCGAGACGGCCGTCGGTTACAACCACTGCCGCCTCCAGATGCTCACCGGCGGCAGCCAGGAAGTCGCCCAAGACGGTAGGCACTACGTACTCCCGGTGAGCAACTCGCCGATCCGGTCGGCGTCCCGTGCCGCGTTCTCGCAGGCGATACGGTCACCGTCATCAGTCGCATTTCCTGCCACTTCGCGCAAACGCCCGCTCAGGACAGACGCCAGAGCCGCAATAGCGTCCGCGACTTCATACACGTCGCCCCCATGCAGTGCCGGACTTTCGGGCATCGCCGCACGCCCCGCTGGCATGGAAGGCGCGAATGCAATGGCGTTCCGCCCGTTGACGGCCGAACCCCGTGCGAACATGAACGCGGGATACATGTCGGCTGCCTGGTCCTCACTCGCGGATGCGAGAGCCACAACAAGCTCGAAGGCCTCCCAGCTCGCGGCGAGCACGTCGGCTACATCACAGGCCCCGAGGAGACGCTGCTCGACCAGCTCAATCTCCTTCATGCTTCTAGCCCACTTTCGTTGAAATGGCTGGTCCCCGTCCGGCCAGTAACGTGAGAGCTCTGCTGCTACCGGTGCTTTGCCACCGTAGACGGGTGCGCGAGGAGTTCACGGTCTGATGCTCACAGGACACGAGCCAGCAATTAAAGTTGGGAATATGATCTGACACCATCAAATATAGTTGCCAACCTGCAGGGTGCCAACCGTCAGATGACACACTGTGCGGCACTTCGCGGGTCTTGGCCTACCGGACGACCCTTCAAACCAAGCCGCTCGCGGTACGGTTGGCGCGACGGCTCACAAAGTCGCAGCTCACGCTCGTGCTTATGGGCCATGCGTCGCAAAGCCCGGCCCGACACCGAGGGCATAGAAACGGCGGTGAGGTTGCCCTCGAGGATCTCGTACTGGAACTCGTCGCAAAGCCCGGCCCGACACCGAGGGCATAGAAACGGGCACCACTGGTCCGAGTTGCCGGTTGAAGAGGTGCGCATCTGCAGGGTGAGGATCACAGCACAGCGTTGCCGGGCCTGGCCGGGAGCGCTGATGTGCCTGCTAGTTCGGCATTGATCATGCGGGCCAGAGCGTTCAGGGCCTGGTTGGAGCCTTTGATTCCCTCGCTGCGTAGGGCACGTCTGGATATCGGCTTCCCGGCTGCGGTAAGCCTGCTGGCGGCTAGGCGCGCCTGGTCGATCTCGGACAGGCCGGGTGTTCTGATCCTGGCGGCGTCGTGGTCCCGTTGGGGGACCGTTCTGGTCATGTCTGGCAGACCAGCCGTGGCTAGCGGCGCCTGGCGCGCGGACTGGTCCTGGGCCAGTCCTGCCTGGTCCTCCGGGGACCTGTGGGGTGCCAGAACTGTGCCGGTAGCCGTGACCTGGTCTTTTAGGCGGTCCGCTCGCATTCGTTGCGGAGGCCACCGAGGACGGGCCGACGCTTGACTCGTTCCTGGGAGAGATCGGCCACGGGGTGGTCGGGCCGTGGTGGCTGGAGCTGGAGGGCGCGGTGCGGCCGGGCCGTGTTGTAGTGGGCCTGGTACTCGATCAGGACGGGGCGCAGATGTGCCTCACTGAGGATCAGCATGCGGTCGAGGAGCTCGCGGCGCAGAGTACCGAGAAGGCGTTCGCATGTCGCGTTCATCCGGGAAGCCTGGACAGCGGTCTGCAGGATCCTGGTGCCGTTTGCCTGGAAGACGGCGTCGAAGGATTGGGTGAAGTTTGATCCGCGGTCGCGGATAAGGAACCGGAAGCTCTCGAACCGCTCGCCGAGGGTGAGGGCGAGGTTGCGGGCCTGCTGCACGGCCCATTCGCCAGTGGGGTTCGCGGTGACGCCGCCGAGGTGCATCCGGCGGGTGCCGTGCTCGATGAACACCAGGACGTACATGCGCTTCAGCAGCGCAGTGTCGGCGTGCAGGGAGGCCGGCTGCGAGGATCCTTGTGGCCTGGGCGTGCAGGAACTGCCGCCAGGTCGGGCCCGCGCGGCGCGGCGCCGGGCCGATGCCCGCAGCTCGCAGGATCTCATTGACGGTGGACGGAGCAATCGTGACGTCGAGCTTGGTCAGCTCGCCGTGGATCCGGCGGTAGCCCCACAGCGGATTCTCGCGGGCCAGCCGGAGGACCAAGGCCCTGATGTTCCGGCGGGTGGCTGGCCGTCCGGCCTTGCCGCGGATGGACCTGGCGGCCCAGCGGCGGCGGACGATGTCGCGGTGCCAGCGCAGGATCGTGTCCGGGGTGACCAGCAGCCGCAGCCCGTGGCGCCGCGCTTTCGGTATCACGCTGAGCAGGGTCGCCAGGAGTGCCCGGTCTGCCCAGTCCAGGTTCGGGCGGCGTGGCTGCTGCCGTTGCAGGACGGCGATCTGGTGGTGCAGGAGCAGGATCTCGGCGGTCTTCCAGGCTTCCTCACGCCGGGACAGCCGCAGCCATGAGGTCATCCGCGTGATCAGGAGGAAGACGAACCGCAGGCACATGACCGGTGATCATCACGACCGGACGGCAACGAGGGCAACCTCGCTAGTCACAGCCGCGGACGAGATTCTCGGCACGCACAGGTATACGAGTGGCTTTAGGCTATGGGCGTTGCATTCTCCTGGGGAGGGGCTGGTCCAGTGGAGGTCACTTGGTGCCGGGCTAGTGTTAGCTGGCCTTTACTGTCGTGGCAGGGCGCCAGGACGGGGTGGTAACGTGGCGCGCTTTTACCCGAATGCCCTGCGGGCTGGCGTCCCGGCCTCGGAGCGGCGCGTGTTCGACGGGCTGAAGAAGCTCGGCGACGACTGGGTGGTGATGCACGGGCTGCAGTTCGTCGCGCCTGGCCACGGCAGGCACCCTCCCCGCAACGGCGAGGCGGATTTCATCCTGGCCCATCGGAGCCATGGTCTCATCGTGCTTGAGGTCAAAGGGGGCCACTACGAAGTCGAGCACGGCCGCTGGTTCACCTTTCCGGACAGCAAGCGCACGCCGATGGACCGGAGTCCGTTCGCCCAGGCGATGGGGAACCGGTATGACCTCAGGGACTACGTCGTCGACCAGACGGGACTCCATGGCATCCCCTTCGGGCACGCAGTGGTATTCACCGATGGAGCCCCGGACGGAAACCTCGGCCCCGAGGCGCCCTCTGCCATCATCGTCAACGGGACGGAGGTTGCCGATCTCCGCGCAGCGGTGCGGAGGATATGCGCGCACTGGTTCACGGCGGCGAGGAAGGACATACCCGCGGACCAGTTCGATCTGGTCTTGTCGGCCCTCGTCCCCAGCGGCGCGGTGGTTGCGGGTGACAGGTACTCCGTGGACGTCGCGCTGGTCGATGTGAGGCAGCTCACCGAGCGGCAGATCCAGTTCACAACCGAGCAGCTCGAGGTCATCGAGGCGACCGCCCCGGGCAAGTCCGTGTGCGTGCTGGGGGCAGCAGGAACCGGCAAGACCATCATCGCGTCGCGCCGTGCCGCCCAGCTCGCTGGTTCCGGGATGCGGGTAGTGTTCATCGCTGATCAGCGCTACCTGCACGGTTCGCTACTGAAGCAGTCCTCACTCCGGCATCCCAACATCATCCTGGGAACTCCTGCGGAGGTCATACGTAAGCTGACGGGACGTGACCCTGTGCGTGCCGAGAATCCCGTCCACGGCTCTGATCAGCAGGGTTGGCCTTCCCAGCCGCCTGTCCGTCACGATCACCGGTCATGTGCCTACGGTTCGCCTTCCTTCTCATCACGCGGATGACTACGTGGCTGCGGCTGTCCCGGCGTGAGGAGGCATGGCAGACCGCAGAGATCTTGATCCTGCGCCACCAGCTCGCCGTCCTGCAACGGCGGCAGCCGCGCCGCCCGCACCTGACCTGGGCGGACAGGGCCCTGCTCGCGGCCCTGCTCAGCGTGATACCGAAAGCGCGGCGCGAGGGGCTGCGGCTGCTGGTCACCCCGGACACGATCCTGTGCTGGCACCGCGACATCGTCCGGCGCCGCTGGGCTGCCAGATCCAAGCGTGGCAAGACCGGCCGCCCGACTACCCTCCGGAACATCAAGGCCCTGGTCCTCCGGCTAGCCAGGGAAAACCCCGAATGGGGATACCGCAGGATCCACGGCGAGCTGGTCGGCCTGGGAGCCAAGGTCGCGGCATCGACCGTATGGGAGATCCTCAAGGCCAACGGCATCGGCCCCGCGCCGCGGCGGACCGGGCCGACCTGGTCGCAATTCCTGCGCTCCCAGGCCGAGGTGATCCTGGCGTGCGACATCTTCACGGCCGACCTGCTCGAGGGCACCCGGGCCCACGTCCTGACCGTAATCGAGCACGCGACCCGGCGGATCCGCATCCTCGGAGTCACGCTGCATCCAACCGGGGACTGGACCGCCCAGCAGGCCCGCAACCTCCTCATGGACCTCGGCGACCAGGCAGGGCGCGTCACGTTCATGATCCGCGACCGTGGCTCCAACTTCACGACCGCGTTCGACGCGGTCCTCGCCGATGCCGGGATCCGGACCGTGCTGTGCAACGTGCGGACGCCCCGTATGAACGCGATTGCCGAACGCTGGATCGGGGGATGCCGCCGCGAGCTCCTGGACCGCACCCTCATCTGGAACGAGGCCCATCTGCGTCAGATCTTGCGCGAGTACGAAATCCACCACAATCGGCACCGGCCGCACCGCTCCCTGCACGCAGCCGCGCCGCTGAAACCGCTACCCGAACCGGTCGATCTTGAGCAGTACCGCGTCCGAAGGCACGCTCGCGCCGGTGGCCTGATCAACGGATATCGCCTGGTCGCGTGACGAGGATGAAGTTCTCGGCACCCACACCCAGTCGGGGGCCAGAATTCGCGCCCGACGAAACAAGCCCAAACCGGGGCCAGTTCAGGTGATCACACTCAGCTCACCAATCTTTCTGGTGAATGCCGGGCGAAGGCATGTATCAGGACGGCTCGGGGTCGACACCGTCACTACAGCAGATGGTATCTGCTGAGCGTTGGGGGTCATGTCAACCGCAGCGATGCCTAGGGGAGGTCAGGGCTCGTCGAGGCACGTGGGCAGGGCACCGACACCACGGCACGAGTGTCAGGAGGACAGCATGCAGAGCGCATGGAAGGAGACCATAGCCGGGGGCACCCCCCAGGCCGAACGAGCCGAGTTCGAGCAGCTAGCCCAGGACATTATGAGGCTACAGCTCAAGAACGCGAAGACCGCCAGCGTGCACGGAGTCCCACACGGAGTAGACCGGGCGTTTCACGCCAAGTCTACCCTCGCCACCGACCGGGCCGAGCTGAGGTTCGTGGACCACCTGCCGGCCGACCTCAGCCATGGCTTCGCAAAGCCAGGCGGGGTGTATCCCACCATTGTTCGGTTCTCTAACGCGGAGGGCATCAGCCGGTCTGACGCTGCCAAGGACCTCCGCGGGGCTGCGCTGCGGGTTCAGGTGTCACCGGAGGAGTCGCACGACCTCCTGATGACGAACTACCGGGTGTCCTACGCGCGCAACGCCCGCCAGTTCGTGACATTCGCCGTGGCCATGACCGGCAACCTTGCCGCGAAACTGCGGGGGGTGCTCCGGCTGATCAGGCTGTTCGGCGTGCGGGAGACCGGGCGGATGCTGAGGAACGTGATCCTGAGCCGGCGCACGGTGTGCAGCGTGGCCACCGAGACATACTGGAGCCGTGGCGCGATGCGCTGGGGGCCGACCCTGGCCGTGCGGTACCTGCTCCGCCCCGTACCGGGCACAGCGCGGGCCCCGCGCCCCCCCAAGGGCGACCCGAATTACCTGTCAACTGAGGCGGCTCGCCGCCTGGCCGAGGGCGATATCCGCTTCGAGCTGTGGGTTCAGCGGTATGTCGACGAGGACTCGACCCCGATCGAGGACACCGCCGTGGCCTGGTCCGAGCAGGTCTCGCCCGCGGAGCCAGTGGCCGTGCTGACCCTGACCCGGGGCGACCTGAGCACAGCCGACGCCCTGGCCCAGGCCCAGCTCATCGACGCGATGGCGTTCAACCCGTGGAACACCACCGACGAGTTCCGCCCGCTCGGCAACCTGAATCGGGCCCGCAAGGCGGTCTACGACGCCAGTTCGGCGCAGCGACTGGGCTACCGGTGGCAGACCGAGACACCCGCGCGGAACGTGGTGATCGGCGGGGCCGCCCGGGCGATGTTCCAGGCCGTCAACCGGTTCCTGCCGTGGTACCGGCTCCCGGTCCGCCTCGGGCTGCTCAACCTGGAGGCGCTCCGCCACGTACTGCGGAGCCGGAACCTGTTTGACAGCGAGGTCGGGGAGGCCCCGCCGCAGGCCAGGCCGGTGCCGCCGGTCCCGCCCGATGAGGACGTCCGGGTCAGGAGGACGTTCGACGGGACCAGCAACGACCTGTCCGCGCCCAAGATGGGCTCGGTGGGATCGGCGTTCGGCCGTAACCTGCGGCCGGATCTGCGGCCGGACCTGTTCGACGAGCCCAGCCCCATCGCGGTCAGCCAGCAGCTCCTGTACCGCGACACGTTCCGGCCGGCCCGGTCACTGAACCTGCTCGCCGCGGCGTGGATCCAGTTCCAGGTACACGACTGGGTCAACCACCGCCGCTACCCGCTGGGCAAGGATGATGTCCGGGTGCCGCTGCCGCACGGCATGACCTGGACTAATACGCCGGACGGCCAGGTCGAGCACGAGATGCGGATCGCCGGGAACATCCCGTTCGGCGAGCCCGGGGCGAACCCGATGAGCCCGGTGTTCCCGAACGCCACCACGCCGTGGTGGGACGGGTCTGAGCTGTACGGCGCTGACCTGGACAAGAGCAACACGCTCCGGGAGGGCGCGAAGATCCGCCTCATCCGGGGGAAGTACCTGCCCGAGGATGTGAGAGGCCAGGAGATCACCGGCTTCAACGAGAGCTGGTGGCTGGGGCTCAGCAGCCTGCACACGCTCTTCGCGCGCGAGCACAACCTGCTATGCGACGAGCTGCGGATCCACTACCGGAACTGGAGCGACGAGCGGATCTACCAGACGGCGCGGCTGATCGTCTCCGCGCTCATCGCCAAGATCCACACGATCGAGTGGACCCCGGCCATCCTGGGCACCGAGGTCATCGACATCGGCATGAACATGAACTGGAGCGGCCCGCCGGCGTACGACTGGCTGACCCGGCTGGGCATCTGGCTGATCGACAACCACGCCAGCGTCGGCATCCCCAAGACCATGCCGGACCACAACGGGGTCCCGTACTCGCTGACCGAAGACTTCGTCACGGTCTACCGGATGCATCCGCTGCTGCCCGACGACTACCGGTTCGTGGATCACCGGACGGGCGCGGACCTGGGCAGCCGGGGGTTCCTGGACATCCAGGGCACGTCGGCCGACGATGAGCTACGCAAGTTCGGTCTGGAGAACACGCTGTACTCGTTCGGCCTGTCCTACCCCGGCGCGATCACCCTGCACAACTACCCTCGCTCACTGCAGAAGTTCGAGCGCGACGGCGAGCTGATCGACCTGTCCGTGGTGGACCTGGTGCGTACCCGCCGCCGTGGCGTGCCCCGCTACAACGACTTCCGGACCGGGCTGCACAAGCCGCGGATCAAGCACTGGGAAGAACTCTGCGACGACCAGGAGTCGGTGCGCCGGATGAGGGAGCTCTACCGCAGCATCGACGAGGTCGACACCATGGTGGGCCTGTTCGCCGAGACGCCACCGCCCGGTTTCGGGTTCTCCGATACGGCCTTCCGCATCTTCCTCCTGATGGCCTCGCGGCGGCTGCAGAGCGACCGGTTCCTCACCGTGGACTTCCGCCCGGAAATCTACTCGCCGTTCGGCATGGACTGGATCGCCAGCAACGGCATGACCAGCGTCATCCTCCGCCACTGCCCGGACCTGGCCGGCGTCCTGCCCCGCAGGGGGAACGCGTTCGCCCCGTGGCGGCCAGTCGCGCCCAGCGCCCGGCCGGGCCCTGTCGGCCAGGAGGGCACCTCGAGGGGAGCAGGAAAATGACCGGACCGACGACCAGGCTGGGAAACGCCGGGCTCGACGCCCTGACCGAGTTGCCGCTGCTCACCTCGATCTGGCGACGCCGTACGCACCGGATGAGCCGGGGCAGCTCCATCGACGCCGGGTCGATGAGCTGGACCTCGTTGGAGCCGCGCACGCCGCTGACCGAGCTGGAAGAGGCGGTGCTTATCTCGCTGACCGGGTGCACCGGCCTGACCATGCCGGACCGCCCGTTCACCGACCCGCGGGACAACAAGCCGATAATGGCCAAGCCGAACCTGAACATGGTCGGCCGGGCCGCGGGCAGCCCCGACAACGCTCAGGGCACCTATTTCATCATGATCAACGACACCGGCACCTATTTCCTGCGCAAGCTGCCTCCGCCTGAGGATGGCACGCCGTCGGTATTCGACCCGGAGACCCTTATCGCGCGCGCCGCGGAGGCCAAGGTCCGCCTGCTTGACCACCGCATCGACGTGCCGGACGGGAACCGGGACTTCCCGGCCTATCTCGACTCCAACCGTTTCCTGTCGAACCTGCCCGGTACCACGATCATGTTTCCCGTCGTCGATCTGTCCCGGCAGTACATCAACGGCATGATGTACCTGCTCACCCAGCCGGACGGGGCCAGGCCCGTGATCGTCGATGACCGGAACTTCTACCGGCCCGCCGGGGTGAAGAAATGGATAAAGTCAGGGTTTCTCAATAACAACATCAAGCTGCCGCTAGGCACTCTCTGGTCCATGCGCACTCAGATCGAGGCCGACCTGCTGCTGCAGAACCTCATGCTCACCGCCAACGCGATGGGCCTGGGCGCCTGGATCCACGCGTCGATCGCGCCGCCGGTCCTCCTCGGACAACCGAACTTCCGCGGGCAGTACGGCACGATGCTCGGCTTCGACTGGAGCACGCCCAAGTGGAAGCTGGCCGACATCGTGCGCTGGCAGGTTCCCCTGCCGAAGTACGCGTACCTGAGGGATGCCGCGGTCGGCCTGCGGCACCAAGGCGAGTACCTGATCAAGGCGATGTGCCCGCCCAACTATCCCACGATGGCCGACGCTGTCGACGCCGTGGTGGCCGAGAAGTTCGGCCCGCGCGGGATTTATTCCGACGAAGGCCTTTTCGCGCGCATCTACCGCGGCGAGTTCGGCGCCCAGTACCTGCGCCAGGCCAGCAACTATTCCGCGGACGTGATCGCCTGCGCCCGGGACATCTGCACCTACATCTACGAGACCCACGGACGGTTCCCCGCGCACTGCGACACCATCCATGTGCCCGGAGTCTGGCTGCAAGCCCACCACGTGGAGGAGGGCTACTACGAGAAGTTCTTCCGTAACGGGCTTACCGAGCAGCACCTGCTGCATGACCAGAGGTGGCACCCTGAATCGCGGTAGGGATCAGCTGACCCCTTAAGCCTGGACGCCGGGCGGGGTCAAATGACCCACACATGACCTTGACAGCCGGTGCCCGGGCAGGCAGCGGTCGGCTCGTCTGCTAGACCAGGCCTGCGGTCAGGGCCAGCCGGGTCAGGTCGGCGCGGCGCCGACACCCGGTCTTGTCCCGGATCCGGTCCAGGTGCGAGCCGACCGTGCGGACGCTGATGAGCAGCTGGGCGGCGATTTGGGCATTGCTGGCGCCCTGAGCGACCAGGGTGACCAGCTCGCGTTCCCGGACGCTGAGCTTCCCCAGCCCTGGTCCCGGCGCCTGCGGCGGCCGCGAGCCTGAGCCGGTAAGCATCAAGGCGTACTCGGCCGCGGTGGCCCAGCTCATCGCCGCGCCGCGCTCCTCGGCCGCCCGTGCCTGGCTGGGGCCCAGCGCCCGCTGAGCTGCGCGCAGCGGTTCTTGCCGTAGCCGTGCGTCCGCGGGCCAGTCCTCGCGCGGCCGGAGCACGGCATACGCGGCCCACAACGTGACGGCCTCGGCCGGGCGTCCGGTTGCAGCGCACAAATGCCCGCAGCAGTCCAGGTAGACCGCGAACACGAAGCCGGTCCGCAACGAGAGCTTAAGTGCTTCTCGCAGGTACGCCGCGGCATCCCCGGCGCGGCCTGCCCGCAGGTCCAGCAGCGCCATCCGGGCCAGCAGGGTCGGCAGGTGCACCATGTCGCCCGCGTCCCGGGATGAGGCCAGCCCGTCCGCGCAGACACGCTCGGCGGCGGCGAAGTCGTTGGCCTGGATCAGCACGTTGGTCAGCCACAGGCTGCATGTCCGGCTTATCGAGGCCGGGATGTCGCCCGGAACCTGGCTGGCCTGCCGGGCCAGTCGCACGGCGTCGCCCAGGTCGCCGTGGGCCGCAGCGTCCAAGGCGAGGTCCAGCAGGGCCACCACCTCCGCGAACGGATAGCCGACATCGCGGGCCACAGCCAGGGCACGGCGGGCATCCTCGGCGGCCTCGGCGAACCGGCCCAGATCCCGCAGCGCGTACGACCGGCCGGCCAGGGCGTCGGCCAGCGCCGGGGACGGCGGCCGACCCTCCACCGCGTCGCGCAGGACGGTGAAATGCTCCACCGCCCCGGCGACATCGGCCGAAAACTCTGCGGCCCAGGCGAACAGGAACTGTGCGGTGCACCACGGCTCACTGCCCACTTCGCCACGCCCGGTGACCTCGGCCAGCATCGGGCGCAGACCGACCAGCCGACCGCGCAGGAACCACCACCAGCCCAGCGCGCTCGTCAGCCGCAGCGCCACCTCCGGGTCGTGGCCCACGGCCCAGGCCAGTACCTGCCGCATGGTGGCGTCCTCCGCGTCCAGCCAGCGCGCGGCCTCCCGTTCCCCGGCCCTGGTCTGCAGCCCAGCCGCGGCCTCCTCGGCCACCCTCAGCGCATACCCGGCCAGAGCACCCGTGGCCTGGTCCTGCTCCCCGGTCTCGACCAGCCGCTCAGCCCCGTAGGCGCGCAGCGTCTCCAGCATCAGATACCGCGACCGGCCATCTGGCCCGTCCCGCGGCGGGGTCAGCAGCGAGCAGTCCACCAGTCGCAGCACCGCTGGCCCGGCGGCTTCTCCCGCGACCGCCATGGCGCCCTCGAGGGTGAACCCCGCCGGGAACACTGACACCGCCCGGAACACCCGCCGCTCGGTCTCATCCAGCAGCTGGTAACTCCATGCCACGGTCGCCGCCAGCGACCGCTGCCGTGACGGGGCCAGCCGGTCCGCGCCCGCCAGCAGCGCCAGCCGCTCATCCAGCCGGCTCAACAGCCCGGTCACGCCGAGCGCCTCCACCTGCGCCGCCGCCAACTCGATCGCCAGCGGCATCCCATCCAATCGGGTCACCAGCCGCGCCACCGCCGGGGCGGTCTGGTCATCCAGCGTGAAATGTGCGTCCGCGTCCCGGGCCCGGTCCGCGAACAGCGCCACTGCCTCCGCCCTCGCCGCCTCAGCCAGGTCGTCCAGATCTGGCAGGGTCAGCGACGCCAGCCGGTACCTGGCCTCGCCGGCCACCCGCAACGGCTCCCGGCTGGTGGCCAGCACCCGCACATCATCACAAGCCGCCAGCAATTCCGCGCATAGCGCCGCGGCCGCGCCGATCACGTGCTCGCAGTTGTCCAGCAGCAGCAGCACCTGCTGGCGGGCCAGCGTCCGCGCCAGCGCCTCAGCCGCGGGCAGTCCCGGCTGCTCGCGCACCCCCAGCGCCGTGGCCACCACCGACGCCACCTGAGCGGGGTCCGCCACCGCTGCCAGCTCCACCAGCCACGCCCCATCGGCGAACCGGCCTGCCACCTGCCGGGCCACCTGCACGGCCAGCCGGGTCTTGCCCGCCCCGCCCGGCCCGGTCAGCGTCACCAGCCGGTGATCAGAAAGCAGGCTGGCGACCTCGCACAGCGGCCCGGCCCGGCCAACGAAGCTGGTCAGCGCGGCCGGGAAGGCATGCACGCCGCCGACCGCGGCCCAGGATGCCTCCTGCGGCTGCTGTTGCATGGCCGCAAGCACTCCCCCGGCCGGAGCGTGGCCGCGGGCGGCCGCGACGAACAAGGGGCGCACCGGCTCGGCCAGGTTCAGCGCCTCGGCCAGCAACAGAGCGGTGTCCTTGCGGGCGGTGTGGTTGATGCCCCGCTCCAGATCACTAACCGCCCGCTGGCTGACCTGCGCGGCGGCAGCCAGCTCCTCTTGCGTCAGCCCGGCGTCATAGCGCAGCTGCCGCAGTAGCCCGCCGAAATCCTGCCCACCCTGCTCTGCCACAGGCCCTATAGTCCCTCCGCCTGCCGGTCCGCTACCAGCCCACCTTGGCTACGGTGCACGCACGACCTCGCCACCGATTCTAATCCTGTGCCTGTCCTGTGCCTGTTTACGTATGGTGACCGCCCAGACTGCTGGCGACAGTGGAGTAAACGATAAGCCCGCGGCCGGGAAGAAGACATCCCTATACGCCAGCTCACCCAGCTCACCTGTGGAACCAGCCGATGGCCAGAGATTCCCGACCCATTTCAAGCAGCTCGGAGAACCATGATCATGACTACAAAGGCATCCAGCAGCGTGGCACAGGCGGACACGGAAATGCCCTCGGCAGCGGGGGCACATGCCCCGGTGCGGCGCCGCCACGGCGAGCCTGCCAATCGCGGCCCCCGGGCACCGACACGGACAGGCGCCGACCCGGTGCGTGACAACCACGTGCTCACTGACCTCGTGACCCGCGCCGCAAAGGGCGAGAAGCACGCCTGGGATGCGCTGGTGGAACGGTACATCCCGCTGATCTGGTCCATCTGCCGCAAGTACCGGCTGAGCGACGCCGACGCCGAGGACGTCGGCCAGAACGTGTGGCTGCTGCTGATGGACCAGCTGGGCAAGCTCCGCGACCCGGCCGCCCTTCCGGGCTGGCTGGCCACCGTGACCCGGAGGGAGTGTCTTCGGGTCATGGGCGCTACCCAGAGACCGCAGACGGCCGGATATGTGATAGGCGCCGAGATCATCGCGGATGAGCAGTCCAGGACGGCCGAGCAGGAGCTGCTGGTGGCCGAGCGCCACGCCGCGCTGCGCGAGGCGTTCGCGGCCCTGTCGCCTTCCGATCAGCGGCTGGTCGCCCTGCTGCTTGAGGACCCGCCCGCGTCCTATGACGACATCAGCGCCCGGCTGGGTATCCCAGTCGGCAGCATCGGGCCCACCCGCCGCCGCTGTCTGGACAAGCTGCGCCGTTACCCGGCCATCGCCGCCCTCATCGACAGCGACACAGGCTCGGCAGATGAAATGACAACCGAGCAGCCTCACGGCGATGCCCATGCCCCGGTCAAAGCAGGTTAGTGCTGAGGTGTATTTCAGCCGCAGAATCTGCTGTGGCTAATTGCGGACTTTGAGCCATGAGAGCATGTACTGCTATTCCGGGAATAGGTCGGCAGGCGGCACAATTCGGCAGCACCTGCCCAAGTGCATGCATGCCCTCACCTAGTCGGAGGCCCTGGCTCAGCGCTTGATACCTGGAACTGGCGGGCTGCCATTGTGAGCTGCATCACACTCGACACCATCGTTCGTATCGGCATCACGACCTCGAACGTTAGGACGTGTCGAAAGGGAGGATAGGCGTGCAGTTATCGAAGGGACTCGCATTTCCAGTCCGGCGACCGCCGGCTCGGCCCACACGCACTCGGTCAGCCTGCATATCATGCGTTGTGGGTGCCGAAAACCTATGCCACCAGGCGATACTCATGGATCACGCCTCCGACGCGGTCGCGCCGCCGGACGCGGATGTGGTCCAGGTCGGCGACGCTATCTGGCAGCGGGCGCAGCGGCGCGGCCTGGTTCAGGGTGCGGTGTGGCCGGTGCGTGTTGTAGAAATCCTCGTACTCGCGCAGGACGGTCATCAGGTGGCGCTGGTTCCAGGCCAGGGTCCGGTCCAACAGCTCACGGCGGCAACTGCCTATCCAGCGTTCCATGATCGAGTTCATTCGAGGCGCCTGAATAGCGGAGCGGACGACCCTGGCGCCAGCGGCCTGGAAGACGGCGTCGAACGCCGTGGTGAAGCTGGCGTCCCGGTCATGCAGGACGAACTTCATGCTCGTCTTTGCATCTTCTAGGTCCATCAGGAGGTTCCTGGCCTGCTGCACTACCCACGACTGGATCGGATGCTCGGTGGCTCCGAGGATCCGGATGCGGCGGGTGCCGTGCTCGATGGCGGCCAGGACGTAGACCTTCGTGCCGTTGAGCAGGTCGGCGGTGAAGAAGTCCAGTGCCAGCATCGCCTGGGCCTGGGACCGCAGGAATTCGGCCCAGCCCGGGCCGTCCCGGCGCGGTGCCGGGCTGATGCCAGCGTCCTTGAGGATCTGCCAGACCGTGGACGGCGCCACGGCGATGCCGAGTCCGGCGAGCTCGCCGTGGATCCGGCGGTATCCCCATGATTCGTTTTCCCGGGCCAGTCGCAGCACCACCGACCGGACGTCACGGCGCACCGGCGGCCTCCCTGAACGGCCGCGCCGCGACCGGCGTGCCCAACGGCGGCGGACGATGTCATCCCTGAAGGAGCGGGCCGGTGTCAAGGGGGGCTGGCCTGCAGGTTTGCGGTGGCTGCGGGGTTTGCAGGGCATGGCGGCATGGCCTCACGGCTGGTTTCCCCTGACTGGTGCCCGTCTCGTGCGAGCCGGGCG
>WNGH01002516.1_pt1 | contig 17353 bp, 15 predicted proteins | sample 5400631 | NCBI WGS metagenome assembly WNGH01 (sample SAMN13153373, study PRJNA577476) | soil metagenome | isolation source: 115 cm soil or saprolite under Garry oak tree replicate 1 | place: USA:California | collected 2016-06-15
GCAGCGACCTCCCCACCCGCCTGTGGATCGCCCCGCCGACCAAGATGGACGCCATGATCCTCAACGAGGAGGGCTATTACGCGGTGCTCGGCAAGAGCGGCGCGCGCATGGAAATGCCCGGCTGCTCGCTGTGCATGGGTAACCAGGCGCAGATCCGCAAGGGCAGCACGGCGATGTCCACCTCGACGCGCAACTTCCCCAACCGCCTGGGGATAGACACCCGCGTCTATCTCGGCTCCGCCGAACTGGCCGCGGTCTGCGCCCTGATGGGCAAGATCCCCAGCGTCGCCGAGTACATGGAGCAGGTCCAGGCGCTCAACGCCAAGGCCGCCGACGTCTACCGCTACATGAACTTCGACCAGATCGCCGAGTTCAGGGAAGTGGCGGATACGGTGACGGTCTAAGGTTCAATATCGCCGGCACGCCGGCCGGCTGTTCTCGCGCCCCCGCCCGCAAGGCGGGGGCACTTTTTATTCTCGCCACACAATCAGCGCACGGTCACGCCGCCCACTTCCGCCCCTGACTGGCGTGCTCGAATATCAGCTCGAAGACGTTGTCGCATTTTGTCTTGAACAGCGCCCGGTCGTAGCTCGCGGGCAGATTTGCGTCCAACACTTGCTCGACCGCAGAACGCACGACCCTGCTGCTCTGCGTGTCCCTATACCAGTCCTGCACCAGTACCTTCGGATGTTCTTCCAGCAGCCGGTGCAACAGCGATTTTGCCGCCAGCTTGACCTTCTGTGTTTCCTCATGCGTCATGCCGTCCTTCTTCAGCAGGTCGAAGAGTTCAAGCTCGTCTTCGCTCAGCCCTTCGCGGATATGCCGCTCGTCCTCGGCCTGCATGTCCCGGGCGAACTTGATCAGGTCTTCGAAGTAATTCTCGGTCGATGAACCGCCGGCGTTGTAGGCGTCGATGATCTTCTGCAGCCGCTGGGCGAAGTCGGTGCGCGTGGCATTCTGCTCGAGCATCAGCTTCAGTTTCTGTTCGATGAAGGCCCGCAGGTCGGCGATCTCGATGTTCTTGTAGGTCGCCTGCTTGAACTCGTCCTGGAGCTTGTCGAAGTCGATCTTGCTCAAATCCCAAGTCTTGCCTTTCTGGATGATCTGGTACTCGGCGTTGTATTGCCGTGCCGTGAAGGCCTCGGCATCATTGACGACGACGCTCTCGTCCAGCAGCTCGGCGACGCGCCGGCTGGCGGCGTCGATGTCTGCATCGCCGACCACGCAGTCCATCACGCCGCGCAGGTACTCGAACGCTGCCACCGTGCGCCCCTTGCCCTGCCCCAGCACTTCCGGCTTGCAGGCCTCGTAGAGCGCCGCGATCGTGTTCTGGTAGACGTTGAAGCCCTTGCGCCACTCGTCGTTGCCGAGCAGCGTGTCGGCGAAGGTATTGAAACGCCCCAGCTTGACGAACACATCGTCGCGGGCCAGCACGTCCTCCAGCCCCACGCCGCGCTCCGCGCAGAACGCGAGCCCCTGGGCGACGGCATCGTCGAGCAGGTCGAACAGCGCCTCCTTCTCCCGTACCGGCGGCTCCTCCTGGCCTTCCTGGCCGCGCGCGTAATCCTTGAGCGCCTGCTTCATGCTGCGAAAGACGTTGTAATAATCGACGATCTCGCCATTGCGCTTGGGCACGCCGTTGATCTGCCACGAGGTCACCCGGTTGGCGCGGGCGATGGCCTGCATCAGCGTGTGGCCCTGCATCGGCTTGTCGAAATAGAGCGTCGACACCGTCGGCGCATCGAAGCCCGTCAGCCACATGGCGCAGAGGAAGACCAGTTGCAGCGGGTGTTCCGCATCCTTGAAGTTGTACTCGATGTCATGGCCGTGGGCGTCGAGCCGATCCATGCGTTCGCGATGCGGCTTGATGTTGAGCTTCTGCGCCGCGAATCTGGCCTCCTCGCCCGCCTCCGCGCTGATCACCACGGCCATCTCCACGTCGCGCATATAGGCCAGAATCTTCTTCAGCCGCGCCCTCTCCACATCGTTCGCCGTCTGAGCGATGCGCTTGTGCAGTGCCTTCAGTGCCTCCTTCCACAAGCGCTGCACCTTGTCGTACATCTTCACGGCCGTGAACTTGTCCACCGCCACCACCATGCCCTTGCCCAGGTAGCCGCGGCGCGGGAAGTGATAGGCGATGTCGCGGGCGATGGTCTCGAGCCGGTCGTCGCGCTTGATGACCTCCAGTTCCTGCGAAAACTTGCGCTCCAGCTTTTCCTGCTGGGCCTCGTCGAGGTTCTCGTCCTCCAGGATTGCGTAGAACTCGCTAGACAGATCGGTGTTGCTGATCAGCACCTCCGGCACGCGCTTTTCATAGAACAGCGGCACCGTCGCGCCGTCGTCCATCGACTGCTGGAAGTTGTATTCGGAAACGTAGTCGCCGAACCAGGCATTGGTCTTGCGTTCGCGGCCCAGCAGCGGCGTTCCCGTGAAGGCCAGGTAACTGGCCTTAGGCAGACCGGCGCGCATGTTCTCGGCGAGCGACTTGTATTGCGTGCGGTGCGCCTCGTCCACGATCACCACGATGTCCTCGCGCGTCGACAGCACCGGGTAGGTCTTGCCCTTGTCCCAGCGGAACTTCTGGATCAGCGTGAACACCACGCGCTTGTTGCGACCGAGGAAATCGCGCATCTCCTCGCTGTTCTTCGGTTGCGCCGCCTCGTGCTTCTGCACCGTGCCGGTGTTGAGGAAGTTGCGGTAGATCTGGCCGTCGAGGTCGTCGCGATCCGTGACCACGACGAAGCTGAAGTTGCCGGCGAGCTTGCGGAAAATCTTGCGCACGTAAAAGATCATCGAGAAGCTCTTGCCCGAGCCCTGGGTATGCCAGAACACGCCGAGCCGGCCTTTCAGCTCCCGGCGCCGCTCGAAGGCCGCGAAGGCGTTATTCACGCCGATGAACTGGTGGTTCTGGGCGATGATCTTGTCGCGCTCCTTGTGGAAGACGATGAAGTTCTCCACGTAGTCGAGCAGCCGCGCCGGCAGGCACAGGCCGGCCACCACGCGCTCGAGGCTGACGCCCGCGGCGGCGATCTGCTCGCGGTCGAGCTTCTCCTTCTCGTCCTCGACGCGCAGCCAGTTGAAGAAGTGTTCCCAGGCCGCCGTCAGGCTGCCGACACGCGTCTCGACGGCGTTTGAAAGTATGCAGAAGGCATTGGCGAGGAAGAGCCTGGGGATCTCCTCCTTGTAGCGCGTCAGGTTGTCCTCGAAGGCCGCCTTCAGCTTGACGTTGGAGTTCTTCAGCTCGATGAACACCAGCGGCAGGCCGTTCACGTAGAGCAGCACGTCGGGGCGGCAGAAGCCGCGCTCGCCTTTGATCCAGAGCTGCGACACGGCGACAAACCGGTTGTGTTCACGATCCTGCGGATGATCGAAGTCGATCACCTGCACCCGCTCCTGCTGCAAGCTGCCCGCAGCATCCTCAAACTCCACGGGAATGCCGTCGCGCAGCAGCCCGTCGAATTCGCGGTTGCCGGCCACCGGGCTCATCGCCCGGCGCGGCTCGGTCAGGCGGGCCAGGGCCTCGTCGATCGCCGCCTCCGGAATGCCCGGATTGAGCCGCAGCGCCGCCGTCTTCAGGCGGTCGTGCAGGATCACCTCGCGCTTGTCGGCGCGGCCCGAGCCGTCGTTCATGTCTTCCGCATTCTCCGTATAGCACTCCAGCACGTCGAAGCCGCCGAGGTGCTGCAAGCGTTGCAGCAGCCCCTGTTCGATCTGCTCTTCGGAGATGAAGTTGGGCATCGGACGTTTGATGTTCGGATCGTTCGTCAGCGGAGCGGCGGCAAGGGCAACTGCCGTGATTCTAACCGCATAGACGCCAGCTTACCCGCCGGCCGATGGCCAAGGCATGCCGCCTGTGCTATATTCTGGCTAGTCTGGACAGATTAGCGGAGCAACGAATGCACAGCGAATGGCAATTGCAGGACGCCAAGAACGGCTTCAGCCAGCTCATCAAGGAGGCGGCCGGCGGCGAGGCGCAACTGGTCACGGTGCACGGCAAGCCGGCGGCCGTGGTCGTTTCGGCCGAGGAATACGCGCGTCTGACCCGCCGCCACAAGGGCAAGCTGTCGGCCGCCCTGCTGCGTCCCGACATCGGCGCCGACGACGTCGATTTCGGCCGCGACCGCGACACGGGGCGGGACGACCCGCTGTGAGCTGGTTGCTCGACACCTGCGCCCTCTCCGAGTACGTCAGGAAAGCGCCGGCCCCTGCCGTCATCCGCTGGCTCGACGAGCAGGACGAGGAGAGCCTCTACCTCAGCGTTGTCAGCCTGGGTGAGATCGAGAAAGGTATCCTCAAGCTGCGCGCCACGGACGCGCGGCGCAGCCAGAAGCTCACCGCCTGGCTGGGCAAGGTGGAGCAGCGCTTCGCCGGCCGCATCCTGCCGCTGGACGCCGCGGCGATGCACGCCTGGGCGCAGTTGGCCGCGGCGGCCGACCTCACCGGCCGGCGCCTGCCGGTGATGGACGGCCTGATCATGGCCACCGCCCAATGCCACGGCCTCACCGTGGTCACGCTCAATACCGAGGATTTCCGCACCTACCCGCAGGTCTTCGATCCCTGGCAGATTTGACCAGGGCGGGCGGCGGGGCCGCGCCTATTCCGGGTGCATGGATAGCGGAAAGCGGATGTCATGAGAGTCTACGGGAAGTTTGCCGGAGATGAGGCGGGGGAGAAGCGAGTCTCTAGCATTTCTAAGGAGCAAGTTCTCAATCGACAAGGTATCTCGAATATTCAACATAGGCTTGACGACAGCGTCGAACGCCCTCTGTACGAGGAGCTCCGGGACGACGACGGTTTGATAAGACAGAAAGCTCTCAAACTGATAGTTGCTAATGCCTGTGGATTGAACCTGATAAAGACCAACCAAACCCGATTGGTAATACAGCTTCAAGAAAAACCTCATGAGGTATGGTGATACAACTGTAGCGTTGAAGCGCAGAAGTTTGCAGAAACTGGCGCACATTACCTCGGCACCCAAATGTTCAATCAACTTCTCCGTTAGCATGAGATTTCTTCCGAGAAGCTGGTCCTTGCTACCCCCAGATACTTCAAAAACGAAATCGGCAGACTTCAGCCGTCGCGATTTGAGATTCGATGTCGTGTGGAACCGAAACACCCCGGCGGTCAAGTCACCGTCACTGAGCTTGGGAATGTCGGTTCCACGTATAACGTAGGCTCCCTCGCAATGTGACGACGTATAGGTATCCTCTCCCCATCCGCCGCCGATGTAATACTCAACAATCTCTCGAAGACTCTTGGCCGTCCACCTCTCCGGCAACCCCTTCTCGAACTTCGCTTGCTCATGCCCAGGAAAACGCAGGCGGACGAACCACTCGCGGTAGATTTCCTCGGCCATCTTTTCCAGCAGCGCGATGCGGCGCCGGTTGTTTTCGATCAGGTCATCGTAGGCGGCGAGGATGGCGGCGATCTTCTTCTGGTCTTCGAGTGGGGCCACCGGAATCGCAAGCTTCTCCGCGTCCGGAACCCGAAGATGCTCAACAGTCGCACCGGACCCTTGACCACGAATCTGTCCCTGAACATAAGGCCCCAGCAACGAGTAGTAGAGGAATTGCTGGTTAAGCTTCTTCGGGTCGGCCCGATACAACATCGTGCGCTGACCGAGAAACACCTTGTCGTCGGAGCGAAGCAAACCCACTTCGCCAAGCGGAGCCTCGCGGGTCAGAACTATGTCATTCCGCCGAGGCACAACTCGACGTGTCCACTTTTGAAAGACGGCAGCTTCGACAAACCTGGTCTCGCTCAGATCGATCCTGCCATCCCTGACGTTGGTCGTTCGGATCATCCGATAACCGGTGTCACGATCTACGACGGATGCGGTCTTATTGACGCAGTCCACAATCTCGGCACACACGGTGTCTGCCTCGCAGACTTGCCATGAGTCGGGGAACAGCCTCATTCCTCCCCCGCAATCTGCGCCACGTTATGCGCAATCACCCGGGCCAGTTCGTGCGCCTCCCCATTGAGCCGCGTCAGCTCGTCGTTCATCGCCAGCAGCTCGGCGACGAACTCCTCCTCGCTCTTGCCGTCTTCCTCGATTACGACACCGACATAGCGGCCGGGATTCAGCGACCAGTCCTGCTCTTGCACCTCGGCCGGGGTGGCGAGCTTGCACAGGCCGGTGACGTCCTCGTACTTCGCCGCGGGGAAGCGCTCCTGCAGCCAGCGGATGTGCTGGAACCAGGATTCGGCCGTTTTCACTTCGCCGTGCAGGGCTTCGAGCGCCGCCTTGAGGGCGCGGAGCTGGCGGTCGGCGCCGCCGCGCTTGCCCTCCGCCTTGGCCGCTTCGCCCTGCTGCTTCTCGTGCTGGCGCAGGATCTTGTCGAGGGCCTTGAGGTCGGCGTGCAGGGCGGCAAAGAAGGGGTCGAAGGCGGCGCGCAGCCCGTGCTGGGCGTGGTTGCGCGTGTCGATGGCCGCCTTCTTGCCGGCGGCCTTCAGGTAGGCTTGGTAGCGCGCCTGCAGCGGCGCCAGTTCGCCCCAACGCTGGCTCAGGTCGGCCATGGCCGCGCGGCCGGCGGCCTCTTCCAACACTTCGCCGATCTGTAGCGCCAGCGGGCCGACATGGCTCTGGTTCCCGGCCAGCTTGGCCATGCCGGCGGCAAAGTAGCGATCCACCAGGTCGATGAATTCCTCGCGCCGGCCCTTGTGCAGGCGGCTGATGACGGCGATGTTCTGCACCTGTTCTTCGCTGAACTCGCGGTGCGCCCGATCCACCGGGGTGTAGATGTTGCGGGCGTCGATGAACAGGATCTTGTCGTCCCGCTTGGCCTTGTCGAAGAACCATAGCGTGGCCGGCAGCGTGACGGTGTAGAAGAGGTTCGACGGCAGGGTAAGCATGCCGTAGATGAGCTTGTGCTCGACCAGGCTGCGGCGGATGTCGGCCTCGGAATGACGCGCGTCGGAAGCCGAGTTGGCCATCACCAGGGCGGCGCGGCCGCCGTCTTTCAGCGAGGTAGCGAAGAGGTTGATCCACAGGTAGTTGCCGTTGGGTACGGTCTCCTTACCCTGCTCCGCCTTCTTCAGCTTGCCCTTGTTGCGCGGGATGCCGTAGCTGTTGAAGCGGCGGTCCTTCTCGACGCTGGACAGGCTGACGTCGTCCACGTTGAAGGGCGGATTGGCCATCACGTAGTCGAACTTGCCGAAGCTGCCGTGGGGATCTTCGTAGTAGGTGTTGCACTGGCGCACCTCGCCGCGCAGGCCGTTGACGGCGAGGTTCATCTTGGCGAGCTTGACGGTCTCGAGCGTTTTCTCCTGGCCATAGACGAAGACGTCGCCGGCATTGGCGGCATCGCTGCGGTGCTGTTCGATGAACTTCGCCGACTGCACGAACATGCCGCCGGAGCCGCAGGCCGGATCGTAGACCTTGCCGCCGTGGGGCTCGATGATCTCGACCATCAGCCTCACCACCGAGCGCGGCGTGAAGAACTCGCCGCCGCCCTGCCCTTCGGAGAGCGCGAAGTTGCCGAGGAAGTATTCGTAGATCTGGCCGAAGATGTCGCCGTCGGCATCGCGCGGAATGTCGGCGAAGTTCTTCAGCAACTGCTTGGGGATGCTCTTGTCGGTGCGCGTCAGGCGGAAGTATTCGTCGTGGGGCAGCACGCCGGCGAGTTCGGGTTTGTATTCCTCGATCGCCTCCATCGCCTTCTTGATGGCCTTGGCGATGTCTTCCTTTTCCGGCAGGTGGAGCAGGTAATCGTAGCGGGCGTGGTCGGGCAGGTAGAAGCCGCATCGCTCGATGGCGATTTCCGACAAGGGCTTTTCGCGGCGCGTACCCTTGAGCTTGGCGTATTCGGCGAGGATCGCGGGCTCGGCCTGGCGGTACTTGTTATCGGCGAACCTTAGGAAGATCAGCCCGAGTACCGGGGTGGAATATTCGCTGGCCTTGAGATCGGAGTTGGCGCGCAGGTTGTCGGCGGCGCTCCAGAGATCGTTTTCGAGCTTCTTCAGTTGGTCGCGGGTCATGGGTGTGCGGTGGTGGTTGCATCGGGAAAATCGACGCCGGCATTGTAGGTGATCCGGCCCCCGCCGCGATGGGCGCCGTAGCCCTCAAAGACGGGGGCTCACGCTGGCTTTGGCAATCCAGCGACTGCGCGGACAGGTTCGATCTGTTCCGCTCACGGTCCGGGCCGACGGAGCAACGGCAGCCGCGCACTCGTTGCCTGTCGGCCAGCGCGCCCCCAGGACCGCGCAGAAGCAAAAGGTTCCAGGCTCGCCGTCACTTGTTCAATCTTCCTGACCATCCTGGCCGAAGTCATTTCCTCGGGTCAAAAGACTTGGAGCAGCAGGCGTGCCGAGTGGAGTAGCCGTCGCTCTTATCGGCGCCCTGCCGACCCCACGGCTTGCAGGCCATGAAGTCGCCCGGATAACGCTTGCCCATCAACTGCTCGAACAGGCGCTGGAAAGTATCGCGCCTTGCGTCGCGCCACCGGAGTCTGAATTCCTTCTCGTAGTAGAGCTGCTGGATTCGATCCACGGCGCGTGGGAACGGGGCGGAAAATGCACGTGCGTTATTCTGCCACAGGGCCGTGTCCCGGCAAGTCGGATGCAACGTAGAAATCGACGTGACTTTCCCACGGGCACGACGAAGCGGGCGAGCGAGTGGCGGTATCCTTATAACAAATGCGACCCTTAGACGCCCTCCTCTGCCAAGCTACAATGTTCCAACAGAAGGAAAACCCCGTGCTCATGACCGTCGAACAAATCGCCGAAGAAGCCTTGACCTTGCCAAGCGAGGCGCGCGCCTTGCTGGCGGATCGGCTTGTCGAAAGCCTCGATCCGGCCGAGGACGGCCTTATCCGCCAAGTCTGGATGCGCGAAGCGCGCCGTCGCATCGACGAAGTACGTAGCGGCGCGGTAGGAACTATCCCGGCAGAAGAGGCATTTGCCCAAGTCAGGAATGCCATCGCTCGATGAGAATCGAGTTCCACCCGGAGGCATTGGCGGAGTTCCGCGGCGCCGCCGAATTTATGAGAAGCAGCAACAGGGACTCGGCAGCCGATTCACGAATGCCATCGAGTCCGCGATTATGCGTATGGGCGAGTCATCCACGTCGTGGCGCGTCATCGAAGACGATGTTCGCCGCTACTTGACGAAGGTTTTCCCTTATGCGGTGCTCTATTCGATTGAGGATGGCTACATCCTGATAGTCGCCGCGAACCGGGGTATTGGCGTAGCCGCGCGTAGTTTACTGCTTCTCCATCAGCCACTTCTTCCTCACCGCACCGGTGATACAGGCGATGCGGCGGGCAGCGTTCCCCGCGCCCTCACCCGAAGCGCACGCAATACACCGGCGGCAGGTGGGCGGACAGGCACTGCCAGGAATCGCCGCCGTTTTCCGAGATCCACAGCGCGCCGGTCGTCGAGCCCATCGCCAGGCGCTCGCCGGAGTCGTCGACGTCGAGGGCGTGGCGATAGACGATGTCGTAGGCCGGTTCCGCCGGCAGGCCCTCGGCGAGGATGTCGAAGCTGCGGCCGCCGTCGCGGGTGCGGCTGACGACGACCCGGGCGTCGGCCGCCACGCGGCAGGAATCCTTGGCAGCGGGCACGAACCAGGCGGTATCGGCATCAACCGGATGCACCGCCACGGCGAAGCCGAATGCCGACGGCATGGCGGCGGCGATTTCCTGCCAGCTCTTTGTGCCGTCCACGGAGCGGTAGAGGCCGCAATGGTGCTGGGCCCAGAAGACCTCGGGGCGGCCGCGGCACTGCACCACCCGGTGCGGGTCCTGGACGTTGGGATCGTCGCGGCGCTGCGGCGGCATGTATTCGGCATGCATGCCGGCGGCGGCCGGTTGCCAGCCGGCGCCGTCGTCGCCGCTGGCCCAGATGCCGCCGCAGGACACGGCCACGGCTAGGCGCCGGCTGTCGCGCGGATCTATGCATATGGAATGGATGCCCGGCGAATCGTTGCCGCCGCCGAACCATTCGGGGCGCTCGGGCCGCGACCACAGCGATTCGACCAGACTCCAGGTGTCGCCGCCGTCGGCGGAGCGGAACAGCCCGCCGGGCAGGGTGCCGGCCCACAGGACGCCGGGCGCATCGGCGCCGGCCGCCTCCAGCGACCAGACCTGCAGCAGGGTCCACGGCGGGCCGGCGGCGTCGGCCGGCTGCGGCGGATAGAGCGGCACGGCGCGCTCCTCCCATGTCTTGCCGCCATCATTCGAGCGGCGCATCTTGACGCCGAAGTGGCCGAGGTTCAGCGCCGCATGGAGGCTGCCGTCGCGGCTGTCGGCCAGCACCATGGTCACCGGGTCGCCGAGAAAATGCACGGCCTCGACCTGCCAGGCCGGATTGCCGCGGGAACGGCGGGTCAGCACGAACAGCCCCTTGCGGCTGCCGACGAAAATACGATCGCTCATGGTCGGGTCCTCCCGTCCTAAGGCCTATCCCCCGGACAAGGCCTGGACGACATACACCTCGCTGCTGTCCTGCAGCGGATCGGCCAGCGTGTCGCGGTCGCGGATGCGCCGGCCGTCGACGAAGATCGCCACGTGGCGGCGTAGGCGGCCCTGCTCATCGAGCAGGTAGTCGCGCAGCGCCGGATGCCCGGCGAACACGGCTTCGAGGGCCGCGGCGACGCTAGCCGCCGCGACCCGGTGTTCCGGGGTGGCGACATGGCGCTGGATCGCCGAGGCAAAGATGAGGCGCGGCATGGCGGGCTCCTTCATCGATATTAGACCAGCCCGCGACCTTGCGGCCGGCGCAGAAAGTGCTAGCCTGCAAGAGTTGCGCCGCGCTTTGGATGACGACAATCTGCGCTTCTTCCTCCGTACCGTGGACGGGGCGATGCCGATTCAGCCAGCGCGGCTTTCTTGTGACCGGCTGCCACCTGGGGGCGGCCCTGCGGAGGACAGCATGAGACGACCGATTCAGGACGAAGCGCCGACGGAGGATTCCGCGGAGCGGGACCCGCCCGATGCGGCGCCCTTCTCGGCGGCCGCGGCCTGGGTGCCGTGGCTGGGCCTGCCCTGGACCGCCTGGAACGAGGGCCTGCGCCTCTGGCAGGCATGGTGCCAAGCCTGGCAGCCTAATGGAAGCGGAGTGGTGGGCCCGCCTGCCGAGGTGGCCGAACTGGGCGAGCGGCGCATGGCGCCGATCGCTCCCTGGCTGCCCCAGGTCGACGCCACGGTGATCCCGCTGCGCCGCAACGGCGATGCCCCGGGCGCCCGGGCCGCCCGCCTGTCGCTGCGGGTGCGCATGCCGAGCCTGCCCTGGTCCGGCCCCGGTGAAGTCATCGCCCTCGAAGCGATCGTCGCCCGCGCCGATCCGGCCGCCCGCGCCGCGCTGGCCGGCGACGCCGCGAAGGTCCTGCCTGACGAAGCTCCGCAGAGCGACTGAGGTGTATGCGCTCGTCATGAAGCGGGCGGGGCGCCGGCGCTCGCTCGCACCACTCGCCGGGCCGGCCGGCGCTCCTCGTCGCTAGCCGATCGGCGCGGGCAGACCGCGCCCGCCCACGGCGAGCCCGCCGCGGGCGATAATCGCGCCCTCGCCGGTGTCGTGCCGGCACCGACGAGGCTCGCGATGCAGACCTTCCTGCACCATCTGGCGCTGGCCGCGCCGCTGTTCCTGCTGGTCCTGGTCGGCTACGCGCTGGTGCGCCTCGGCGACTGGCCGAAGGCGGTCTCGGATGCCCTGTCGCGCTTCGTCTTCGCCGTGGCCCTGCCGGCACTGCTGTTCCGCATGATGAGCGACCTGTCGCGCCTGCCGCCGGTCGATACCCGGCTGCTGATCGCCTTCTTCGGCAGTTGCCTGATCGTCTTCCTCTTCGGCCGCTTCGTCGCCGCCCGCGTCTTCCGCCTCGACGGCGTGGCCCAGTCGGTGTTCGCGCTGGGCGGCGTGTTCTCCAACAACGTCCTGCTCGGCGTGCCGCTGGCCAAGGCGACGCTCGGCGATGCGGCGCTGCCGTCGGTCGCCCTGGTGCTGGTCTTCAACGCCCTGACGCTGTGGACCCTGGTCACGGTGTCGGTCGAATGGGCCCGCCACGGCTCGCTGTCGCTGCGCGGCTTCGCCAAGACGGCCAAGAGCGTCGCCACCAACCCGATCGTCGCCGCCATCGTCGGCGGCAGCGTCTTTGGCTTGGCCGGCATGCGCCTCCCCGATCTGGTCGACGCGCCGCTGGCCATGACCGGCCAGGCCGCCGCGCCGATGTCGCTGATCGTCCTCGGCATGGGCCTGGCCGAGTACGGCATCCGCGCCGGCTGGCGGCAAAGCGTCGCCATCTGCGCCCTCAAGCTGGGCGTGCAGCCGCTGGTGGTGTGGGCCCTGGCCCGCGCCCTCGACCTGCCGCCGCTGGAAACGCGCGTCGTGGTGCTGCTGGCCTCGCTGTCAGTGGGCGCTAACGTCTACCTGATGTCGCGCCAGTTCCAGACCATGGAAGGGCCGGTGGCGGCCAGCCTGGTGCTGTCCACCGCCCTGGCGGCGATCACCACGCCGCTGCTGCTGACGCTGACGGCCTGAGCGGCGCGGCGCGGGAAAACCGGCCGGCCGACGCTGGCGCTATTGACACTCCGCGGTATTTTGTTGAGAATGCTTCTCAACAACGACCGGGCATTTTCGATCTCCCCTTCCCGACCCTCGAGGCCGCTATGTATGTCTGCGTCTGCAAAGCCGTTACCGACCGCGACATCCGCACCGCGATGAAGGCCGGGTGCCACACCCTGGCGCAATTGAAGCGCGAACTGGGCGTGGCCAGCGAATGCGGCCGTTGCGCCGGCTGTGCCAACCAACTGCTCGGCGAATGCCGGCGTCATCACCACCACCCCGCGCACAGCGAATCCGCCGCCCTGGCGACCGCCTGACAAGGAGCCAACAATGAAAGGCGATGCAAAGGTCATCCAGTTGCTCAACAAGGAACTGGTCAACGAGCTGACTGCCGTCAACCAGTATTTCCTCCATGCCCGCATGTACAAGAACTGGGGCCTGACCAAGCTCGGCAAGCACGAGTACGAGGAATCGATCGAGGAGATGCACCACGCCGACCACCTGATCGAGCGCATCCTGTTCCTCGAGGGCCTGCCCAACCTGCAGATGCTCAACAAGCTCTTGATCGGCGAGAACGTGCCCGAGTGCCTGCAGGGAGACCTCAAGCTCGAAGTGGGCGCCCGCGCCGACCTGATCGATGGCATCCACTACTGCGAGTCGGTCAAGGACTACGTGTCGCGGGAAATCCTCGAGGACATCCTCGAGGACACCGAGGAACACATCGACTGGCTCGAGACCCAGCTCGAACTCGTCGACAAGGTCGGCCTGCAAAATTATCTGCAATCGCAGATGGACGGCGGCGCGGCTTCCTAAGCGCCGTCAGCGCTCGAAGCGCACGCGGTGCGCCGCGGCCTCGAGCGAATTCCTGGCGAAGTAATGAACCGCCTGCTTAGCAACAAGCGTCGGCGCGTCATTCCGGGGCCGCGATCCAGCCGAAGCCCCGGACCCGTTCCGGGGGGAGCCCGGAACCCGGAAATCACCTGCCAAAGCCCTTCGGGATTCCGGGTTCCGCCCTGCTGGGCAGCCCCGGAATGACGATATTCCACGGTGACCGCTTGCTGGCCGACGATCGTCGCTAATCGCCAAAGACATCGAGACCGGCGCTGCGTGGCAGCCCGTCAGGCAGAGCTTATTGTCGCCGATGGTCCCGGCGCGGTCCTTCTCAGGTGAGCTTGCTGGTCCAGTCGTCCAGGGGGACGCACGCCTGGCCACCGACCCGGCAAAGCAACTCGTTCCCCTGGCTGTCGCGGACGTTGATGTAGGGACCGGGGCCTAGGCGCCCGTAGGAGTCGTAGGTGCTGGACTCGGCGAAGATGAACGAGGTGTCATCGACGTCGACCTCCAGACGCCCCCCGTGGGAGACGCCGTAGTGGCGCCAGCCGTCGGGACCGCCGCAGCCCTCGAGAACCGGGGAAGCCTGGCCGCCGGAGCGATCGATCCAGGCGACGAGTTCGGGCTCGAGGAGTTCGCTGTCGGACTGGGCAACGGAGAACGCGACGGCTCGGGCCGACGCAAAACGGGAGCCGGAGTGCTCGCGCACGGACGCCAGGGAAGCGTTGAGCGTTTTCATGATTTCCTCTCTAGAAAATTGTCGGGACGCGTCACCGTCACAGGATCGGACAGGGGATTCCCTAAACCAATAATCTGTTAGTTGACTGCCGTTGTCAACCATTATTCCCATTGTTATTTGTGGCTCGCGGCCCCGGCAGCGCCCGGCCTCCCGGGGCCGCGGCTTGCTACACTGGCGCCCCGTTCCCGTGTTGCGCGCCGATGCTCAGCTACCGCCACGCCTTCCACGCCGGCAATCATGCCGATGTCCTCAAGCACTGCGTGCTGGTGCTGCTGCTGCGTTATCTGAATGCCAAGGACAAGCCCTACTGGGTGGTCGACAGCCACGCCGGCGCCGGCAGCTACGCGCTCGATTCGGGCTACGCGCTGCACAACCGCGAATTTGACGACGGCATAGCCCGGCTGTGGACCCGCAGCGACCTGCCGCCGGCGCTCGCCGACTACGTCGCGCTGGTCCGCGCCTTCAATGACAACGGCAAGCTGCGGCGCTACCCCGGCTCGCCCTGGTTCGCCCTGCGGCTGATGCGCGCGGCCGACCGGCTGCGCCTGTTCGAGCTGCACGGCAGCGACGTCAGGCTGCTCGGCGACGATCTGGCCCGCCACTTCGAACAGGCCGCCGAGCGCACCGCCATCGTCCATGGCGACGGCTTCGCCGCTCTCAAATCGGTCCTGCCGCCGCCGTCGCGGCGCGGCCTGGTGCTGGTCGATCCGGCCTACGAGGACAAGCGCGATTACCGGCGCGTGCCGGCCGCCCTCAGGGAAGGGCTGGAGCGCTTCGCCACCGGCACCTACGCCGTCTGGTATCCGCGCCTGCCGCGCGGCGAGCCGCTGCAACTGGTCGAGCGGCTGAAGAAGCTGCCCGTCGAAGACTGGCTGCACGCGAGCCTCGCCGTGCAGGCCCCGGCGAGCCACGGCTTCGGCCTGTACGGCAGCGGCCTGTTCGTCATCAACCCGCCGTGGACGCTAGCGGCGGCGCTGCGCGAGACGCTGCCCTACCTCGCCGCGGTGCTGGGCCGCGACGCGGGCGCCGGCTGGAGCGTCGAGACCTCGGACGGCGCAGCCCCCGCGCGGCGCTGAAGCCGCGGCCGGCTCAGGCGGCCGGCGGACCAGGGCTCGCCGCGCCGGGCAGGCTCGCCAGCCCGGCCGCCAGCTCTTGCGGCGGGCATAGCCGCTGGCCGGCCTCCGGCCGCCAGGTCATCCACCACGCCGCGACCTTGGCGCCCTGGCCGCAACTCGCATCGCGCGCCAGCGACAGCGCCGGCACGCCGCAGGCCTCGGCGACGATGGCGCCATGCAGGCCGCTGCCGCAATAGGCGCCGGCCCCGGCCAGCAAGGCGCAGATGTCCCAGATGTCGAGCGAGGCGAAAATCCGCGTCGTGCCGCACTTCATCCGCGCCGCACAGCGCCGGTAGACGTCGAGATCGTCGTGCCAGGGCGCCGCGCCGGCGCGAAAGAAGACGACGGCGCAGTGCCGCGCCGAGGCGGCGCGATCGAGCTGCGCGGCGATCGTCGCCAGGGTGGCGTCGTCGCCGTAATCGGCGCTGAACTGCACCGCGAGGTAAGTTCCCGTTATGCCCTCAGCATCGAGGCGGGGGCGCCGAGAGGCGATCCGCGCCGCGCAACAACCGGCGATCTGCGCCACGGGATCGGCTTCGAGAGACGCCGCAATACCCAGACTCGCCAGCGCCACCTGCGTCACGCGGTCGCGCACACTGACCGCGTCGGCTTGGCGCAGCGCCGCCGCCACTTCGGCCCGCAGCGGCGCCGCGCACCCGGCCAGATCGACGCCGCCGACGGCGCGGAACTCGATCCTCCCGGCGCCCGGCAGATCGGCCTTGGCCAGCACGTAGGCGGCTTCGCGCTCGATGCCCAGTTGCGCCCGCGCCCATGCCATCCGCATTGACTTGTCGGCGTCGAGGCGAGCGATGAGGGCCGCGGCCTCGTCGCCCGGCCTGAGCATCAGCGCCGCCTGCCAGGCATCGACGCTAAGGATTTCGCCGCCGGCATGGACCAGGTCGAGCGGCGCCTCGCCGTAATGTTCGCGCCAGTGCGCCACGAGCCGCGGCAGCGCCAGCACGCGATGGCCGTCGAGAGCGCTGAAGTCGCGCTCGGCCAGGCCGGCGCAAAGAACCGGACGCGGCGCCGACCGCGCCGCGGCGAAGTGGGGAAAGAGCAGGTCGCCGAAATTGTGGCGATCGAAGGCGCCGAAGAGAACGAGCGGTGCCGTCATGTCCCTGGCGTTGGTCGCCTTCACCGTGAAGGTACAGGAATGATCGAGCCCGTCATGGTACAAGGCGGCGCTTCGCGACGGAAATTGCCCGCTACGGTGTTCGCACGGCAAGTTGCTTAGGAACGAAAGCCATCACGCTTGATGACTGAAACCGAATCTGCCGGACCGGCTGGCGCGCGAAACCCGGGCCGCCGGGCCGCTCACAGCCGAATTGCCGGGCAAACGGCTCCGGGAGGCACTGCTCCGGCCGGGCCTTGCCTGGCGGAGCCGCGAACAGCAAGCCGAAATCCGTCCGGGCCGCGGAACGAGCCGGCGGCAGGGGGCCGGAACCGCCGGCGGCCTTGATCGGGAGTCGACCAAACCATCGTTTGTGGTATTCTATTTTCTCAAACGAGAGGATGGCGCGATGAAATCCACGACTTCGGATCGGCCTGCGGCCATCAAGGCCAAAGTCGCTGCAAGACGCCTTGCCGGCACCGCCAGAACCGCCAAGCCTATCGCCCCCGATACCGGGACTGCCGACGACAGGGTCATCAAGGTGCGCGGTGGGGTGGTAGCCGGCGCGGCCGACCGTCCTGCTCGGGAACGCCATGCAGCAACTCGGCGCGCCTATTCCAATGTCAAGAGAAGCGGCGTCGACACGATTCCGGCCGGCGTCCCGGCCACGTTCGCCGCATTCCGGAAATGGCTCGGCGTCGTGGATCGCAAAATGACCGTCAGCCGCATCCGGGAGGGTTTTGAGCCCGGTCTTTTCGCCGATGCCGCCAGACACTTGTCCGTTCCCAAGAGCCTGATTCTCCAGGTCACCGGGGTTCATCCGGCCACCTTCGCCCGCAAGGAATCGGCCAAGGCCGCGCTTGATCGGGCGCCTTCCGAGCGCTTGGCGCGGATCGCCGCCATCGAGGCCCGCGCCATCGAGGTCTTCGGTGCCGAGAACCGGGCGGCGGAATGGTTGCGCACGCCGAATTACGCCCTCGGCGACGAATCGCCGTTGTCGCAGCTCGATACCGACATCGGCAGCGAATCCGTGCGGCAGATACTCAATGCCATCGAGTA
>WNGH01006522.1_pt1 | contig 17346 bp, 35 predicted proteins | sample 5400631 | NCBI WGS metagenome assembly WNGH01 (sample SAMN13153373, study PRJNA577476) | soil metagenome | isolation source: 115 cm soil or saprolite under Garry oak tree replicate 1 | place: USA:California | collected 2016-06-15
ACACCGCACACTACGACACCCGTTACAACTGCGATCGAGAACTTCTGGCCGCGAACCGGTTTGCTATGGCGGTGCCACTTGGCGACCAAAGCATTGGCGTCCCGGAGTTCGATCGGCAGAAGGCGCAGGCTCATCGCACCGCCCATCCTTTCCGTTCGAATTCCTCGCGCATGGTCCCGAGCGTCGCTGGTGGCTGAGGCGATCGCAGCTGCTCGGCGAGAGCGAGCGTCCGCTTCCAGCGCTGCTCCACGATCCACTGATTAGCCACGCTCTGTCTCGGGCAATTCAGGCGGGTGCAATAGTCCGGCTGCGTCCGTGTCCGGCACTTCTCGCATTCCCCGTTTGGCATGTTCAGCCTCGACGTCGTAGATCAGGAGCTTTGTGGCCTCGCGGCCTCGAGCTGCCGCCACCATCTGGTAATAGTGGTGCCGGGATTCCTTGTCCAAGCTCAACACCCAGCGCACTTCGCATTCGCGCCGGTGAAGCTCCGAGTACAGAAACTCGAGCGTTCCGCGCTCGGCGGGAGGAGCGTTTGGGCCGCGGCATCGTTGGCATAGACATTTAAGCCCGGCCATCCTTTACCCGCTCAACAAGCAGCGCAAATGCAACCGCAGCCTGGACGGCGCAAACACCATTACCGCAAAGCCTCAAGCGGTCGGCGCGGTTTGCCATCGCTTGTTCGCACTCCTCCTGCCGAACTCGCTCAAGCAGGTCAGCTTCCCGCATAGCGTTGATGTCCTGTTCTGCGCTGGCTGAAACAAATCCCGGGACATTTTCGAACCAGCAAAACCAAGGTTGAGTTTTCTGAATGACGCCAACGATTCCGGGCCACAGCCACCGCTCGTCGTCGGTGCCTTCGCGCTTTCCGGCGGCGCTCCACGGCTGGCAGGGAAATCCCGCCACAAGGCAATCCACCAATCCACGAAACCGCTCCCATCGGCATCCCTCAAAGTCGCCGGCCCAAAGAGGAAACGGCTCCAGGCTCTGATCCTCCATCCGCGCCATGAGAGTTGCCGCAACGTAGGCGTCCCGCTCAGATGCACATAGAATCCGGCCTTGAAGGCCAAGCAGCTCGAGTCCAGCGACAAGTCCTTCATCGAGCATGCCGCCTCCGGTACAGAGCGAGAGAATGCGGATTTGGGAATCAGCCACATTGTGCTCGGACATTCGCACGAAGGGTGCGAACCGCTTCGACCGCTGCATTAGTTATCGCCCCATAATCATTATGCTCCGCCGCCTCTATAAGTTGCTTGAACGGGATATCTACGAAGTGTTTTTCGGAACGAAGAACGAATTTGTCAAAATGATTTTCCACGACAAAGTCGAATGGATCCTTTCTAGCTTCTTCTGCTATTACGACACGCAAACCAGGAGAAATAAAACGAATCACACCAGCCCCTTTTGCTTCGCCAGCCAGATCGGAATGGTAATCTCTTCCTCGTTGACCTCGGCGAACGGGTCTTTCGGCTCGAGGATTTGCGACTTTGGGATCCACATCATTTCGCCGGTCTCGGTATTCACGATACGAAACGCGAGCGAAGTGGCGCCCGCATTGCGCGCCCGGAAGGTGACAACTTGTTCAGCGGTCGACATTTCGCCTCACCAGAGATAGCAGTGCACTAGGTCACCGATACGCCATAGTTGGCGGCCCGCATGCGACCAACTACCGCCGTGCCCCCAATGCACCGAATCGCCGCGGTGTGTACATGCCGGAGGAAGCACGCCAATCTCCGCCCAATGACGAACCGTGACTCTCGAAACACTAAAGACGCGAGCAAGTTCCTGGGTCGTCACCGTGGACTTCGGCTGGCGCAGGACAACGAGAGGAATTGGAAAGCTCACGCCGGCAGCTTCTCGGTCATGCAGTTGCGGCAGGCCAGCTCGTAGCTCCATGGCTATCCTCCAGTCTCAGTTGGTTCTGTTGGCGGGCGACCGCCGGGTTGAGCCACACGACTTCGGTGCGCCACTGGCCGGCGTCGGCCATGACCTCGCGCTCAAAGCGACGCCAGTTCGGGTACAACTCCTTATCGTATAGGTCGCAGGCGTATCCCGACAATACCACCATGCCGGCGCAGGAATGCAGCATCCGGGCGAGCTCGCGGTGGTCGTTGTCAAGCATGTCGATGCGGTAGGCCCGCTCGACATCCGCATCACAGCGGATGGAGCTCCGGGTAGATTGTGGGTACGGAGGGTCCACGTAGAACAATGTTTCGGGCGAATCCTGCTGCGCGATGATCTCGAGCGCCGGCCGGCATTCGATCGTTACTGCAGCGATGCGGTTGATGAAGGCCTCGACCTGCGCCGGCCAGGCGGTCCAGTCCTGCGCTCCGGTCTGGTTGCGACGATAGGCCTTCGCCCTGAATCCCGAGCGCCAGAGATGTCTGGATGTCGAGCCGTAGGCCATGTAGCCGCGGACAATAGTGCGCCGAGCCTGCTCAATCGGATCAGGCGACGGCTCGTAGGATTCGAGGAATTCGACCCGCACCCACGGCGTCAGGTGACATAGCTCGGCCAACCGGCGCGCGCTATCGGGATCTCGAAGCACGCGAAAGACGTTGACCACATCCTCATCCAGGTCGTTGTAGACCTCGGCAAAGGCGCGGGGCTTGCGCATCAGCACGCTGCCGGCGCCGCCGTACGGTTCGACATAGATCTTGTGCGGAGGGAAGAAACCGATGATCCAGCTGGCAAGGCGCCACTTGCTCCCGTGATATCTCAGTATCGGGCGGGTTGGGGCGTTCATTTGATAAAGTTATCCACAGGCTTCAGCCCATCAGTCATACGGGGCGCTCCGGGCTCTTCCTTGAGCTTGCAGTGCGCGCACCGCCAGCCGCGGCCGCTGATGAATTCCACCGCAACATTCTCGCATTTCCGCGACTCGGGCGATGCAGTGATATACCCGCAAGAAGGCTCGCGCCAGGCACCGTTGCCAACCGGATCGTTCTGGCTCACCGGCACCGGGAAAAGCCCCTGATAATCATTGAAGGTGCTCCGGTCCAGCACCGCCTGGATGTTCTCGCCGAGTTCGCGTAATCGGTCGAGCCTCGCGATCGCCAGCTTCTTCGCGTATTCGGTCATGGGTTTCCTGATCCGCCGGCGCATCTTGAGGAATTCCTGCCAGGCTTCGCGGGGAAGCCAGTCGGGCAGCTCAAGGAGGCGCGTCCCCATTTAATTCAGTAGGGCTTTGCAGGGAACTTCAACCGAGCGCGGATCGTCGGGACGTCCTGCAGTCGTGACACCGATCGTCATGTCGCAAACCGAGCACTTCACCACATAAAGGCCGCAACGCTTGGCCGGATAGGGAAGATCCACCTTGCACCCAGGAACGCCGCTCGTAGTCTTGATGTCAATGCCTTTCGGGAAATTCGGATTGGGCTCGCATTTCGGCTCTCGCTCGAAATCAATCCAGCCGATGCTGAATTTGTCGTTTATTTCAGCCATTCGAGGACCTTCTGGTTGACAAGCTCATTTTGGCAAAGAGGATTTTTCTCTCTTCGTAGTTTATGGAGAAAGAACCAAAATCGGAGATCTTCGAATAGATTCCCCAAGCGGTGGACGCACCCAGCCCATACCCGAGCTAAGGGCGCCTTCAGCCGTTCCCCCGTTGCGGAGCCACGACACCCGGAAGCCTTTTGTCCTCGGCCGCTTCCTTCGCCAGCCTGATCCGCCTCTCAGGATTCATGCCCACGATTGCGGACTCTCCGCGCTGCTCGCCGTTGAGGGCCCCGCGACAACGCCGGCGCCGGATTCCAGACGTACAAAAGCCCTTTGAGACTGGACTCGCGCTCGCGGCAGGGGAAGATCCGAGGAGACGGTTTCCTGACCAGGGCTTTCGCCCCAACGCGAGCCCAGACTAAAAGGGCTCATTTTCTCGAATCTTCGCTGCCACCGCGAGTGGCGCAGAACGGATCATAAAACCTCCGAAAGTTCTTTGTCAAATCACCCTTTCGGGGCCGGTCTCTCCCGGCTTGCCACGGCACTTACCAGATACCGTTCGGGGCCTGACGTAGGGCCAACCGTACTTCCCTTGACGCAACTGCTCGGGTAGCGCCGGCACGATTTGAACGTGCGACCTGAGCCCTATGAAGGCCCCGAGCTACCAGACTGCTCCACGGCGCGAATTCAAAGCAGGAGATGCTGTTCGACGAGCGGACTCGTGACAAGCCCCTGCAACTCCTGGGAGGCGGCGCCCACCGCGCTCCTGGACTCTCTCCTCAGCGGTACGCTGGCCTCGGACGTGGTCCTGTCGCCGCTTCTGAATTACGTCCCAGCTGGGGCACTGCTAGGACGCTTTGGCCCTCGGCGTTGATACTACTGCTTGACATATCAGCCTGTCAAGCCCTACACTTCATTTTCATGGACTCCCTAACCAAGCCGCAACAGCGCGTCCTTTCCTTCCTTGAATCCTTCATCACCAAGAACGGCTACCCCCCAAGCCGCAAGCAGATTGCCGAAAAGATGGGATTCGCCTCCCAAAACGCCGCGCAAGATCACTTGAAGGCGCTCGCAAAGAAAGGTCGAATCGAACTCACCCCCGCCATCAGCCGCGGGCTCAAGCTCACTGGCGGGGCCCTCAAGGCATCAAAAGGGAATTCAAAATGAATGAAACAAACACCAAGTACGAGTTCACCGGCGAGACCAAGGAATTCTACGGTCTGATGCTGAAGCGCATCCGTGCCGTTGCTTCGTTCGGCATTGTGGTCAAGGGCGAAATCGGCGGCTGGATCGAGGCAGAAAAAAATCTGTCCGAGAAGGGCGACGCCTGGATCGCGGGCGACGCCTGGATCGAGGGCGACGCCAGGATCGAGGGCGACGCCAGGATCGAGGGCAACGCCAGGATCGCGGGCAACGCCAGGATCGCGGGCAACGCCAGGATCGAGGGCAACGCCAGGATCGAGGGCAACGCCAGGATCGCGGGCAACGCCTGGATCGAGGGCGACGCCAGGATCGCGGGCAACGCCTGGATCGCGGGCAACGCCTGGATCGCGGGCAACGCCAGGATCGCGGGCAACGCCTGGATCGAGGGCAACGCCAGGATCGCGGGCGACGCCAGGATCGCGGGCGACGCCGATTTTTTCCTAGTCGGTCCCATCGGATCGCGCCGCGCTTTCCTGACCATCCACGCAGACGTCGAACTTGGCGTGCGTTTCTCCACCGGATGCTTTTCCGGAACCGAATTTCAATTCAAGGAAGCCGTCCAAAAAACGCATGGTGACAATGAGTATGCGCGCCAATATCGTGCTGCCATTGACCTTGCCCTCATGATCGTGCGGGCGAAGGCAAAGGAGTCCGCGTGAACGCGCTTCTACTTCCGCACCCTACACTCACCGCCGAGCAGGTTGAACTGCTTTGCCGCCGGCAAGGTCTGGTGCTCGCGCATGTCGGGCGCGGGCGATTGATGCTGGTGCAGAGCGCCGATCGGAAGCAGACGATGCTGCGCATCGCCTCACGGGCCGGACCGGAGACGAGGTGATTTCTCTTCGGGTCTTTACTCCAGCGGAATTGCTGTTCCTGATTCTCGCCGGGATCGTGATTGGGGCGCTGGTGTGACCGAGCGCCCGATCCTGATGTCGGCGCCGATGGTGCGCGCGATTGTCGAAGGCCGCAAGACGCAGATGCGGCGAGCAATGAAGCCAGCACCGGAATTTTGCAATGGTGGCTGGGTGATGCGCGGATATGAACGCGGTCAACAAGTCTATTCTGGGCCGTTCGATCCTATTGAGTACGCCAATGCCGAACCAGGTGCATGGTTCGCGCATTCTGGTTGCCCCTACGGCATTCCTGGCAACCGGCTGTGGGTGCGCGAGATGTGGCGAACATCTTGTCATTTAGACGATTGGAGCCCGAAGCAGGTGGTGGCAATTTATGTCAACCACGAACCTGTTTCAATTCAATACATCGCCGACGGCAAAGAATCATTCCCGTGCTGTTCGGAATGGGGAAAGAACCGCCCCGGAATGTTCATGCCTCGATCATTCTCGCGCCTCACGCTCGAAGTGACCGGCGTGCGCATGGAGCGCGTGCAGGAAATCAGTGAGGAGGATGCGAAGGCCGAGGGCGTCACGGCCAACCCTGAACCGAGCGCTGATGCCAGGAAGTTCATCAACGACTTACATGCCATGAAAATGCAGACCGACGGCCACTACTTCAACTACAAAAAGCTGTGGGATTCCCTCAACGGCAAGCGCGGCTTCGGCTGGGACAAAAATCCGTGGGTGTGGGTAATCGAGTTCAAGCGAATATGACCTACCGTCGCCTCTCCCTCCTCATCGTCCTCGCGTTCGCCGCAGGCATTCTTGTGCGCAGCCTGGAGCAGGACCGGCGCGACAGCGAACGCGCGGAGAAACTCGCCGCGGAAGTCCGGGGCTGCATTCACTACGTCGTAGTGCGCCAGGATTTGACGATGGAGTGCCGCGCGTTGATGCCGAGGTTTGATTCTGTATTGCCCATATCGGAGAAACCCTCTCGAAAACTCGTCCGGACGACCGTAGCTCAGTGGAAGAAAGCTCAAACGAAAGGAAACGCAAAATGAATGGCGAAACACCAGAAGAAGGCCGGGAAGTTTACGGCATGGTCGCCGAATCCGGCATGGTCGCGATCCTGAACAAATCGGAGATCGATCAGCAGATCGTCACCGCGCACAAATTTCCCCGCTCGATCGCCCGGTTCCACAAGGAAGGGCTGGCGATGGTCACCTTGAACGAACAGATCGCGCAGGAGTGCATCTACGCGCTCCCGCGGGATGGCAAGGTGATCGAAGGCCCAAGTGCGCGGTTTGCAGAAATCGTCGCGCACGCTTGGCGTAACTGCCGCGCGGGGGCGCGTGTCGTGGACGACAGCGGAGAATTCGTGACCTCTCAAGGCGTTTTCCACGATCTGGAGAACAACGTCGCAATCACCTACGAAGTCCAGCGCCGGATCGTGGACAAGAACGGCAAGCGCTACAAAGCGGACATGGTCGGAGTGACGGCGAACGCGGCGAGCTCGATCGCGCTGCGTAATGCGGTGCTGAAAGGCGTGCCGAAGGCGTTCTGGAACACGCTTTACCAGCGCGCCCGCCAGACGATCATGGGTGACTTCAAGACGCTCGCGAATCGCCGCGCCGAGGCAATCAAGCAATTCGTCGCCTACGGCGTCACCGAGCAGATGTTGTGCGAGAAGCTCGAGGTCGGCGGCAAGGAAGACATCGGCCTTGAACATCTGGTCGTTCTCGCGGGACTGCTGACCGCGCTGAAAGATGGCGACACCACGGTCGAAGATGCTTTTGTCAAAAACACTGCAGTCGAGCAACCCACCAAAACCGCCGCCCCACAGAATGAAGCGTCCACTGCGGGACATGGTGCCGGCGCGAAAGCTGCGCGGGCGGCGGCCTCATCCGCTGTCCCAGCGGGCATGCGTCGTGTTGATCCGCCGCAAGTTCCGACCCTCACGGATTGCAAGGCGTTCCTGAACGAGGCCGGCAAGGACGCATTGCCGACCCTGAAAGATTGGCGCCAGCACTTGTCAATCGCAGATCAGATCGAGCTCGACAAGCTGATCGAGCCGATCGAAAAAGCCGGGAAGAACGACAAGCCGATCCAGCCCGGGCAAATCCGCATCATCATGGCGAACAAGAAGCGCTCCACTTATACCCTCGACCAACTGCTCAAGCAGTTCAAGGTGGAAAAAATCGAAGAGCTGAAGATGGGCCAAGTAAACGAGGTCAACGAGTGGCTCGCGTCGAAGCCGCTGTAACAAGGAGAACCCGAATGCTGATCAAAGGGAAACGCATCAACGGCAACGCCCATGTCACGGTCAACGGAACGTCGCTCGCGCCGCGCAACGACCTGATGAACCACAGCCCTAACGGTTTCGAGTGGGGCTACGGCGGCAGCGGACCAGCACAGTTGGCGCTTGCGATCTGCGCGGATGCTCTCGCCGACGACAATCGCGCACTTCACGTCTATCAGGAGTTCAAGTTCCGCATGATCGCACCGATACGCGATGATGAATGGACGCTCACCGGAGAGACGGTACGAGAGACCATCGCCGAAATCGAAGCGGAATATCAGGCTGCGGGATAAGCCGCTTCAGTGCTGACCTTCGATGAACCCACTCACACCTACCGCGTCACCGGGAAGGTGATGCCGAGCGTGACCCAAACGATGCAGTGCGCCGGCCTGATCGATCTCTCCATGATCCCGGCGGCCGTGCTGGAACACGCCCGCCAGCAAGGCAAGGCGATCCACCAGATGGTCGAATGGGAGGCGAAGGGCGTGGGGTACGCCTGCCCGGAATGGCTGGTGCCGTACCGTCGCGCCTGGCACGCCTTCGTCGAATGGTCGGGCTTCGAACTGTGGGCCTCCGAAGAACGGCTGTACAACGAGCGCTACGGCTTCGCCGGGACCCCTGATCTGATCGGAGTCCCGCGCAAGTTCAAGGATCCTCAACCGGCGGTGATCGATCTGAAACGCAGCCTCGCAAGCGGCAGTGCGATCAATGTCCAGCTCGCAGCCTACGCAGAGACTTGGAACCTGAAGCATGGCGCCGACAAACACCTGATCGTGCGCCGGCGCTACGGGTTGCAGCTGCTCGACAACGACAGCGCGACGCCGTACAAGTGCCTGTCGTTCGAGAGCAAGACGGACTTTCAGGATTTTCTGATCTGCCTCCAGTATGCGAGGATGATGGAGCGATACAAATCATGAATGAAAGCGAGCAGAAATTCGAGGCGTGGGGCCTACTGGAATTATTCGGCCATCAGCGCATCGCCGGAAAGTTGAGCGAGGAAACCATCGGAGGATGTCACTTCATCCGCATTGATGTGCCGGAGATTCCAGCGGATAGCGCAGAAGCGCTACCGAGCAGGTTTGCAGCGGGGGCGACGCCAGCCTATACCCGCTACTTCACGCAGGGCGCTATTTACTCCATGACGCCGACGAGCGAGGCGGTCGCACGGAAGATAGCCGCCAGTTTGCGAACCGTCCCGGTCCAAGCCTACGATATGCCGAGACTCACGCAACAGGAGAATTATTGATGAATGAAGCCGCTATCGCTGAAGCCCCCCCTTCCGTATCGACCGCGGTAACGGTATCGGAGGATATCCAATCCACGCTCGCGCGGCACCGCGGCGCGCTGGAATATGCCCTGGAAGCATATCCGATGTTGGAGACGGTCGAAGTCGCGAACGATTGCTCGCGCCACTTGAAGAATCTGAAGCGGACGGAGGAAGAAATTGCCGCCGCCAAGAGCGAACTGCTCGATCCTGTCAAGGCGTGGATCGAGCGTTGGATATCGCCGACCCACAATTCCATCAAAGCAGCGATCGAGCACTGCGATACCAAGCTCTTGGCCTGGACGAAGTCCGAGCAGGAACGAGTGAAGCGTGAACGCGCGGCAGCCGAGGAAGCCGATCGCAAGATCCGGGCCGAGGCCCAGGCGCGAGCCGCGGCCGAGGAAGCTCGTTCTCGGGAAATCGCCGAGCAACGACGTCGCGAGGCTGCAGAAGCAGAGCGTCGGCGCAAAGAAGCCGAAGAAGCGGGCAACAAGCGAGCAGCCGCGGCCGCAGCGGCCGAGCGGGCGCGGCTCGAAGAAGAAGCGCGGGCGCGCGAAGAAGCCGGTCGGCAAGAGAGCCAGCGGATCCAGCAGGAGGCCGCAGCTCGAGCGCCAACGGAGGTCAAGGAAGTCGAGAAGGTGGCCGGGTACAACACCCGCAAGAACTGGAAGGCGCGGCTTGCACCAAACACGACCGAAGATGAAGCGATCGACAAGATTGGCATGGCGCGGTACGGCTTGATTCGGCTCCCCGATGGGAAACTCGGGTTCGAGGACGGAGAACGCCGGGAATTGATCTCCATGCTCAAACTGGACCTGAAAGCTGCAAGTAGCAAGGCCAAGGGCGAGGAACTCAACTTCAACGTCCCGGGGCTCGAATCGTGGAACGATATCGGCGGGGCGTCACGGTGAGCGAATCAAAATACGCCGAAATCGACGAGAAGATCATTGCTTCGGTGCGCAGCGGCAAGGCGACGTTCAATACCATATTCTCGACGCTCGACAAAATTGGCTTCCGCGTGATCGACCGACGTCTGCAATCGCTACGCAAACGTGGACTCTTGCAGTACACGCGGAAAACTGGATGGTCGGTCAAATGAAATCAACCAGTTTCGGAATGGCGGAAGTCAAGGCCGAAGGCAAGCCCGTGAAATTCGACAAACGCAGCGGCAAAGGCAAGCCCAGGGTCGGTAACGACTGGATGGAGTTACCGATCCCAAAGAATGCGAGTCGCGCGCGCGTGCACAAGATGGTGGACGAATGACTGGATCAGCGAGCAAAAGGTTTCCACTTTTAGGAGATCGGCATGGAAATGAAAGCGGTCACGAGCAGCCAAATCCACAGCATCGGCCATGATCCGGCCACGAACATGCTCGCCATCCGCTTCCACGGCAAGAACGGCCCAGGCAGCTTGTACCACTATCCCAACGTGGACGCGAAGATGTTTGCCGACTTCCTCGGGTGCGAGAGCAAAGGCAGATTCTTCGGTGCCCACATCAGGGGCCACAAGGACCACCCGCACACCAAGATAGACGAAATCAAGGAGAAAATATGATCCGATCATCGCTTCAAATCCTGTCCGAAGTCCGCGATGGGTTTCTGGTATCCGAGGGCGCGACGGTCATCTTTGGCAAGCCATGACCAAGACCGACGAAGAGCTGGTAACGGATGCGCGGTATCTGATCGCGCATCCGTTGATGCATTTCAGCACACCGGAGGCGCGGGAGATACTGGCGGCGTGCGTGCGCACACTGGATCGGGTAACGCTGAATCAGCCAAGCCTGAATCAACGAAATCCAGATCATTGGGATTACGACAAGAACCAACCGCGATGACAAACAAACTCAAAATCTCCAAGAGCCTCGCGCTGCCGTTGAAGTTCCTGTCGCTGCGCAAAGTGGTGTTCGGCGGCTCAGGTTCTGGCAAGACTGCTTTCGGTCGGACGCTGTTCGAGGAAGCCAATGCTGCTGGCGTGCTGTGCGGAGCGGTGGATCTCAAGGGCGACTGGTGGGGCCTGAAGTCCACCGCGGACGGTCGGGGCGACGGCATCCCGGATCTTTGGGGGTGAACACCAGGACGTCCCGCTGGATGAGGCTGGGGGTGCTGCGCTCGCCGATATCGTGGTGGATCTGCAGCAGCCGTTCGTGATCGACCTGGAGCAGCTTTCCAAGGGGAAGCAGCTGCGTTTCCTCGGGCCTTTCTTCGACCGCCTCTACGACAAGAACCGCGAACCCTTGGTGCTGTTCTGCGACGAGGCCGACCGTTACGCGCCACAAAAGCCGATGAGTCCCGAGGCCAATATCTGCCTGGGCGCCACGGAGGACATTGCCAAGCGCGGACGGAAGCACGGCATCTTCCCGGTGTTCATCACCCAGCGGAACGCCTCGCTCAACAAGAATGTGTCCGAGCTCTGCGACATTGCCGTAGTTTTCAGGACCGCCGGCCCGAACGACCAGGACGCCGTCACCGACTGGTTCGGGACCAAGGCGACGCGCGAGCAGCGCGACGAGGTCATGGGCAAACTCGCCGGCCTCGCGACCGGCACCGCGATCTTCTGCAGCGCCCATCCAGAGCTGAAACTCTTCAGCACGGTCCCGGTACGGCTTCCCTGGACATTCGACTCCTCGGCGACCCCGGAGATCGGCAAGCGCCAGATCAAGCCCAAGCGGCTTGCGAAGCCGGACCTGGAGCAGATTAAGGAGCGGATGGCGTTCACGATCAAGGAAGCCAAGGCGAACAATCCCGCCGAGTTGCGCCGACAAGTGGCCGAGTTGACGCGCCAACTGAAGAAGGTGCCGACCTCGCTGCCGACGGCGAAAGAAACCCGCCTTAAAATTCCGGTGATAAAAGCCGCCCTCGCCAAGAAGTTGGAATCCACGCTCGCAAAGATACAAAAGCTGACGAATATCTCGGCGGGCTACGAGATAACGATGCAGGAGCATGCACGCCAGGTAGGCGAAGCCTGGCAAACCATGAACGAGATCTGCGACGCCACAGTGAAGGCGCTGCAATCTGTCACGAGCGGGAAACCACTTACGAGGGCATCGGTTATCCCAATCGCTAGAGCGGAAAAGAGCGCTCAAGGAAATATCGCTAAGGCTGATGCCGCTTGGGATCGTCATGTGAAAAGCACGCAGACGGAAACCAACGACAAACTCCCGCCCGGTGAATACGCCACGCTGAAAGCGGCGCTCCAATATCCCGGTCTGGACCGCAAACGGCTTTCGATCCTGACTGGATATAAGAGATCCTCGCGGGATGCCTACATCGCCCGCCTGAGCCAGAAAGGTTTCGTGGAGCTACGCGGCACTGCGCTCCACCCAACCCAAGCGGGCGCAGACGCGATCGGCAGCTTCGATCCGCTGCCGACCGGCACCGCGCTCATCGAATACTGGCGCACCCGCCTTCCGGAGGGCGAACGCAAGACACTGGAAGTGCTGATCGCTGCGAACGGCGAGGATGTCGACCGGGAAAAAATCGACGAGCAGACTGGCTACAAGCGCTCGAGCCGCGACGCCTACCTAGCGCGCCTCAAGGCCCGCGGGCTTGCGGAATTCTCCGGGCGCGGCCAGATACGCGCGAGCGCGGAGCTTTTCGCGTGAAGTTGCCGCTTGCGCCCCGTTGGCTGTGGCACATCTACGGCGTTATCGGGATGATGACGATCCTTGGTACATCATCGAAATTTTTAGGCGGCTTCTTGGTCGCGACTGCGGCGATCGCCTTGTTGATAAGGGACAAGTATGGCTGAAGTTCCGTTCATAACGATCGACCAACATTGGGCGCATTTCCTTGAGCGCGATATCCCGCCCAACGCTCCAGACATTCAGGTTATGGCTATGAAATCAGCCTTCGCCGCGGGTGCTATTTCTGGATTGCAGCTCGCCTTGCTTGCAGTACACGGACAACCTCCGGAGAAGGCACGCACAGATCTCGAGGCGCATATCGAAGGAATAAAGAACCTTGGAGGCATGCGTGGCTGAAGCTCACAAATGCGACCGCTGCGAGACGCTGTATGAGCCCGAAAAGGGCTGCGTTGACTTCAGGGATTACCAAGTGACCATCAAGCGTGACACACGCGGCGGATGGTGGCAGCAGGGCTACGAAGCCGAACTCTGCCCGAAGTGTAGCAAGGAGTTCCTGAAGTTCATCAAGCATGGGGTGGTGCGTGGGTGAGAAAATCTCCTGGATGCGCGACGAAGGCATTGCCATCAAGGGCTGTTCCTATATCTACGCGCCTGCGGGCCAAGCTGGTGAATATGCACCGCTTGCCGCAAATCCCTACCGAGGATGCGGTCATGGTTGCGTGTACTGCTACGTTCCAGCCGTGCTACGTATGCCTCGCCAGGAATTCGATGCCGGCGCCATACCGCGTCCGGACTTCCTGAAGCATCTGGAAAAGGACGCAAAGAAATATCAGGGCGCCGGAATCACCGAACAGGTGATGTTGTCGTTCACCACCGATCCCTATCACCTTGGCGACACCAAGCTGACTGACCTTTTCAGACCCGACCGAGATGCCTTCGCCTCGACTCTGACCAGCCTGGATGATCGGTTCTCGCTGAAGTGGGAGCGCAACGCCGCGCTGCCAGCGGTTCGGATCGGAACTCTAGAAGCTTTCCATGACCGCGGCATCTTTACCTGGGTCAGCTTGGAGCCGACGCTCGATGTCGAAGCGAGCCTCGCGATCGTCCGTGAGACACACGCTTTCGTTGACCTATTCAAGATCGGCCGCGTCAATTACCTGCCGATGACCAAGACAACGGACTGGCGAGATTACACGCTACGCATGATCGAACTTTGCCAAAAGCTGGGTGCGCATCATTATATCAAAGAAGATTTGCAATCGTTTCTGCCTCTGGGCTATCACAACCCCAAACGCATACCACAATGCCACAAGCGCATCGCGGAGATTCCGGCATGAGCGCACGCACATTGAAAGCGCTGGAGAAGGCGGCGATGCGGTGGTATCGCCATTACGGTGACGAGCCTTCCCGAACCGCCGCCGAGGTCATCGAGCTGCTGGAGCGAGTGGCGAGGGAGGGGCCAAGGAGCTAGCTGTGGGAATGCCAATCACGAGAATTAAAAATCTCAAACGGAAAGCGAGAAAGGAACGGCAGCGCTGGCTTGCGAAACGAAAGGTCAGGCGTCTGCCCTCTGACATAATCAATCGTGCTGTTCGTCAAGCGATGTTCGGCAAACAGAGCTACAACGACAACGATTCGGAATCGCTGGACGCAGCAGGGTGGTTCGCAATGTATCAGGCACAATGCTCGGCTACGGACGACTTCGCAAAACGTGCAAGAGCCAAAGAAGATTCGGAGTTGAAAGCACGAATCAAAGATCTCGAACAACAGAATGCACTACTGAACAAGCGCATAACTGAACGCAACGAAGCGGAGATTCTAAAGCCATGACTGAAGGCCGGGACGAGACGCTGTTGGCGGATCTGCTCAAGGCTTCCGATGAGCCTTCCGATCAATCTTGCTTGCTGGCGATGCGCGCGAGGACGAAAATCTTAGAACTCGAACGCTCCATCGCGCAAGCGCAGGCTGGCAACTGCCTGAAGTGCGGCATCGGCCCACGACGCGAAACCTGCGCGTATCCGGAAGCCTGCGAGCATCCTGGTAGGGTGATTTCGATGGAACGAGGGGCAGCGCTCATTGAACTCGCGCAAGCGCAGGCGAGGATCGGGGAGCTTGAGTCCCAAATGCTGCCCTCATTCTGCTCCGCACATCGAGAGCGCGATATCCAATGCAAGACTTGCTATCCAGATGCGAACGCGCTTCTACAATCCCACGTCGAGGCCCATGACGAAACACGGAGAATAGTCGAACAGCAAGCCGCCACGATCCGCGAGCTGGAGAAAGACGCGGCGAGGCTTAACTGGTGTGACCGAGATGACGTAAGAAGTCAGATGTTGTACTGATTCGGATGGGAATCCATTTGTCTATGTTCTTCGGCGAAAAGACGATTGCATAATTGGCGAAGGTCCAACCATCAGAATAGCCATCGACGTCGCCCTCGCAAAGGAGAAGGGCGTCGAATGATCCCCGCCGCTGAAGCGCTCGGCGTGGCGTTGCTCGCCTTCTACCTCGGGCTGCTTGGTGGATATTTAATCGGCAGGATACCTACACAAAGGAGAAAGCCGATGGACATTAAGCTCACGGAATTAGTCGCACTGCGCCGCTGGTACTTCCGCGTGTTCCCGCACTACCGACGATTAGAGCTGCGATCCGTAACTTGGAACGACGCCGAAAAGATGCTCAGCGTGAGTGAGGGACCGAACGAGTCCGATCGTTGGCGACTTGCAGTTCCTGAAGAGGACAACAATCAGCAGTACGGCATGGTCTACCTGGAGCGGCGCGAGAGGATTACCGAATGATTGTGCCATTCGTAGACCGAGACTTTCACTGCATTCCGAATTGTCAGAACCCAAATGGTATCTGCTCCGACGAATGTATCGTTAAAGCCACAGGAATTCAAATGACCACCCAAGCTGAGGGCAGGCTGACCAAGGAGCAGATCGAGGAGACATGGCTATGGGTTAAACGTCTGTACGAGCAAAGCGTGGCGAATGTCTATCCTGCCGCCTATGAGCGCCTGCGCGCGCCATTCAACCTCGCCCTCCGCGCCCTCTCCGCTCCCTCCGAGGCGAGAGAGGCGGCGCTGGAGGCCGCGAAGAAGGCATGCGAGTATAGGCAATATAACTTTGTTGGTGGTGCTCCGGATTGGCAAGGCGGCTGTATCGCGTGTGCTACTGACATTAACGCCCTCAAACGAACCGCAGCCCCCGCTCGGGTGGCCGAGGGCATAACTGAATCACAAGTGTCGATTGCAGCTAACATCATTGCAAGTAGCCCTCTCATCGACGCGCCTAAACTGCCTTCAGTCAACTGGCGCGGACTCGCTAGGCAGATTCTCGAAGCTGCTGCTATCCCCTCGGCAGACGAAGTGCCCGCCAAGGAGCAGCCGGTGGCTGGACGCTCTTACGCTCACATCACCGGAGCCGCTCCAGGGTACACAGGCGAAGGTGTCAGCGAATTGCGAGCGCCGAGCGCTGTTCTGAAAACTCAATCAACCGCAGCGCCGCAGGTGCAAGGAGAGATTCCCTTGTCGGATATCGGTAACTCAGCCGAGTCTGCTGGTGCTGCGCCCGTCGAGCCGACCGCTGGGGAAGTGGCGGAGATGGTGAAGCGGCTCAAAGATGAAGCAAGAGCTTGGCTATGCCAATCGCTTTATGATGGAACACCAATGGCGACGCTACTAACTCAAGCTGCTGCTCTCCTCTCCCGCCTCGCACAGCGGCCGGAGGAGCGGTGGATTCCGGTGAGCGAGAGGTTGCCGACTACTAAGGAAGGTGAGCAAGAAGATGTCCTATTCGGCGATTCGGCTTGGGGCTGGCCTGTGCTTGGAATGTTCACCTATTGGGGTAAGGATCAATCTCCTGAGTTCACTTGGAGCGAATACGATCAACTAAATGACAGGTACGTTGAGTGGGAATCAAACCGGCCAACTCTCTGGATGCTGCGGCCAAATCTTCCGCCCGTGCCGCAATACGATGAAGCCCCCATCTCGGCCCGCGACAACGCTCTGGTGGAAGGCGGGCCAAAGGAGAAGAAGCCGTGACCACCACAACACAGAAAGTCCAGCACGTTCTGCGCGCAAAGCAGGATCGGAATCATCACTGTCACTGGCCCGGATGTCCTGAACTCGTCCCGCCGGCGTGGTGGGGATGCCGGCGGCACTGGTACATGCTCCCCACGCCGATCCGCGACCGGATCTGGAAGGCGTATCGTCCGGGTCAAGAGAACGACATGCGGCCATCGGAGGAATACATTAATGTTGCGCTCGAGGCGCAACGTTGGATTCAGGAGCACTATCCGAGCAATGTCTAGTACAGTTTCAGAACGTGGTCATGAAGTGGCCAAGCAGGTCGGATTAGAACCTGGTGAGAGAGTCATGTTCTGCCCGAAATGCTCTTGGATCGGCGAGAAGAACGCAATTGGCGTACCAGAATGTCCGATATGCCAATATCGACCTGTGCACTTTGTTTCAGAATCGTAACTTTCAGCCGTAAAATATTAAAATCTTAAAACTCGTGCTCGAGGTCTAATGATTACGATTGAGGAGTATTTCGGCGAGTTTTCCGGCCACCCCGATGCCACGCCAGAGCGCAAGGCAGCCGCGGCGGCGATGCTCGAGAAGGTCAACGCGTTGCGTGTCGAGGCCGAAGCCGATGGCGTGGTGTTCGAGAGGAACCCGAAGACCGGCACGTTCATCTCCGGCACCGGGCACGGCGGCTTCCGGCCGGAG
>WNGH01010009.1_pt1 | contig 17346 bp, 18 predicted proteins | sample 5400631 | NCBI WGS metagenome assembly WNGH01 (sample SAMN13153373, study PRJNA577476) | soil metagenome | isolation source: 115 cm soil or saprolite under Garry oak tree replicate 1 | place: USA:California | collected 2016-06-15
TCGAAGAGTTTGGTCGGCGTGCTCATGTTGTGATGATTCCGAGGAAATTGCAGGTGAGAAACAGGTGGGTATTGTTATCGCCCCGGCAATGCCGCGAGCTATTCGGCTTTTGCAGGCTAGCCGCGCACGATACCGCCGGGACGGCCACCGTCAAGAAACCGCGTATGCGTGGTGGCGTAGGATGATTCATTCGAAACCGGAAACAGCACAGCATGGGCTATCTCCCAGCGGGCGCCCTGTGGCCGAACAGCACTGTCACCACCCATTTACGACCGTCATTCCGAGATGCGCCGCTTGGCGCAGGCCAGGAATCTATACTCCCTGCAGGGGTTATGGATTCCGGGCTCACGCTTCGCGTGCCCCGGAATGACGTGAGAGTTACTTCACCCCCAGAAAATCGCGCTTGCCGATTTCCACGCCGTTGTGGCGCAGGATGCCGTGGGTGGTCGCGGCGTGGAAGTAGAAATTCGGGAATGCAAAGCCGCTGAGGAATTGCTGGCCCCTGAGCGTCATGGTGTTGTTCGGACCTGCGGGAAAGCTGACATCGCGGCTGTCGGCGCCTTCGAACTGTCCCGGCTTGAACGACTTCACATAGTCGATGGTGTTGGCAAGCCGCTGCTTCAGCTCTTCAAACGTCTTTTCGGTGTCGGGGGTGGATGGCACCTCGCTCTGCGTCAGGCGCGCGCAGCCTTTGGCCGCGAAATCGCAGGCGAGCTGGATCTGACGCGACAGCGGCAGCATGTCGGGAAAAAGCCGTGCGCCGAGCAAGACGTCGGGCTGAATGTTTTTCGCCTTGCAGTGTGTCTCGGCCTTGGTGAGGAGGCCCGAAAGGCCATTGAGAATTTGCAGGAAGGCCGGAACGGTAGCGTCGTAGAAGGACATGCGGTGCTCTTTCGGTTGATGAGGAGATTTTCGGGTTTGTCGTGGCGGGAGTACATTGCCTCGAGCATGATCCGGAAAAGTGGGTACCGGTTTTCCGAAAAGATCATGCTAAAAAAAAGATAGAGAGGGATGACGATTCGAAGAAAAGGTCATCCCTCTCTAGCGAACGGCCGATGATACCGGCGGAAGCGACGGCGCGCGCGGCTGCCCGCGCATCCGCGCCAGCAATTCGGCGGTGGGCCAGGAATCGGCGGGCAGGCCGTATTTGATCTGCATCGTCTTCACCGCAGTTCGGCTTTGCTGACCCATGATGCCGTCGACCTTGCCGACATTGAATCCCGCGCGCACCAATAGTTGCTGCATCTCGCGAAGCTCAGCGAACGGCAGTTGCACGACCGGTGCTCCGGGACGGCGCATCGCCGGCGCGCCGGCGATGCGGGTGGCGAGATAGCCGGCGGTGGTCGAATAGATCAGCGAGTTGTTCCACTCGGTATAAGCCGCGAAATTGGGATAGGCCAGGAACGCCGGTCCCATCCGTCCCATCGGCAGTAGCAGCGACGCCGGCAGATCGTCGTTCGGCAGCGCGCGTCCGTCCGGATAGCTCACGCCGAACTGCGCCCATTTCGAACGCGGCAGCTGGATGGTGAGGTCGGCCTGGTCCCAAGGAAAACCTGACGGGAGGTTTTGCGGCACGCGCACTTCCTGCAGCCAGGGTTCGCCGCGGCGCCATTTCAGTCCGTTGGCGATGTAGTTCGCGGTCGAGCCGATCACGTCGGCCGGGCTGCGCAAGAGGTTGCGATGGCCGTCGCCGTCGTAATCGACGGCGTAGTTGAAATAATGCGTCGGCAGGAACTGGGTCTGTCCCAATTCGCCGGCCCATGAGCCGACCATCTCCTCAGGCGCAAGGTCGCCGCGATCGATGATTTTCAGCGCGGCGATGGTTTCCTTCTCAAACATCTGCGCGCGGCGGCAGTCATAGGCGAGTGAGACCAGCGAGCGCAGCGTCGGCAGGCTGCCCATGTTGGCGCCGAAATCGCTTTCAAGCCCCCAGAACGCGGCGATCACAGCCGGCGGCACGCCATATTCCTTCTCGGCGCGCGCGAAGGCCGCGGCATGGGTCTTGATCCGGGCCTGGCCCTGCTGCATCCGGGAAATCGCAGCCATGCGGCCGGCGAACTCGGTAAATATCTGCCCGAACACGCGCTGGCCGCGGTCGCGGTTGACGATGCCCTGGTCGTAGACAAGTCCGGGCGAGGCCTCCGCGAGCGCACGCTGCGAAACGCCCGCCGCGACCGCCTGCTGCTTGAGGTCTGCCAGGAAACGATCAAAACTCATGCCGTTGTGGCAGGAGGCACCGCGTGGCGCCGGGGCTGGCCTCGCCGGAGTGGCAACCGTTCCAGGCCAAGCTGCCGGTTGAGCCGATGCCGACTGCGGACCGCACAGGGCTGAAAACAAGGCCGCGCCAAGAAAAACGTCAAGAAAAACATCAAGCAAAACACCGGGAAAAATTCGTGCCGTTAAGGTTCGCATGCGGTTACCGGTTGGGTGCAGATTCGCGAGCTGGTGCCCTGTCGTAGCATTATTGCAGTCCCGGCGTCATGCCCGGCCAAAGCAGCCAAATGATCGATTTGCCTTCAAGGACCATGGCTGCGACGCAAGCTCGCTCCACGCATAGGAGCATGCCGCTTGGACAGGACCCCGGAGGCTGTTCCAATCGTTTTTGCCCGTGTAGACTTCCCCATCTGGAGGCCTGAGCAAGGCGAGCCAACAATCACAAGGGGCGGGCGGACAGGGGAGACGACGGAACAACCATGACGGATATCCAATATTTAAGCCCGCGTACGCTCGATGAAGCGATCAGCGCATTTGCCGCCGCCGGAAGTGCTGCGCGCATCATGGCTGGTGGCACCGATCTTCTGGTGCAAATGCGCTCCGGCGCGGTGCGGCCGGGCCTGATCGTCGACATCAAGAAAATCGCCGAGATGACTACAATCGAGGAAACCGCCGAGGGTGGTTTCCGCATCGGCGCCGCCGTTCCGGGTGCGGTCCTGGCCGAACACCCCCGCTTCGGGAAGGTCTGGCCCGGCGTGCTTGAAGCCGTCAACCTGATCGGTTCCACCCAAGTCCAGGGGCGGGCCTCGGCGGGCGGCAATCTGTGCAATGGTTCGCCGGCCGGCGACAGTGTGCCCGCCATGATCGCGGCCGGTGCCATCGTCACGCTGCAGGGGCCGAACGGCCGCCGCGAGATGCCGGTGGAGAACGTGCCGGCCGGACCGGGCCGCACCAATCTTTTGCCCGGCGAGATCCTCGTCAGCTTCACGCTGCCGCCGCGGCCGAAGGGGTCAAGCGACGCTTATCTGCGCATGATTCCACGCACCGAAATGGACATCGCCGTGGTCGGCGTCGGCGTCAGCCTGACGCTGAAAGATGGCGTGTGCACCACAGCCAGGGTCGGGCTTGGCGCGGTGGCGCCGACCGTGCTGCTGGTCGAGGCGGCGGCGAAAGCGCTGATCGGCAGCAAACTCGAGGATGCGGCGCTGAATGCCGCGGCTGCCGCTTGCTCCGCCGCCTGCCGTCCGATCGACGACAAGCGCGGCACCATTGCTTACCGCACCAAGGCTGCCGGCGTGCTGCTGAAGCGCACCGCTGCCATCGCCGCCCGGCGCGCCGCCGGAGGGAATTGAAGACAATGACAAAACTGCATGTTTCCACCACCATCAACGGCGAGCCGGCGGAGTTTCTGTGCGAGCCGTACGACACCATGCTCGATGCGTTGCGCGGGCCGCTCGGCCTGACCGGCTCGAAGGAAGGCTGCGCGTCCGGCGATTGCGGCGCCTGCAGCATCATGCTCGACGATCGCCTGGTCTGTTCCTGCCTGATGCTATCGGCCGAAGCCGAAGGCCATGAGCTGCGCACCATCGAAGGCATGGCCCATGGCGACAAGCTGCATCCGCTGCAGCAGAAGTTTCTGGAAATGGCGGCGTTGCAGTGTGGCATCTGCACGTCCGGCATGCTGGTCGCCTCCGATGCCCTGCTGCAGAAGAATCCGCGGCCGAGCGAGGAAGAGGTCCGGTTCTGGCTGGCCGGCAATCTGTGCCGGTGCACCGGTTACGACAAGATCGTGCGCGCGGTTCTGGAAACCGCCGCTGACATGCGGGAGCAAGGAATCAAGGAGTCCCGGCAATGAACGTCATCACCAACAACAAGTGGATCGGCCAGCGGACCATTCGCCCCGACGGCGCCGACAAGGTCACCGGACGCGCGGCCTTTGCCGCCGACACCACCATGCCCGGCATGATCTGGGGCAAGGTCAAGCGCAGCCCGCATCCGCACGCCCGCATCAAATCGATCGACACCTCGAAGGCGGAGGCGCTGCCCGGCGTGAAGGCAGTGGTCACGTCGCGCGACATCGTCGATTTCCCGGTCGACAAGTCGGTGATGCTCGGCATCCAGGACATGCGCTGGATGTGCCGCAACGTGATGGCGCGCGAGAAGGCGCTGTTCCCCGGCCACCCGGTCGCGGCCGTCGCAGCAACCACCGAGGCGATCGCGGCAAGGGCCTGCGAATTGATCGAGGTTACTTACGAAGTGCTGCCGTGGTCGGTCGAGATCGAGGACGCGATCAAGCCCGACGCGCCGATCCTGCACGACTTCATGAAGTTCGAGGGCAAGCCGTCCAACATCGGCGGCAGGATCGAGGTCAAGAAGGGTGACATCGCCCAAGGCTTCGCCGCGGCCGAAATCGTCATCGAGCGCAGCTTCGCCACCCGCCCGGTGCATCAGGGCTATATCGAGCCGCACGCCTGCCTCATCAGCGTCGGCGCCGACAACAAGACCACGATCTGGAGCTCGAGCCAGGGCCAGTTCATGGTGCGCGCCATGACGGCGTATCTCACCGGCATTCCCCAAAGCGACATCCGCGCCATTCCGGCGGAAATCGGCGGCGGTTTTGGCGGCAAGACCATCGTCTATCTCGAGCCGCTCGCGACCCTGCTCGCGAAAAAATCCGGCCGTCCGGTGAAGATGGTGATGACCCGCGAGGAGGTGATGCGGGCGACCGGGCCGACTTCGGGCTCGAAGAGCACGGTCAAGATCGGCGCCACCAGGGACGGCAAGATCGTCGCCGCGCAAGGCACGTTCTATTTGCAGGCCGGCGCGCTGCCGGGCTCGCCGATCCGCGGCGCCGTCGGCTGCAGCTTTTCGCCCTACGATATCCCGCACGTGCTTTCGGTGGGGTTCGACGTTCTCTCCAACCGCTCGAAGGTGGCGGCCTATCGCGCGCCGGGCGCGCCGATCGGCGCCTATGCGGTGGAGTGTGTGCTCGACGAGCTGGCCGAAGCCCTGCAGATGGATCCGCTGGAGCTGCGGCTGAAGAACGCCGCCAAGCAGGGCACCAAGGCCGCGCATGGCCCGGTGTTTCCGCGCATCGGTTATATCGAGACGCTGGAGGCCGCGAAGGCGCATCCGCACTACACCGCACCGCTCGGCAAGCTGCAGGGAAGGGGCGTGGCTTCCGGCTTCTGGTTCAACGCCGGCGGTGAATCGAGCGCCCAGGTCAACATCACCGAGGACGGCAACGTCGTCGTCACCACAGGCCATCCCGATATCGGCGGCTCGCGCGCCGCGATCGCCAACATCTGCGCCGAGCTGCTCGGCATCGACTACCGCCGCGTCTCGGTGCTGATCGGCGACACCGCGACCATCGGCTTCTCGAACCTGACCGGCGGCAGCCGCGTGCTGTTCGCGTCCGCGATGGTGGTGACGCAATCGACCGACAAGGTCATCGCCACATTGCGCGAGCGCGCCGCAAAAATCTGGGAGATCGATCCCGAGGCGGTCAAATGGGAAAACGGCGCGGCGCATCCGGCCAGCCCCAACGCCGGCCAGTTCGAACCGCTGACGCTGGCCGAGCTGGCGGCAAAAGCCCCGCAGATGGGCGGGCCGATCGGTGCCGGCGTGCAGCTCAACACCGAAGGCGCCGAGGGCGGCTTCGGCACCCACATCTGCGACGTCGAGGTCGATCCCGAACTCGGGATCGTGCGCGTCATCCGCTACACCGCGGTGCAGGACGTCGGCCGCGCCATCCATCCGGGCTATGTCGAGGGCCAGATGCAGGGCGGCGTTGCGCAGGGGATCGGCTGGGCGCTGAACGAGGAATACATCTACAACAAGGACGGCAAGGTCGATAACCCGGGCTTCCTCGACTATCGCATGCCGGTTTGTTCTGATCTGCCGATGCTCGACACGGTAATGGTCGAAGTGCCGAACCCGAAGCATCCGCAAGGCGTGAAGGGGGTCGGCGAAGTGCCGCTGGTGCCTGTGATGGCCGCGGTCGCCAACGCCGTCCACAACGCGCTCGGCAAACGCTTCTACAGTTTGCCGATGTCGCCGCCGAAGGTGCTGGAGGTGATCGAAGCGAAGGGGTGATGCTCGGTAACATGAGGCGGCGTGGCTCGGATCAGCGAAGCGACATCCGGGAGTTTCTTTAAACCCCCGCATATCGCTCATACGGGCCACTTGCTCTCGTTTTCGTAAACTGTAGCTTTACACGCAACAGATTGTCGGCTATTCTTGGCCCATGAGGATTAGGAACGTCCTCCATAAGGGACTGCGTCGCCTTATCGAACATGACGACGCCAGCGGGATTCAGGCCGCGGTGGCGGAGAAGCTGCGCCGCATAATCTCCTTCCTCCAGGACATGGAGAAGCAGGATGAACTCCGGACCGTGCCGAGCTGGAAAGCACATCAGCTGACTGGCGACCGCAAAGGAACGTGGAGCCTGTTCGTCACCAAGAACTGGAGACTAACGTTCCGCATCGATCAAACCGAGGTCGAAATTATCGATCTCGACTACGAGGACTACCATTAGGAGGTTGGCATGAGCGCAAAAGCAGGCATTCGGATGAAGAACCCGGCCCATCCCGGCGGGTTCGTGAGGAGCGAAATCGTGGAGGCGCTGGATCTGTCCGTGACGGACGCCGCCAAGGCTTTGGGGGTGACCCGCCCCGCGCTGTCGGCCCTGCTCAATGAGCGTGCGGCATTGTCGCCCGAAATGGCGCTTCGCATCGAGAAGGCGTTCGGCGTTTCGATGGACACGCTGATGCGCATGCAGAACAGCTACGATATTGCGCAGGCCCGACGCCGCGCCAGCGAAATCAAGGTCGCAAGGTTTATCGCCAAACCCGGTGACCCGAGCCCGGCGCTCACCTGAAGCAACGCGATCACAGGAACCGGTTGAATTGAATCGATGCTTTTGAAATCGAGGAATTGCCAAGCGCAGCAAGCCCGGACGAGCGAAGCGACATCCGGGGACTCATCCCTTCTGATCCCCGCATATCGCGACACTGATGCGGGCTACTGGCTAACCTGCGCTGCGGGCTCTGACCGAGGAAGATGAAAATTGACGATGAAAGCCCTTTGCACACTTCGGATAATTGGGCCGCGTGTTAACGTGGAAGGTGTGGCCGACGTAACGAAGCCAAACTATTTCGTTCCGGGTCGATAAAGCGGGCCAGAATGGCGCGGCGCTCGGTTGTGTGTACTTTGACGTAGCCGAAGGCGAGACGGCAGTGCAATTAACGGAGGCGATGGTCGAACCGCCGTATACGGACCCGTACGTACGGTGGTGTGGGAGGGGAGGAGTCGTGAGACTCCCCCCTATCCCGATCGCAATGACGGGGCCTAAGTCGTGCTCATGCTCCGGCAGCAGGCGCAATGAAGCAAGCGTAGCCCAGATGAGCCAACGGATCCTGCGAATGCGCGCCCGATGACCAACTCCGCGACATCCGGGATCTAAAAGGAATAACATGCAAAAGGTCCTGGTCGAGAACAACGCCGACGGCACCACGCTGATCACGATCAACCGGCCGGAACGCCGCAACGCGATTTGTGCGGAGACGGCGCTGATGCTGCAAAAAGCGTTTCAGGATTTCGAGCGCTCCAGCACGCAGAACGCCGCGGTGCTCACCGGAGCCGGGAACGAAGCGTTTTCCGGCGGCGCGGATACCGGCAATTTTCCGGAACTCTGGCGCTGCATTCCCACCGTCGGCTTTGAGACCACCAAGCCGATTGTTTCCGCGGTAGGCGGCTGGTGTGTCGGCGGCGCTCCGGTGCTCTCGATGATGTGCGATCTCACGGTGGCTGCGGAGAATGCCAGGTTTTCCTATCCCGAAGCGCGATTGGGTTTTACCGGCGGCCTGCCGGCGCAGGTGCGAGCCTGTTCGTGATAATTAGGCAACAAACTTCCTGAAAAGTTACGCGGTACGCCGATACAACTGTTACGGGATCGTGTCCTGTGGCAGGAAATGGACGGCTGTTTTGTCGATCAAGCCTGGGGGCTGGAAATGCATCGTTTTGCTTTCGTTGGGGCTGCGTTACTTTCAATTTCGGGACTCGTCGGCGCGGCGTCTGCGGCCGATCTCGCCACTCGCCCATACACCAAGGCGCCGTCGGCATTCTACAACTGGACCGGCTTCTATATCGGCGCCAACGGCGGCTACGGCTGGGGAAGCGCCAGCCTGTACGGGGTACCAGGCGGGATCCCGACCAACCATGATCCGTCAGGCGCCCTTGCGGGCGGCCAGATCGGTTACAATTGGCAGACTGGTTCGTGGGTATACGGCCTGGAAGCAGATGGCGACTGGGCCAATATTCGCGGATCTGCTCTTTGTCCCAATCCGATCGCCTCCTGTGCTTCCGATACCAGGGCTCTGGCGTCATTCCGGGGACGGCTTGGTTGGGCGACCGGTCCGGTGCTGCTCTACGGAACGGGTGGATTGGGTTACGCCAACACCCGATTTAGCGCATTATCGGTCGTGGGCGGATTGCCCGCCCTGGGCGCCACCGGTTCATACACCACCGACCGTTGGGGCTTCGCGGCGGGCGCCGGAATCGAATATGGTTTCACTCCGAACTGGAGCGCGAAGCTCGAATACATGCACTACGGCTTTGGCACGGTGACCGCGCCAGTCGGGACACTGGATTCGAGTCCTGTTGCGACCAGGCTGCGCGTCGATACCGTCAAGGTCGGCATCAACTACCGCTGGGGCGGCCCGATCGCCTCGACCTACTGATCTGGATTTCCAGCGAGCTTTTCTGTGCCGATGCCCAAGAAGCGCGCCAACGCACCGGGCGTGATTTGCTAAAGCGAAACGGAGAAAGCTCTAGGCCGCGCGTTTTTGATCGCTCAGCTCAGCGATCGCAGCCGCGATCCACTTGTCCAGTTTTTGGTGGGATACGTCCTGTCTGGCCTTCGCGATCTTCAGATCGCTGAGGTCCGGTCTCAACGCCTCGTCAGGAGCCAAGGAGTTTGCAGGCAGGCGAACGTCGTTCGATCTCATTTCTGTCTCCCGAAACACTGGATACAAATTCTCGGGTACCAACAACGAAGCCAGACCTAGCCTGCGAATAGCGGCAGAAATTTGCGGGACGAAAACATCGACGTCAATCTTGGCGCTCGGCGGGATGTGACGTGTCGCCGCCTGCCAAGAATAAGCCTGCTAATACGCCAGCCAACCGGCAGGATCAGATCAGTTTAGAATCTCTCTTGAACAAGCAGGCAGTGATGTCTTGCAGTACCAAGAAGCCGCCCCTTTGACACGAAAAGGCTTGCATTGAGCCAGCGATAACGAGGGGCGCAAGACGCAGGCATCGATCACCCCGGATCAGCCGGTCGATAAGTTGCCGACGCTGCTCGAACGTGTCCGTCTGTCGGTCAGGCCGGTGGAGTGGCCCATATCGTTTCACCGTCGCCTGTCATGAGGGAGCATTCCCTCCGCAGGCCGTTCGTCAGACCTGATTAAGTCGGCGCGACGGCGATATGAGGAATGCAGGCCACGACAGCGGCAAGCTGGACCGCATTGCTCAGCATGCCGCCCCAATGCAGCCGTCGCAGCCGGCGCACGGCATCGGCATCGCCGGCATCTCTGTCACTAAGCCGGGCATCCATCTGCCGCATAAACCAGCGGCGCGACGAGGCCGCGAAAGCCGCGATCAAGCCAATGCCAATGGCTAAAACCAGGCGACCAGCCAAGGCAACGGCTATCGTCCCGATTACACCGGCAATGGCCAACGTCAGGAAATAGCCATTGAACATGGCGCGCAGCAGCAGGGCGACAGCTGGGATGTCCAGCCTCACCAGCAGAAAGGCGGGCGCCGCCAGCAGGAAATAAATCATCGGAAGCAGCAGGATGATAGTGGCGAACAGGGCGACGTTATCTGGCATCATCCGAGCACCCTTTCTTTCCCCTGCCGGGCAAGCGTGTTCTGGCGGCATTCATAACAATATCCGGCTCGACCTATCACCGACACAATTGGGCTTTGGTCGGATGCGATATCGAACTGCTCACACGAGAGGTTTGTTCAAGACAAAATGACCGCCTCGTGTCAAACGCGTCATTTCAACTATGCGCCGACCACTTCCGATCTACCCCGATAAGCAGACATTTTCAGCGTCAGTCGGCACGTCTCAAAGGTGCCACAGAACGAACCCGCTCTCGCGGGAGGGTGCTCGTCGTGCTGTCGGGCGTGTCGCGGCCAGCGCAGTAACTATTTGATCGAGCGCGGGTGACGGGCGGGCTCTCCGTAGAGCAGATCTGATTTTCCTAACCCGCCCGGCGCTCGATCGGGCAGCCCGACACCCCCGCGCAAGTATTTATCGTAGATACGTTCCGTCCGGCATGGCCGGCTTGCCGCCGCTGGGAGCGGGAGTATATTAGGTCGATGGCTGTCAGCTCCCCCGATCTGAAAGCGTTCTTGCTCGCCACACCTTTCTTCGGTGGCCTCTCAGACGCAAGCCTCGATCTCTTGGTCTCAATGCTGGTCGAGCGCCGCTTCGACGTCGGTGCCAGTGTCGTAGCGGAAGGAGAACCGGGGCGCTCAATGTTCATTGTTCACTCCGGCGAGCTGGTGGTGAGCAAGCTGGCGAATTCCGGGCACGTAATTCGCATGGCAGGTCTCGAGCCTGGTGATTTTTTCGGCGAAATGACGCTTATCGAAATGCAGAACCGATCCGCCACCGTCGTCGCGGAGAGCCCAACCGTGCTGTACGAGCTCACGGCCCGAGAACTCTACACCTGCTACAAGGCCGACATCTATGCGTATGTGATGGTGATGCAGAATATCAACCGTGAGCTTTGTCGGCGGCTCCGCCGCGCCGACAATCGCATTGCCGAACTGCAGATGCTTCACGCGAGTCAGTGACGCAGATTCGCGTGCGTCATGCGTACGGCGAAGTCGTGTGGTCCTGACGCCCCGACGCTGGCGTCAAGTTCGCGGTGTTTGAGTCGGCCCAACCGGGCTTAGACAAAAACATATCCGTGGGCGACGGTGGCAAAAGAGCCCGGTCACCGGGGAGAGCGCGAAGGAAACCGTTAAAACCATTGCGTGCGGGAATGCCGGGTGATTCCGGTGTACTCGTTGTTACTCGTGTGCGTTCTACCACTACCAAGTGCACACGAGGCCGCGGGTGCCACGGGCATCCGGCGTTCCCCACGCCCTCTTTGGGCGAGAGATAAACGCAAAACCTCGGGCGCATCGCGCGGCGAGGCCGCGAAATCGCGTCTGGACTTGCCGTCATTGCGAGCGCAGCGAAGCAATCCATCCTTTCTTTACGAGGCAAGATGGATTGCTTCGCTACGCTCGCAATGACGGCCGGGGCTCTGGAATCGCGGAGCCTGTCATCGGGCGCGCATTCGCGCGACCCGTTAACTCGCAATGACGGCTCTCCGGCTGAACCGTCGTGGCTCTTTGAAAATCGAATCGGGAATTCACGCGGGGCTGTCCCCCCGGCTATTGCGGCTTGATGCCGGCTTCGCGCGTCAACCGAATCCATTTTTCGATATCGGTGTGCATCAGCCGCGCGAACTCCTCGGGGCTGTTACCCGCGGGCTCGAGGCCTTGCTCCGTGAGGAATTTTTCGATCTCGGGCGTTTTAAGCGCTTCCACGATGGTCTTGTTGAGCTTGTCGATGATCGGCCGCGGCGTGTTGGCCGGCGCGAGCACGCCGTTCCATCCCGTTACTTCGTAGTTGGCGAGGCCAGCTTCCGCGATCGTTGGTATCTCCGGCGCGACCGCGAGCCGCTTGCTGGTACTGACGCCGAGTGCCCTCACGGTGCCGGCGCGGATCTGCGGAAGCGCGGTGATCGGCGTATCAAAGAATGCCGCCACTTCGCCGGTCATCACCGCCTGCTGCGCCTGGGGCACGCTGCGATAGGGGATGTGAGTCATCCGCACACCCGCCAGGCTGAGGAAAAGCTCGCTCGCCAGATGGGCAAGGCTTCCAACCCCGACCGAAGCATAATTGAGCTGACCTTGACGCGCGAACTCGACGAATTCCTTCACCGACTTTGCCGGCGACGAATTAGGAACCAGCAGGATTTCACTGACCCTCGTCACCATGGAGATCGGAGCAAAGTCCTTTTCGCTGTCGTAGGGCAGGTTGGCATAGAGCGCAGGGTTGGCGGCATGACTCGGAAACACCATCAGCAAGTTGTAGCCGTCGGGCTCGGCTTGCGCGACCGCTCGCGTTCCGATGGTGCCGCCGGCGCCGGTGCGGTTGTCGATGATAACGGGTTGGCCAAGCTGATCGCTGATGCTCTTGCCGACCAGTCGCGCCAGAATGTCGGTGACGCCGCCGGCACCGGTCGGCACGATCATCTTGATGGTGCGCGCAGGGTAATCCTGCGCCATCGCGCTGGACGACAGAGCGAGGACAAAGCAAACGGCGACCCAGGCCCGTTGCAATCCGGAAGCCCGCATCAGCGCCACCATGATGTCATCAGGAGAATCCGCGCCAACATTTCCGCGCCCCTCGTGTTTTTTTCTGTTTTCGTCGATAGGATATCGGGGCTCTCATGGCAATGCTACAGCATGATCCGGAAAAGTGGGTACCGGTTTTCCGAAAAGATCATGCTCAAACAAAAAGATAGAGCGGGATGACGCTTCGAAGAAAAGTCATCCCGCTCTAGAAGTCGCGCATGAGCTCATCACGTGCATCAAGGCGCGCGATGTCGGCGCCGACAGGAGATCGTCATGCCTTACGCAACTGCGCGGGATTCCACGCGTCTCTACTATGAAGAAGCCGGAACTGGTTCGCCAATCCTGTTCCTGCACGAGTTCGCGGCCGATTACGCGAGCTGGGAGCCGCAGATGCGTTACTTCTCGCGCCGTCACCGCTGCATCGCCTATTCGGCGCGAGGCTATGCGCCTTCCGAAGTGCCCTCAGCCGAGGCTTTCACCTACGAGCACTTCCGGGACGACGCGCTTGCGGTGCTCGATCATCTCGGGATTGAACGGGCGCATTTGGCCGGGCTCTCGATGGGCGCCTATTCGTCGCTTCAGGTCGGGCTGCATCGTCCGCAGCGTGTGCTGTCGCTTACGCTCGCCGGCGTCGGCTCCGGTTCGGAGCCGGCCCATATCGATGGCTTCCGCGAAAGCGCGCAAAAGAATGCCCGCGACTTCGAAACGCTCGGATCCGCCGAGGTCGCCAAGACCTACGGTAATTCGCCGAACCGGATTGCGTTCAAGGTCAAGGACCCGCGCGGATTTCTGGAATTCATGGAGGCGCTGGCGCGTCACGACGCGCTGGGGTCGGCGCATACCCAGCGTGGCTTTCAGGGCGGACGGCCGTCGATCTACGCCTTCGAAGATCGCATCCGGCGCTTGATGCTGCCGGCTCTGATCATCGTTGGCGATGAGGATGACGCGTGTATCGAGCCGAGCCTGTTCCTCAAACAGACCATTCCGGCCTCGGGGCTGGCGATGTTTCCGAAGACGGGCCACATCCTGAATCTCGAGGAGCCGGCGCTGTTCAACGAAACGCTGGAGCGCTTCCTTGGCCTGGCAGAGGCGGGTCGCTGGCCACCACGCGATCCTGCCTCGAGACGTGTTTGAGGCAGTAGCAGTCGCGCGTGGTGTCGCGCTCGCGTCAAATGCCGAATGCTCGTGCTTAGCGGGCATTCGGCGACACGCCTCTCGACGAGAAGCCGATAAGCTCCAATCGATCGAATATTTTCCGCGTCGTCTCCTGCAATCGGACCAGGGCACTCATCGCGCCGATGGTTGGTGTTCCGCGACGTTATCACAGCGCACTGATTCGCGGCACGAACATTGCTTTAAGGAATCTGCCGGAGAACACAGGAGCGAGATGGATGAAACTTATCATCCTTTTTCTGAGTATTTTCGGTTGCTTTATTGCCGGCGTGAACGCCCGTGATCTAGGACAATGGGAAGCGGTCGATCCCGCAATCCGGGAATGGTATCAGGCTCTGATGCAGCCGGATGTTCCAACTGCATCATGTTGCGGCGAAGCCGACGCCTACTGGGCCGATGAAGTCCATGTCAGGGACGGCAAGACCTATGTGAAGGTCACCGACGACCGGCCCGACGAACCGCGCGGCCGGCCTCACGTCGAGATCGGAACGGAAATAGAAATCCCGAACCACAAGCTCAAATGGGACAGAGCGAATCCAACCGGTCACGGCATCGTATTCCTGAGTCGCAACGGTTACGTATTCTGTTACGTTCAGCCCGGGGGCGCTTGATCGATCGTGTACCGCGCTTTGCGTCTGCGTTGGTCGGGACGATAGCGGTCCGGCATTTGCCCGAATCGCGAGCACGTTGCTTGTCATTGAATCGGCGAGATCAAAAGCGCTCGTCGAGGAAATGCATCGACCATACGCGCGCGCTTCGATCAGCGTTCAGGGCGTATCCTTGGCAGGCAGAATCGGAACTGGCAGCGGGGCGAATTCGATGTTGCCGGATTCGCCGGTCAGGAACTGCCGGCTCACCGCAACGCAGCATCTGCCAACGCTAGCCGGAAGGCTGAGCTCTACGCGCGACGCGGCTTGTCGATATCAGCTGTTGTCCGCAGCAACATCGCTCACGCTCGGCGTTTTCGCCTTGTCAAATTTGTTCCATCCGGCCAGATTGCGCGGGTCCGACTCGGCATTCGGGAATGTCGGTTGAGATCAACTATAAAATCTGGGGAGGAAGGAATGGTTAAGCGTTCCATTTTGGCCGTCGCTTTGGCGGGGGTTGCCGGTATCCTGATAGGACCGGTGTTTGCACAAGAAGTTAAGCAGGAAGCCAAATCGATATCCGGCAAGGCCAAGATTTCTTCGGTCTCGCAGGATCAGCTCAACAAGGCAGACACCAATGCCAACAATTTTCTGCTGACTAACGGCAATTACGCACAAACGCGGTTTCATCCGGCCCGGCAAATCGGGCGCAACAATGTGAAAAATCTGCACGTCGCGTGGATCTTCCAGACGGAGGTGAAGGAATCGCTTGAGACGTCGCCCATCGTGATCAACGGCATCATGTACGTTACGACGTCGTTCAGCCACGTCTATGCACTCGACGCCAAGACCGGTGCAGAAATCTGGCACTACAAGCACAAGATGGGACCGGTAACGACCTATTGCTGCGGCCCCAACAATCGCGGCGTTCAGGTTCTCGGCGATCTCGTCTACCTGGCCACGCTTGACGCCAAGCTTGTGGCGCTCAACGCCAAGACCGGCGATGTGGCGTGGCAGAGCGATATCGCAGATCCGGAACTCGGATACAGCGAGACGATGGCTCCGACTGTCATCAAGGACAAGGTTCTGATCGGAACGAACGGCGGCGAGTATGGCATTCGCGGCTTTCTGAAAGCCTATGACGCCAAGACCGGCAAGCTGCTTTGGACGTTCAATACGGTACCGGAGAGTTCAGTTGGTGTCTGGGCGGCGAAAGACGCCACCGGCCGGGACATGCACCGCGATATCCAGGCTGAAAAGGATCAACTGGCCAAAACCGGCGATCCCTACCAGAAGCTGGGCGGCGGCGTGTGGCAAAATCCCGCCATCGATCTAGCGACGAACCGGCTTTATTTTGTGGTCGGCAATCCATCGCCCGATCTCGACGGTTCGAATCGCCCCGGCGACAATCTTTATACGGACTCGCTGGTGTCCATTGATCTCGAGACCGGCAAATACGTATGCCATCTTCAATATATCGCCCATGACATCTGGGACCTTGATGCCGTAAGCCCGCCGGTGCTGGTGGACGTCAAGGGCAAGAACGGCAAGATCATCCCGGGTGTGATCCACGCCGGCAAAACCGGTCACATCTATGTTCACGACCGCAAGGACTGCAGCCTGATCCGTTTCTCCCAAGCCATGGTGCCGCAGGAGAACATGTGGGTGCTGCCCACGAAGGAAGGCGCGCGCATGCTGCCGGGGGCCAATGGTGGTGTCGAATGGTCGCCGATCGCGACCGACCCAGGGCAGGGACTCGCCTATGCCATCAACCTGCATCAGCCGATGACCTACCATGTCGAGAACTCGCCGTATCCGAACGGCAAGTTGTGGCTTGGTGGCGCCTTCAAGGTGATCCCGGGCGAGGCCCAGGCGGGCAATATTACCGCGGTCGATTATAATACCGGCAAGATCAAGTGGCAGGTGAAGACGCCACAACCGATGATCGGCGGCATTCTCGCCACCGCGGGCGGCCTTGTTTTCACGGGTGAGGGCAACGGCAAGTTCGCCGCTTACGATTCATCCAGCGGCAAGGAATTGTGGAATTTCCGCGCCGGCGCCGGCGTCAATGCGCCGCCCTCGACCTACATGGTGGATGGCAAGCAATATGTCGTGGTTGGCGCGGGCGGCAACACGCAAGTCGATTTCCGTCGCGGCAACAACATCATCGCCTTCTCGCTCAACTGAACGCCGAGGCGATTATCGAACAGTCGAGCGGGACCGCCGGTTGCGGTCCCGCTTGTTTTAATGGTCCTGACTGGATTGGACGGATGAGCGGCAAGTCAAGCGCGTGCATTTTTGGCATTGTTGGATTTTTCATTGTCTTGGACGTCTGCGCAACGCCGTTGAACGCGCAGAGCATTGAAGAAAAGATTCAGGTTTGCGCGGGCTGTCATGGCCAGAACGGCAAGCCGGTCGACAAGACGATTCCTGTTATCTGGGGGCAGCAGCAGGGCTACCTCTACATCCAGCTGCGCGATTTCAAGCGGGGCGACCGCAAGAACGACATCATGCAGCCGATCGTCGCATCGATGGAACGCGCGGACATGCTGGCCATCGCGGAATATTTCTCGAAAAAGCCGTGGCCCGACCTCGGCCAACCGAGGGCGCCAAAGGAAGTTGCAAATCGGGCCTTGCGCGCCAATGCTTCCGTGGGCTGTACCGGCTGCCATCTGGACCAATTCCAGGGCGACGGCACCGTGCCCCGTTTAGCGGGCGTGAGCAGGGAATACATGACGAAAACCATCAGCGATTTTCGTTCGCGCGCGCGCGGCAATAATCCCGGCATGTCCGACTTGATGCTTGCCACTGCTCCCGAAGACCTCGCGGCGCTGACAGAATACCTCGCGGGCCTCTGAGCCGATTGTCAGCGTGGCGTCAGCCGTTCGCGGAGCGAGGTCAGCACAGTGAGGTCGACAGCGCGCTTTCCCGCCTTGTCCTTCAGAGA
>WNGH01009780.1_pt1 | contig 17345 bp, 14 predicted proteins | sample 5400631 | NCBI WGS metagenome assembly WNGH01 (sample SAMN13153373, study PRJNA577476) | soil metagenome | isolation source: 115 cm soil or saprolite under Garry oak tree replicate 1 | place: USA:California | collected 2016-06-15
CGCGGGCGAACGCCTCCTGCGCGATGTCCTGGGCCTCGGCCAGGTCCGCGGTGAGCGCGTAGGCATGCCGGACGAGACGAGCGGCGGCACCGGCATAGAACTCGTCGAAACTCGGCCGCTGGCCGGTTCCCGTCATGGGGCTAAGGCGGGGAACTGCCGGCCCGGCGGCCTGGCCGACCGGCTCGGTTGTCTCACATGTCGTTTGACGCATGAGCGCCGCGATTGGTTACATGCCCGCCAATTCCGCAAAGCAATGCAGGCCAGCCGATCCGCATCCGTCGAGTTCGTGGTGCGCCGCTACTTCCGCATCATGCCCTCTCGCGGGTACCGTCGGGACTGACGGGTGGTGCGTAGCCGCCCGGCGGGAAGGCCCTCGAGATTCTCGAGCTTCGCGTCCTGGCACGCAGGCGAGATGAGCGAAGGGCCGGCGCCCGGCCCGACGCTGGCCGGTCCCGGTCCCTCCGACACGTTTGCGTCCGACGCGGCGCCGTAACGGCGCTCAGGGGAGAGTGAGTGGCTATTTCCGCATCAGCCCGCGCATCGCGCCCGAACCGCATCAGCCTTCAGGAGTCAGCAGCCAGCTCAGGTGACGCGTCCAGGTCGCCGGGCAGGCGGTCACGGCGGGCCGGTCCCGTCGCGGGCTCGCAAGCCCCGGCCTGGCCGGGCACCGGAGCCGACCGCCGCACGTACGTGCTCGACACCAGCGTCCTGCTCGCCGCGGGCGGCGCTGCGTCACCTCGACGACCTGAGGGTTACCTGCGGCCGGCTCGATGCCGACATCGAGATCGGCGATCTCGGCGGCACAGTGCGGGTAGAGCTGAACCACTCCGATCCCGCGGTGCTGCCCGCGGGCTTCAGGCTCGGCGACAACGACACCAGGATCCTGTCGGTGGCGCGCAGCCTGGCCGCCGAAGGCGACAGCGTCGTCCTGGTCAGCAAGGACATGCCGCTGCGGATCAAGGCTGCGGCCATCGGTCTGCAGGCGCAGGAGTACCGCGCCGAGCTGCCGCCGGACTCGGGCTGGACCGGCATGGCCGAGCTCGAGGTCAGCCGGGCCGAGATCGACCAGCTGTACCAGGCCGGCACGCTCGACTCGGCCGCCGCTGCTGAGCTGCCGTGCCACACGGGACTGGTCCTGTACGCCGGCGCCGTCGGCGCGGGCAGCGCGCTCGGCCGCGTGCAGCCGGACAAGTCGGTGCGCCTGGTTCGCTGCGACCGCGACGTGTTCGGCCTGCGCGGCCGGAGCGCCGAGCAGCGGGTGGCGCTTGACCTGCTGCTCGACCCCGAGATCGGGATCGTCTCGCTGGGCGGGCGGGCCGGCACCGGCAAGTCGGCGCTCGCGCTCTGCGCCGGGCTCGAGGCCGTGCTCGAACGCCGGCAGCACCGCAAGGTCGTCGTCTTCCGGCCGCTGTACCCAGTAGGCGGCCAGGAGCTTGGCTATTTGCCGGGCTCGGAGGCGGACAAGATGAACCCCTGGTCGCAGGCCGTCTACGACACCCTGTCTGCGGTCACCACGCCCGAGGTGATCGACCATGTCGTGGCCCAGGACATGCTCGAGGTGATGCCGCTGACTCACATCAGGGGCCGGTCGCTGCACGACTCGTTCGTGATCGTGGACGAGGCGCAGTCCCTGGAGCGCGGGGTCCTGCTCACCGTCCTGTCCAGGATCGGGAACGCTGGTGCGCTCGGAACGGTCGCCGATCGCGGCGCTGGTGACCGAGATGCTGGAGGACGTCGCGATGTAGCCGCCCGTTTCTGCCGCCCGGCACCCGCACTGACTCGGGGGCGGTACGGTCGAGAACGTCATGAGCGACGTCGCTGAACCACGGGCGCGGGCCACACCCGGCCGCGCGCCTGGTCGGCCTGCCGCGAAGACCGGCACGACGGTTCCCGTTTCCGTCGTCATGCCGGTACGCAACGAGGAGCGGAACCTTTCCGAATCGGTCAGTCACGTGCTGGCGCAGGAGTATCCGGGCGAGTTCGAGATCGTGCTGGCGGTCGGACCGTCGAAAGACAGGACCGAGGAGATCGCGAAACGGCTCGCGGCCGGCGACTCCAGGATCACGGTGGTCGCGAACCCGTCCGGGCAGATCCCGAGTGCCCTCAATGCGGCCGTGCGTGCCGCGCGGCACCCGGTCATCGTCCGGGTCGACGCCAGGTCGCGGCTGCCGGCCAAGTACATCGCCACCGCCGTGCGCACGCTGCGCGAGACCGGCGCGGTCAACGTGGGCGGGGTGCGGGCGGCGCACGGGGTGACGCCGTTCCAGCGCGCCGTCGCCTGGGCGATGACCTCGCCGGCCGGTGTCGGCTCCTCGCGGTACAACACGGGCGGAAGCGCGGGGCCGTGCGACTCGGTGTACCTGGGGGCGTTCCGCCGCGAGGCGATCGAGGGTGTCGGCGGCTACGACGAGAAGTACCTGCGCGCCGAGGACTGGGAGATGAACCACCGGATCCGCGCGGCCGGCGGCCTGATCTGGTTCCAGCCCGAGCTCAGGGTCACCTACCGGCCGCGGGGCAGCGTCCGCGCGGTCGGCTCGCAGTACTTCCTGTACGGCCGGTGGCGGCGGGTGATCGCGCGGCGGCACGGCACGATCAACGTGCGCTACCTGACGCCGGCGGTGGTGCTGCTCGCGCTCGCGGCCGGGACGCTGGCCGGGATCGCCGGGATGGCCGGCCTGGCGGTCAACGCCGGCGGCTGGTCGCCGTGGCTGCTGAGCGCGGGCATGCTCATACCGCTGGCCTACGTCGTCGGCGTGCTGGTCGTCACGGCCAAGGCCGGCACCGACGGAAGGCTGACCAGGCCCGCGCTGGCCTGGCTCCCGGTCGTCCTGGTGACCATGCACCTGTGCTGGGGGGCCGGCTTCCTCACCAGCTCCCGCCGGCTCGGCGGGCCTGGCCGGGGACCGTGATCACCGGTCCCGGGCCTCGCTCGCCGGGGTTTCGCTGGCCGGGACCTTGCCCGCCAGGGGCTCGCTCAGGGCGGCCTCGGCGATCCGCAGGTCACCCGGGTAGGTGATCTTCAGGTTCCGCTCGCTGCCCGCGACCACCCGGACCCGGACGCCGGGCAGGTAGCGCAGCACGATGCCGCAGTCGTCGGTCGCGCGGAACGCCGCGGCGTCCGGGTCGGCCGCGGCCAGCCGGTAGGCGCGGCGGATGACCGACAGCCGGAACCCCTGCGGCGTCTGGCAGCGGCCGAGCGACTCGCGCGGCGGGATCGACGTCATCACGCCGTCGTCGAGCTGAGCGATCGTGTCTGCCGTCGGCACCACCACCCCCAGCGCCTGGCAGTCAGCCAGGCCGGCCACGCAGTCGGCGATGATCCGCTGGTCGACGAGCGGGCGGGCAGCGTCGTGGAAGAGCACGTTGCAGTCCTGCCCGCCGCGGCTGAGCAGGTCGATCGCTTGGCGTACCGGCCGGCCAGGATCCGCTCGGCCTCGCCGACCAGGCCGGCCGGCATCACGACGACGACCTCGTCCACGCCGGGAGCGGCGTCGAACGCCGCGACGCAGTGCTCGAGCAGCGTCCGACCGGCGAGCAGCTGCAGCTGCTTCGGTGTGCCGCCGCCCAGCCTCACCCCGGAGCCGCCGGCCAGCACGACGGCCACTGTGCGCATGACCGGACCCTACCCAGTCGCCGGCCTGGGCGCGCGGTCCGGGCCGCGCGACTGAGCAGACGCTCCAGATTTGGCCAAAGTGCCGGTAGCCGCGTCGGCGTTAGTACGCTGGGTAATTGACCAATTGCAAATTGGTCACGACCTCGCGCTATGGAGGCCCAGATCGTCTCTGGACTGAAGCGCCCGGCGAGCGGAAAGCTTACGGCCGGCCTCGGCGTCGGGCGGAAACCGCGCGGCACGGCACTGCGGCTGGCGGCGCTGTGCGGCGAGGCCGTGTCGGCGGCCCGCCGGGCCGGGCGCGGGCTCGGCCGCTGGGCCGTCGGCCGGTCGATCTCGCCGAACTCCCTGGCCGGCATCTCGCTGCTGCTCGCAATCTGCGCCGCCGCTTGGTTCAGCGCCGGCACGGGGGTCGGCGGCGCCCGCGGCCTGGTCGCCCTGACCGGCTGGCTGGTCGCGCTCGGTGCCGCCCGGTCGCTGGCGGCATTCGCGGGGAGCCAGGCGGCGACGGAGTCGCCGCCTGGCCGGCGGGTCGCCGGAGCGCGGGTCGCCGGAGCGCGGGTCGGCGGAGCGCGGGTCGGCGGAGCGCGGGCCGGCGGAGCGCGGGCCGGCGGAGCGCGGGTCGCCGGAGCGCGGGTCGCCAGGGGGCGGGTCGCCAGGGGGCAGGCCGGCAGGGTGCGGGCCGCCGGGACCCTTGACGACAGCACCGACTGGCTCATCCTGCCCGGGGTGACCTGGGACGGCGGCAGCGCGGCCGGCCGCGGCCCGGTCGACAGCCGCTCGGACACCGGCGGGGCCCGCGGAGTGATCGGCAGCGCGGCCGGCGGCGGCCCGGCGGACGGCCGCTCGGACACCGGCACCGGGGCGGCCGGCAGCGCGGCCGGATTCGGCTGGATGTCGGCGGTGTGCTCGACCGCCGCGGAGTGCGCGGTCTACGGCGGGATGGCCGCCGGCGGCGGCCCTGGAGCGCCGATCGGGATCTGGCCGCTGGCCGTCCTGACGGTCGCGTCGACAGCGCTCGCCGAACTGCTCGCAGCGTGCCGGGCAGCGGCGGTAACCTCCGGCCGGTGCCAGGAGATCGGCGGGAACCCGGCGCGCAGGCGGTGGACGGGCCGGCTGCTGCGGCCGCCGGTGGGCGCAAGGGCGCTGCTCGCCGCGGCGGGTTTCGCGCTCGCGGGACCGGAGGCTGCGCTGCTCGCGGTGTCCGCCGTCGAGGTGATCTCGGTTGCAGCCACGATCGCGATGCTCGGGAAGATCGCGCCGGCCGCGGCCCGGGCCGAGGCGTCCGCTGGGGTGCTGGCGCTCAGGGATGACGGAGCGGCGGCCCGGTGGGCGGGCAGGCTGGTGCAGGGCACTCTGATCCCGCTGCCGCCCGCGTTCGCCGGCCTGATCGCCACGGCGCTGCTTGCCGCACTCGGGCTGCGCGACCTGCCCGGCTTCATCGCGCTGACGCCGCCCGTGGTGATGATGCTCGCCGCGCCGGGGTCGAGTCATCCGCACGACGGGCGGTTCGACTGGCTGGTGCCCGTACTGCTCGCCGCCGCGCAGTACATCTACGTCGGCGCGCTGGGCTTCGCGCTCGACCTGCCGGGTCCGGTTGTCTTCTCGGCTTGCGCGCTGACGTTCCTGTGGTACGCCAGCCTGGCGGCGTCAGCCGCCACGGCGCCAGCCGCCGCCGGGCAGGCCGGAGCGGGCCCGGCGGCCGAGGCGGGCTCGGGTATCGGCTGGGAGTCCCGGCTGTTCACCATCGGCCTCGCCGCGACGTTCGGCCTGCCCGCCTTCGGGTACGTTGGGCTCGCAACGTATCTTGGTGCGCTCATCTGCCGGAAAGTTAGGATCGGCTACCTGATGCCCAGGGAGGACGACCGCCGGTGATCGGTATGGTTCTCGCCGCGGGAACGGGCCGCAGGCTCCGGCCCGAAACCGACGGGTGGCCCAAGGCACTGCTGCCGGTGGCCGGCGAGACGACCATCCTGGACATCGCGCTGCGCAACCTGGCGGCGGCCGGCCTGGCCGAGGTGGTGATCGTAGTCGGCTACGCGGCAGCGATGGTCGCCGACCGTGTTCCGGCGCTGGAGCGGGCCTACGGCCTGTCGATCGACCTCGTGTTCAACGAGCGCGCCGAGGAGTGGAACAACGCCTACTCGCTGTGGCTCGCGCGGGAGTACTTCGGGCACGGCGTCATGCTCGTAAACGGCGACACCGTGCACCCGGTGAGCGTGGAGAAGACGCTGCTCGCGGCGAGCGCGGCGAGCGCGCCGGCGCGGCCCGGTCGGCCGGACCGGGCCGGCGCCGACGGGCCCGGCAACGGGAGCGGGCGTGAGCCCCTGCTCGGCCGCCTGATCATCGCGATCGACGACGTCAAGTCGCTGGCCGACGAGGAGATGAAGGTCGTGCTTGACGACGAGGGGATGCTGCTGCGGATCACCAAGGTGATGGACCCGGCGCACGCGCACGGCGAGTATATGGGCGTCACGCTGATCGAGCCGGCCGCGGCCCTCGCCCTGGCCGACAGCCTGGAGGCCACATGGCGGAGCGACCCGAGCCGGTTCTACGAAGACGGGTTCGCCGAGTTCTGCGAGCGGGGCGGTGCGGTGCTAGCCGCGCCGATCGGCGCGGTCGACTGGGTCGAAGTGGACAACCACGCGGACCTGCGCCGGGCCAGGGAGATCGCCGGCCGCTGCTAATCTCGCGGATACCGCCTGCCCGCCCCGCGGTGCATCCTCAAGGAGGCTCATGCCGCTGCTGGCGAGAATGCTCGCCGCCCCGCTGGTCGTCGACGTCAGGCCCGGGGCGATCGCCGGCCTCGGTGATCTGCTGACCGAGCGCAGGATCACCAACCAGGGCCGGGTCGCCGTCGCGGTCGGCCCCGGTCAGGGCGAGTCCATCCTGACCGAGTTGCGCCTCGGCGAGGCGGAGGTCTTCCGGATCGGCGACGGCAGTCACGACAGCGCCACCGATCTGGGCAGGCAGCTGAGGGCGGGCGCCTACGAGGCCCTGGCGGGCATCGGCGGCGGCAAGACGATCGACGTCGCCAAGTTCGCCGCGCACATGGCCGGGCTGCCCATGGTCGCCGTCGCGACCAGCCTGGCCCACGACGGGATCGCATCACCGGTCAGCACGCTCCGCCATGAGTCGGGCACCGGCTCCTACGGCGTCATGCCGCCGGTCGCCATCGTCGTCGACCTGGACCGGGTGCGGTGCGCCCCCGCCGGGCTGTCCACGGCCGGCATCGGCGACGTGGTCAGCAACCTGTCCGCGGTCGCGGACTGGGAGCGCTGTCCACGGCAGGCATCGGCGACGCGGTCAGCAACCTGTCCGCGGTCGCTGACTGGGAGCTGTCGGCGGCCGACACCGGCGAGCCGGTGGACGGGCTGGCGGTGGCGATGGCCCGCTCGGCGGCCCACGCGGTGCTGCACGAGCCAGGCCCCGGCGGCTCGGACGAGTTCCTCACGGTGCTGGCCGAGGCGCTGATCCTGTCCGGCATGGCGATGGCAGTGGCCGGTTCGAGCCGCCCGGCCAGCGGCGGCGACCACGAGATCATGCACGCGATCAACCAGCTCTACCCCGGCACTGCCAGCCACGGCGAGCTGGCCGGGCTCGGGGCGCTGTTCTGCACGCACCTGCGCGGTGACGCCGAGCAGGCCGCGGCGATATCGTCCTGCCTGGAGCGGCACGGCCTGCCGCGGCTGCCCGCCCAGGTCGGCCTGTCCGCCGAACAGTTCATCGTCGCGGTCTGCCACGCCCCGGCGACCAGGCCGGGCAGGTATACGATCCTCGAGCGTCTCGCCCTGTCGCCGGCCGAGGTCGCCAAGCGAGTGGAGGAGTATGTCAGGGCCATCGCTGGCTGAGCTCAGGGAGAAAGGCCAGCCGCAGGCGGTGCTCGACCGGCTCAACGACGAGCACTGGTTCGGCCGGCTCTACGGCCGCAAGCTGTCCCCCTACGCGACGTGGGTCTTCGCCCGCCTGGGCTGGTCGCCGAACGCGGTCACGGCCGCGTTCATCGTGTGCGGGGTCGCGGCCGGCGTGGTGATCGCATTCGGCGGCCTGGCGACGGCGGTGGCCGGGGCCGTGCTCATCCAGCTGTACCTGATCTTCGACTGCTCCGACGGCGAGCTCGCCAGGTGGAGCAACAGAAAGTCCGCGGCGGGCATCTACCTGGACGGAGTCGGCCACTACCTGGGCGAGAGCGCCCTGCTGGTCGGTCTGGGTTTCCGCGCGCAGGGTGAGCTGACCGTGGCGGGCGGGTACGTCACGGCTGGCGTTGCGGCCGCGCTGCTCGCCATGATCGTGAAGGCCGAGACCGACAACGTCGTGGTCGCCCGCGCCAAGGCCGGCCTGCCTGCCATGCACGGCGACGAGGCCCTCGCGCCGGCCGCCGCCGGCCTGGCCAGGGCCAGGAGGCTGGCCGCTGTGCTGAAGGTGCACCGGATCACCCACGCGATCGAGCTCTCGGTGCTGATCCTGATCGCCGCGATCGCCGACGCGGTCCGCGGCGACCTGACCGCGACCCGGTTGCTCGTGATCGCGTGCCTCGTCGTGGCAGCCCTGATGGCGGCCGCGCACCTGGTGGCGATCATGGCCTCGAGGCGGTTGCGTTGAAGCTGTCGATCGTGATCTTGACCATGGGCAACCGGCCGGGGGAGCTGACCCGTGCGATCGAGAGCACGGCGCCGCTGCGGGCATCGGGCGCCGAGCTCGTGGTCGTCGGCAACGGCGCCGGCGCCGGGCCGGTGCCGTCCGGGGTGACCGAGATCAGGCTGGCCGAGAACGCCGGCGTGGCGGGCGGGCGCAACGCGGGCGTGGCCGCGTGCGGAGGCGACGTGGTGCTGTTCCTCGACGACGACGGCTGGTATCCCGAGCCGGCGGCCCTCGGCGAACACGTCGCCGCCCGGTTCGCCGCCGACCCGCGGCTCGCGGTTCTGTCGTTCCGCGTGACCGATGCCGGCGGCGGCCCGGGCGGGCGCTGGCACGTGCCGCGGCTGCGGGCCTCCGACCCCGGGCGGTCCTCGGTGGTCACGACGTTCGCCGGCGGTGCGTGCGCGATCCGGCGGTCGGCGTACCAGGAGGCGGGCGGGCAGCCCGAGGCGTTCTTCTTCGGGCACGAGGAGACCGACCTGTCGTGGCGGCTGATGGACCTGGGCTACCGGGTCGAGTACGACGCGAAGGCGCTCATGTGCCACCCGGCGGTCCGCAACGCCAGGCACGAGCACTGGTACAGGACCGAGGCAAGGAACAGGGTCTGGGTCGCGCGGCGGAACCTGCCCTGGCCGCTGGCGCTGGTCTACCTGGCCGACTGGGTGCTGATCACGCTGGTCAGGGAGCGGTCGTCGGGCGCGCTCCGGGCCTGGTTCGCCGGCTTCGCCGAGGGCTGGCGCGTGGATCCCGGCCCTCGCCACCCGATCAAGCTCGCCACAGCCTGGCGAATGACCCGGGTCGGCCGCCCCCCGATCGTCTAGGCCGGCTCAGCCCGGCGGCGGGCGCCCGGGCGCCCGGGCGCGCGGGGGCTGTCCGCTATTCCCCGAATGCCGGGCTCGGCCGGTGCGCCGAGACAACTTCACACGGATTCCAGTCACCCTGGCGCCCGGATTGCGTATTTTGTCGTTACCCAATCCGTGGGGAGCGCGGGTGCACAGCCCAGGGCGAGCGGTCTACGCCGGAACGGCGAGGTCGGCGTGGGCGGTTTGCCAGGTTTGATACCAGTGGGCGAACCAGGGGTGGGCGGCCGACAAGGGGATGACGTAGGTCACGGTCTGGGCGTAGTAGTGCCGCTGGCGATCCGGGTTCAGGTTGCGCAGGGTCTGGACGTTGCTGGCCCGGTCGGCCAGCTTGACCAGGATGGCGTCCCGCGGCGCGCCTGCGAGGCGCCGGAGGCTGGCCACCTTGACCTGCGGGCGGTCCTCGCCGGGCCCCGGCTCGGGAATGGTCACCCAGCCGACGAGTCCGGCGACCCGCGGGCCGAACCGGTTGGCGAGCTCTTCGCTGGTCGTGGCGGTGTCCTCGACGACGTCGTGCAGCACCGCCGCAACGAGCACATCCGGGTCCGTCACGCTGGCGCCCGTGACGAGAACCTCGAGCGCCTCGAGCAGGTGCTCCAGGTACGGCACGCCGGTGGGGCGGCGTTGGTCGCCGTGCCTGGACTGCGCGAACGCAACCGCCTCGCTGACCCGGGCGACGGTCCTGGCCGGCAGGCGGTCGCGCATCCCGGACGCGGCGGCTTCCGGACTATGCCAGTTCGTGAAGCACTCCACGGGCCCATTCTGGCCGGCGCGCCCGTGTCAGTGACGGCCAAGCGGACCGCTGAAGGCACCGGAGTCGTGGCAGACGTCGGCGCCCGCGGTGATGCCGCCGTAGCGACCGGACAGGCCGGACAGCGGCGACGGCGTTCGCCGTCCGGGGCCGGCGGCGGGTGAGCGGCCGGTCGGCTGGCTTTGCGCAGCGGCTGACGGGCCGGTCGCCTGGCTGTGCGCGGCGGCGGGCCGCGGGCCGGTCCGCTGGCTTGGCGGCGCGCCGGCCGCCCGACCGCCGGCCGGGGGGCGGCTACCTTGCTGGCCGGCCGTTCCCCTCCCGGTTCCTCTCCCGTGGCGCGTCCTCGGCAGCTTCCTGTCGTGCGCGATCGCCAGGAACAGCGCGTGGGCCCGGGCCGACCACTGGACCCAGTTGGGGTTCGGCGGGTAGGTGACGACGGGGACCTGGACGAAGTGGACGGCGCGCAGCGGCAGGTTCCGCAGGCTCGCCGCGAGCGCGATCATCGCGCTCTGGCTCAGCCCGCTGTCGGTGGTCAGCGAGCCGGCGATGTCGGAGACGACCGACAGGACCCGCGCGGGGTTGCCGAGCAGGTTGGCACGCTTCGCCTCCTGGGCGACCGCGGCCATCAGGTACTGGTCACGCTGGATGCGCTCCAGGTCCGAGCCCGCGCCGATGTACCTGACCCGCCAGTAGGCCAGCGCCTGTGACCCCATCACATGGTGCATGCCGCCGGACAGGTGCAGCTTCGAGCGCCGGTCGTTGATCGGGTACGGCAGGCAGATGCTCACGCCGCCGAGGTCGTTGATCACGCTCTCGAAGCCGGTGAAGTTGAGTTCGGCGAAGTGATCGAGTCTGATCCCGGTCGTCTGCTCGATCGTCTTCCACAGGCAGCCGGGACCGCCGGCCGAAAAGGTCTCGTTGATCTGCTCGACCTGACCTGGCTGTGCGGTCTGCCCGGGCGCGCCGGGAACTCGCGGGCAGGCCAGCACCGGTACGACGGAGTCGCGCGGCATGCTCAGCACGATCGCCCGCCGCAGTCCTGGCGACAGGTGCAGGACCAGGACGGTGTCGGAGCGCTGGCCCCCGATGTGCGCGCCGAACTTTGAATTGCGTCCCCTGCGGGTGTCGGAGCCGACCACGAGGAGGTTCAGCGAGTGGTCGAACCCGGGCGGTCTCGTTCCCAGGCCGGTCACCCTGACGTGCTGGATCTTGCCGAACACGTCACGGTAGACGGCGTACGCGGCCAGGATCCCGGCGACCACCACGACGGAAAGCGCGACAGCGGTCCAGCCCAGCAGGCGAGAGGCGCGCCTCCCCCGCGGTGCGCGTCCCCCGATGTGCCGCTGATCGTCCCCGTAGCCCATCGCTCTCGGGCAGGTTCCTAGCCAGTCCGGGCGGTTTTAACCACGACGTCGGATGACGGGTATGAACCCTGGCTAGGTGCGGCTAGGTGAGTCTCAGCCGCTGCCGCCGAGGAACGCCGTTCCGTAGCCCTTGCACGGATTCGTGCTTCCCCTGTACCCGCCGAACTTCCCGGTCAGGTTGCCGACCGGCTGCGAGGGCGGGGGCCCGAGCTTCTCGAAGTCCGATCCGAGTATCAAGGTCACGGTCCCCGCCGTCATCGTGCCGGTGCTGACCTGCTTCAACGTCACGTCCGGCAACTGCGCGGCGACGGTCCTCGCGGCCGCGAGGTCGGACCCGCTGTACTCGACGACCGACTTGGTGTAGCTGTAGTCGGCGGCGCCGGCCGCGGTCTTCGCGCTTGCCGTGGCGAGGATGTGGAAGCCGCGCGTGGCCAGGGCCGTCGCGGTGGCGCCGGCTATTCCGGGCACGCCCGAGCCGTTCAGCACGTTGACGCTCACGCTGGACGCGCTGGGCAGCTTCGCCGGCGGGGACTTCTTGCCCTTGCCGTTGCCCTGCTCTTTGCCCGTCGGCGTCTTCGGCAGGGCACGGTCGCGCGCGATCGCGTCGAACAGCTGGGGAGTCTTGGACGAGTCGAACTCGACCCAGTTGGGGTTGGAAGTATAGGTGACCGTCGGCACCTCGATGAACTGGATCGACTTCCTCGAGATCCCGCTGACGCTCCTGGCGACCTGGACGATCCTGCCAAGGGTCAGGCCATCGTCGGTGGTCAGCGCATGCGCCTTGGAGATGGCGTTGATGATCGCCCACGTCTTGCCGACGCTGTGCAGGACGCCGGTCTTGAGTATCTTCTGGACCAGGCCGACCATGAGCAGCTGGTCGCGCTGGATCCGCTGCAGGTCAGAGCCCAGGCCGAAATCCTCACGGAGCCGCCAGAACTCCAGCGCCTTGTATCCCTTGAGCACGTGCCAGCCGGCGCTCAGCTTCAGCCGGTCATACTTGGTCTCGCGGATGCGCGTCGGCAGGCAGACCGGCACGCCGCCGATCGCGTTGACCACGCTGATGAAGCCGGTGAAGTTGAGCTGGATGAAGTTGTCCAGGTGGATGCCGGTCGTGTGCTCGATGGTCTTCCACAGGCAGTTCGCCCCGCCGGCGGAGAAGCTGCTGTTGATCTGCTCGTGCGAGCCAGGGACCTCGTTCTGCCCGGGGAAACCTCCCGGCTCCGATGGGCAGGAGTAGATCGGCACGGCGGAGTCCCGCGGGAAGCTGAGCACCGTGATGCGGCCGCCGCCGGGCGAGATGTGCGCGACCATCACGGTGTCTGACCGCTGGCCCTGGGCGGGGCCGCCGATCGTGCCGTTCCGTCCCGAGCGGCTGTCGGACCCGATCACGAGGATGTTCAGCGCGTTGTTGAACTTGCGCGGTTCTTTGCCCACGGAGATCGTCTCGTGGGTGATGCCGTCCCAGACACTTCGGTACTTGGCGTACGCGTACAGAGTGCAGCCGACAAGCGTGACCGCCAGGCCGGTCGCGGCCCATCCGGCCAGCAGCTTCCCGAGTGAGTACCGACGGGAACCACGACCGCGGCGCATGCCGTAGCGCGTCATCGGTCCTCCGAGCGGTCTCCGTTGGCCGGCTGCCGCTGCGCCGGGCCGGTATTTCGGCCCCATGGTACGCCGTCGGCAGGGGAAAAAAGCCCACTAAGCGTCACGTCGGAGCGGGCCAGGTCGCCTCGCGGCCTCGGTTGGGCTGGCCGGACGCGGTCTGCTTGCCTGCTCGGGCGGCACCGGCTGCGCTGTCCGGAGGCCGTCAGATGGCCGGCTGAGGCGGCATCGGGGCGGTCGCGGCAGCGGCGGCCTGTGCGGACCGCCGCCCGCACCATAAAGTGGATCTCGTGGGTCCCCCGAAGCCACCGCCAGGCCGAACCGACGCTAGCTCGGAGCGGCAGACACCCGCCGAGGGGGCAGCGGAACCTGCCGCCGCACCCGACCTCGCGAACGCCGGAGGAGGCAAACCCGAGCCCGGCATGCCCACGACGGGCCAGCCCGAGACGGGCAAGCCCGAGACCGGCCAGCCCGAGCCCGGCCAGCCCGAGCCCGGCCAGCCCGAGCGCGGCCAGCCTGCGCCCGGCCAGCCTGCGCCCGGCCAGCCTGCGCCCGGCCAGCCCGCGCCCGGCCAGCCCGCGCCCGGCCAGCACTGGCCCGGCAAGTCCGCGCAGGGACCGGCCAGGACGCTGACGCTGCGGGTGCCTAGGCCGCGTATGCCCAAGCTGTCGCAGCCGGTCGCGCTGGCGCGGGCCGACGACGACCGGCCTGCCGGCCGGGTCGGGGAAGCGGCCGGCCGTGGTTTCGCCATGCTTACCGTGCTGCCCGTGATCGTCGTGGTCGGCTGGCTGCTGCCTGGCCTGCCGCTGCTGCTCGCCGGGGAGTTCGCGCCGGTCCCCATGGTGCTGATCGCGGCGCCGCTGGTGACGGCGCTGGCCGTTAACCTGCTGCACCGGATCCCCGGTCAGTGGCCGACCGACCTGCCAGGCCGGGCGCGCGGCCGGGCCTGGCACGGCTGGTCGGGGATCTTCGGCATGGTGGCGGTCTCCGGCGGCTTTACCGCCTGGCAGCTTGCCAAGAACTCGCCGTCCGTGCTGCCGACCAGGCGACCGGGAGCCGCATTCCAGACCGGTTACTGGATCGCCCAGCACGGCTCGCTGCCGATCCCCGGCTCGCTCGGCGCGTTTGGTGGCCCGCATCCTGGCCTGCACCTGTCCAGCATCGGGTTCGTCGAGCACGGTCACGCCATCGTCGCCGCGGTAACGGCCGGGCTGCCGATGCTGCTGGCAGGCGGATTCTGGACCAGCGGCACCGGCGGCGGAACGGTGATCGCCCCGCTGCTCGGGGGGCTGGCCGTGCTCTCGTTCGGCGGGCTCGTCGGCCGCCTGGCCGGGCGGCAGTGGGCGCCGGCGGGGGCCCTGGTGCTCGCGCTGACCCTGCCGGAGTTCTACGCGAGCCGGGATGCGTTCAGCGAGACGGCGGTGCAGATCCTGCTGTTCGGCGGGCTGAGTCTGGTGATCGACGCGCTCACCATCGCCGGGCCGTCGCCGCAGGGTGCAGCGGCCGGGCCGTCGCGGCAGGGTGCGGACGCGCCGAGCGGGCCCTTGCCCGAGACCGCGCAGAAGGCGCCCTCGCCCGAGGGCGCGCCGACCGTGCTCTCGCCAGCGACCGCGCAGACGGCGCCGCTGCCGGCGATCGGCGGACCGCCCCGGCGTCTCGTGTCGCGGGCGCGTGCGGTCGCCCGGCGTGACCTGCCGTCCCGTGTCGCCAGGTCGCTGACGCCCGAGGTGGTGCTCGGCGCGTTCGGCGGTCTGGCGCTCGGTCTGACCAGCCTGCTGAGCCTGGCCTCCCTGGCCTATCTCGTCCCGGTGATCGCCGTGGCCGGCATCGTGCTGATGGCCAGACGGTCCGCGGGAGTCGCGTTCTGCATAGGAATGTTCGTCGGCACCGGGTACGGCATCGCAGCCGGACACCTGCTCGCTCAGCCGCCGACGGGACCCTGGGCACGGCCCGTCGACGTGATCGAGCTGGACGCCGGCGCTGTCCTGCTGCTGATGGTCGCGGTGCTGCTGCTGATGGTCGCGGTGCTGCTGCTGATGCGCGTGCCGCGGGCGCGCCGCCTGGTCCGGGGCGTCCTGGAGCGGCGCCCGCTGCGCTGGCTGCCCGGGCTGGGCGGCGTGGCGGTGGCCGCGGCGATCGGCTGGCTTGCCGCGCGGCCCTACCTGCAGATCGTCCGCGGGTCGCTCGGCCGCGCGCAGGCCGACTACATCGCGATGCTGCAGCGGATGGCCGGGCTGCGCGTCGATCCGACCCGGCTGTACTACGAGGACACGCTGTACTGGGTGATCTGGTACGCGGGCATCGCGACCGTGCTGCTCGGCGGGTTCGGCGCGGCTGTCCTGGTCCGGCGGTGCCTGAGGGCGCTGCTGACCTGGCGGGATTCCTCCGGCACCGGGCTGAACTGGGCCCTGCCGCTCGCCGTGACCCTGGGCGGCTCCGCGGCGGTCCTGTGGCAGCCGTTCACGGTCCCCGACCAGCCCTGGGCGAGCCGGCGGCTCGTGCCCGTGGTCATCCCCGGGCTCATCCTGCTCGCCGCGTGGGCGGCCGCGTGGCTGACCCGCAAGGCCAGGGAACGCGGCGCCGGCACCACGACGGCCGCGATCGTCGGCGCGTTCTGCGTGGGGGCGATGCTGCTGCCGTCGATCAGCACCTCGTTCGGCTTCGGCCTGACGCACGCGGGTACGCGCGGCGGGTTGCGGCCCACCGCGGGCGGGCTTGCGCAGCATCGCGTCGGAGCGCACGAGGCCGAGGCGGTGCGCGGGCTGTGCTCGGCGCTCGGGCAGTCCTCGTCCGTGGTGATCGTCGACCGGCGCGTCGCCCAGGTGTTCAGCCAGGTCGTCAGGGGCATGTGCGGCGTACCGGTGGCCTGGGTGCCGCCGGGAGCGCCGCCCACGGTGATCGACGCGGTGCTTCGCGGGATCGCCAGGGCCGGGCGGCGCCCGGTGGTGCTCGGCGCCAGGCCCAGTCAGGTCGGCGCGTTCGGTGACCCGCCGGTGCCGCTGTGAGCCCCTAAGCTGGGCAGATGCGGAGTCGGCTGCCCCGCGTTGGCGTGCTGAGCGCCGCGTTGCTGTCCTGCCTGGCCGGGGCGGCGGCTGGCTGCGCGGGCACGGCCGCGCATCCCTTGGCCGGGCCCGGACCCGGCGGCGGGACGAGGAATGCCAGCCCCGCGGCGGCGAGGCCGGGGCCAGGCAGGGGGAGTCCGGGGCGGGCCGGGCACGTCGGCGGCGACATTACGCTGGCGTTCGCCGGCGACGTGCACTTCACCGGTCGCACGGCGAAGCTGCTCAGGCGCCCCGCGACCGCGTTCGGCCCGATCGCGGGGCTGCTTAGGTCGGCCGACCTGACGCTGGTCAACCTGGAGACCGCCGTCACCGCGCGGGGCAAGCCGCAGCCGAAGTACTACCACTTCCGCGCGAAGCCTGCGGCCTTCACGGCGCTGCGCGACGCCGGCGTCGACGTGGCGAACATGGCCAACAACCACGTGCTCGACTACGGCCGTGTCGGCCTGGCCGACACCTTGTCGGCGGCGCGGCATGCTCACTTTCCCGTGCTCGGCATCGGCGCCGACGCGGCCGAGGCGTGGGCGCCGTACGTCGTGACGGTCAAGGGCGTGCGGATAGCGTTCCTCGGGGTCTCCCAGGTCGCCGAGCTCGCGTCCTCGTGGGTGGCGACCGCCACCAGGTCGGGCGAGGCGAACTCGATCAACCTGCGCCGGACACTCGCCGCGGTCAGGGCGGCGAAGAAGGTCGCCGACGTCGTCGTCGTGATCATGCACTGGGGCACTGAGGGCCAGGCGTGCCCCGACGCGAACCAGCTCACGCTCGCGCCGAAGCTGGCCGCCGCCGGCGCGAACATCATCGTCGGGTCGCACGCGCACACGCTCCAGGGATCTGGCTGGCTCGGGCACACGTTCGTGGCTTACGGGATGGCGAACTTCCTGTGGTGGGAGGCTTCCTACAGCACCGACACCGGGGTGCTGCTGCTCACCCTGCACCGGCACGGGCCGCTGACCGAGCGGTTCGTGCCCGCGTCGGTCTCGGCAACCGGCCAGCCCGTCGTGGACACCGGTCGCGCCGCGCGGCAGGCCAGCGCTCACTACCGGAGCCTGCGTAACTGTGCCAGGCTGTCCGCCCGCCCGGGCGGCCCCGGCTAGCTGCAGATTTGCCTGTCGTGGAGGATGGCCGTACAGTAGAGAAGCCGACGCGGGGTGGAGCAGCTCGGTAGCTCGCTGGGCTCATAACCCAGAGGTCGCAGGTTCAAATCCTGCCCCCGCTACCACGTAGTACCAGGTCAGAGGCCTGATCGCCGGAGACGGCGGTCGGGCCTTCTTGCTGGATGGCAGCGCCATGGCAGCAGAATGGTGCCTCATAGTGCGGCAGCTGGTGGGCGAGATCGGCAGAGGATGTCATCGTGACGGGTTCGATCGCCTCCTTGCTCCCGCCCGACACGGTGTGCGGCGAGTGCAGTCGACTCGGTCTGCGCCGCTCCCAGTCCTGTCCCGTCTCGCGCGATGTGCTCTC
>WNGH01003524.1_pt1 | contig 17341 bp, 16 predicted proteins | sample 5400631 | NCBI WGS metagenome assembly WNGH01 (sample SAMN13153373, study PRJNA577476) | soil metagenome | isolation source: 115 cm soil or saprolite under Garry oak tree replicate 1 | place: USA:California | collected 2016-06-15
TTCTTCAAGCTCTCGCGCAGCTTCACCTCACCGAAGTTGAGCTTCGTGGGACGCTGAAACTGGCTGTCCGGCAGGTGCGGCAGGTTCTCCTTGACGCCGGAAATGCCGAGGTAGAGGTCGACCTTGTCGTAATACGGCTCCAGGTCGGCGTAGGAGATCGGCCAGTCTTCGCCGTATCCGTCGCGCGACTTGGCCTTGAAGTCGTAGTCGGAGAGGCGGAGGGCGAGGCGGCCCCAGATGTTGGTCTTGCCCCCCAGGCAGCGCGCCCGAACCCAGGCGTAGTTGGTTCCGGTGTAGGGGTGATCCTTCTCGTCGACCAGGATGTTCTTGACGTAGTCCGATCCCGACCATCCCCCGACGTATGAGTACACGTGCTTGAACGCCGTCCCCTTGGCGTACGGCGGCTTGCGGATCGTATACTCGTTGAACGAGAGGTGGTGCGATCCCGGCGGAGCCTCGCCCCGCCGCGGGTGATCGTACGGCCACTGCATCGAGCGCAGCTCCTGCTCGATGGGCAGCTTCTTGCCGGCCTCGAGCATGAGCACCTTCAGGCCGTACGTGGTCAGGACATGGGCCGCCATGCCGCCGGCCGCGCCGGAGCCCACGATCACCGCATCGTAGGTCTTCGTGAGGTCGACCTCCTGCTCGAGCGGTGGGGCAATTTTCACCAGGGTCATCGGGGCCGGCCTCCCTCGCCGCGATCTGTGCGTTTCGGATCCCAGACCGCCACGCCCACCCGGGAGTCGGCGGTTCCGTAATACAAGTACCAGCGTCCGTTGAATGGCACCAGCCCCTCCACGAACGTCGTGCCCTCCGGGTACTGCCCGGTCCGCTCGTAGTCTTCCGTAGGCTTGATGAAGGGTGCGTCCGAGCGGGCCAGCAGCTTGAGTGGATTCCGGAGATCGTACAGCGCCTGCCCGCCCGTGTAGACCCGGGGCGGCAGACTGGGATCGCCATACTGCCCGCTATTGCCCGCATTGTACAGTACGAGGATACCGTGCTGCGTGATCAGCGCCGGCGGGCCTGCCTCGACCAGCCAGGAGTCGAAATAGCCGGAGCGGGGCGAGAGGACCTTGATCAGCCTGCCGTCCGAGTCCTCCAGCGGCGTCCAGTCGATGAGGTTGTTCGATGTCGCGATGAGAATCTCGGGGACGTTGAAGTACATCCAGTATGTGTCGCGCACCTTGGTCGCGATGACGCGGTTCCCCTCGACGCGAGCGACGATCGCGCCGGACTTCGATTCCAGGTCGAGGTACTTGCCGTCGTGGGCGGTGGCGAACGCCGGACCGTGCTTCGTCCAGTGGACGAGGTCCCGCGACGTCGCGACGGCGAGGCGGGGGATGCGGCGGTTCCACTGCGTGTAGGTGAGAACGTAGGAACCGTCCTCCGCCTCGACGATGCGCGGGTCCTCCACGCCGCCGGGCCATTCGTACGGCCGCTGCGCGTCCGTGTCGGGATAGAGCACCGGCGTGCCGCGGCGAGCGAAGTGCAGTCCGTCCAGGCTCTCCGCCAGCCCGATACGCGAGGTCTGACCGCCGATCCTGCGCTCCCCACTCGCGTCTTCGGCGCGGTACAGCACAAACATCCTCCCGTCCTTGACCACCGCCGCCGGATTGAAGGCGGCGTGCTCCTCCCACCGCACGAGCGTGTCGCCCATGGGAGAGCGGAACTGGGACGCGGGGCTGGGCGCGATGGCGGGGTTCACCTCGCGGGGTTTGTCAAACGGACCGAACATCCACGCGCGTCCCTGCCCGCCATCCGGCTGTCCGGCAACGGAGCCGGGCGCGGGCAAGAGCATGATGAGGACGGCGGCCCTTCCTACCACACCCATCACCCCACCCGGGCTTAGCGCGCCACGTTGGCCAAATCTGTCACCGCTCCGGCGAGCGTCCGCACCTTCGCCGGATCGGCGGCTCCCTGCGCATCACCCTGCAGCTGCGTCGCCAGTTGAGTGATCGCGTCGCGGCGCGGCTGTCCCGACAGCTTCTCGGCACGGGCGAGGGCGCTCCGCGCGGCGGACAGCTTGTCCGGCGCCAGGCCGTTCGAGCGGGCCAACTGATCCAGGTACGCCCGCGCCACCACGAAGCTGGCGGGCCAGACCAGCTGCTGCTGATCCTGGGCGTTCAGGTAGTCGAAATGGATCAGCTTCGCGGCGTCGATCTCATTCTGCGAAATGAACCCGCTGGGCTGGAGCTCGAAGATGTCGAGCCCGCGCGCGATTTCCGAGCTGACGATGTAGCCGTTGTACCAGTACGCGGACCACGAACCCGCGCCCACGAGCTTAGTCGAGTCCATCGGGCCGCGATCGAAGAAGGCAATCTCCTTGGGGTGCGCCGGATCGGTCCAGTCGAACACGGAGATGCCCCCCTGATACCAGCCCTGGGCCATGATGTCGCGCCCGGGGATCGGGATCAACGTGCCGTTGTGGGCCACGCAGTTCTCATAGGGCGTCTGCGGGACGGGCAGCTTGTAGTAGCTCTTGAACGTCATCGCGGTGCCCGCGAGGGTGAAGATCGCGTCCGCCCCCCACTCGGGCTTGTCCGTCGCGCGGCAGCGCGGCTGCAGGCCACCGCCCCACTCGTCCGTGAACAAGATTTTGCTGCCGTCGTTGTTGAAGGTCGCCGAATGCCAGAACGAGAAGTTCGAGTCGGCCACGGCCGCGATCCGTTTGGGATTGGCGACGTCGCGGATGTCGAGCAGCAGACCGTAGCCCCCACAGGCGCCGCCCGCGAGGCCGATGGCCGGATAGACGGTGATGTCATGGCACTGCGTGGGTCCGGGAGGCGGTCCGGGACGCCGGTTGGGCGGGTTGACGAGTAGATCGACGATGCTCTGGGCATTGGTCCGTAGCGTGGAGGTGTCCGCCGCCGTCGGCGTGCCGGACCCGCCGCGCGCCTTCATGATACTGTCGAGCCGGAATCTGATGAACCCCGGACCCAGCACGATCTCCGTGCCCTGGATGGTTGCGGTGAAGCCGCCGTGTGCGCGTGCCTCCGCGGCGGCCCGCGCAGCCGCGGCAATGTCCTCCGGCGTCTCACCGTGCGAGCGGGCCTGGGTCAGGTCGTTGAAGATCCGCGGGGAACTCACGATCCGCGCCTGCTCCGGGTGCGCCAGCGGAACCTGGATTACCTCGATCCGGAACAACGCGGAGTTGGGATTCGAGTCGGGAGGCGCGCTCGAGCATCCCGCGAGCTCGTTGGGTGACCGGACCGGCGCCGACCCGGACACATAGATGTAGACATTCGCCGTATCGGTCGGAGACGTCACGACGGTGTGTGTGTGCGAGCCCCGGCAGGTCTGGACGTCGGTAATGCGGCGCGGATTCGCGATGTCGGTGATGTCGAAGATCCGAATCCCGCGCAGCCGATCGTGGCTCACGGTGTCGCTGACGCCCTGCGTGCCGCAATCGGTGCGCCCGTTCAGCGCCTCGCCGGACACGAACAGCAGCTTGCGGTACACCGAGACGTCGCTCTGCGACCCGGGGCAGACGAAGGCCTTCTGCAACCGTGGCGCCTTGGGGTTGGTGATATCCCATACCTGGACGCCGGAGAAGTTGCCCTGAATCACGTAGGATCCGGTGAACGACAGATCGGAGTTGATGAACTGGAAGTCGCCCGGGTTGGCCCGGTTAATGAAGCCCGGGGAGGGCGGCGTAGTCGACACCAGGCGGACGTTCCAGGTGGCCTGGGCGGCGTCCATCCAGCCGGCGCGGAGTCCGACGCGCGGGTCGGGACTCGGAGCCGTCGTGGACATGTTGACCTTCGTCGTGGCGCAGGCTACGACGGACAGCAGCGCGAGGGCGAACACGGATTGGGATTTCACTGAGCACTCCGTTTGAGGTCGTCGAGCATCCGGGTCATGCGGTCGATTTCGGTGGTTTGGTCGGCGTTCACGTCGGCGGCGAACCGGAAGATCGGGCCGTCCTGCGCGGCGCCCGGGGCGGCGAGCAGCTGGGCGACCATCGTGATCGCGCCCTGGTGATGCTGAATCATGAACGTGAGGAACAGGCGGTCGAATTCCCGGCCGCGCGCGGCGTCCAGCTGGGCCATCTGGTCGGGGGTCAGCATGCCGGGCATGAGCATCGGGTGATCCATACCCGGCATGACGTGACCGCGAGGGTCGGCCGGTGGCACGACCTCGTTGTGCTCGCGCAACCAGCGCTGCGCGAACGCGATCTCGTCGTTTTGGGCGACCACGATGCGCTCGCACAAGACGCGCACCGCGGCACTCGCGCCATGCGAGGGCGCCCACCCGGCCATCTGGACGGCCTGGGCGTGGTGGCCGATCATCCCCGCCACGAAGTGCACGTCCGCCGCCGTGTACGCCGGCCGACCGCTGTCGGCCTTCGCCGCGGGTGAGGGAGTCTCCTGACGGGCCGTGGCGGTCGCGCACGCTGCTGTGGCGATGACCACCAGCCATGGTGTCTTCATGTGCTCCATCCCCCGTGACGCCGGCGTAGCGGACCGGGCGTAAGCTGCGGTGGCCGTGGCTGCGAGCGCAAGACGGCCGATGCACGATGAATCACCGGCGGCGACCGGCCGTGCCGACATGCCGTCTGCAAGGCGCGGCTCCCGCGATGCCTGACAATTCCCAAACATTTTGCGACCCTCGCACGCTCGACGAGGGCGTCCAGGGCTATTTGAAGATGAGGTGAGCCACCGCGGATTCGAGATTCCAGTAGATAATGGCGAGGGCAGTCAGGTCGAACGCAGCGTGCGCGAACATGGGAATCCAGATCCGGCCCGTGGCGGCGAAGATCGCTCCGAACACGAGCCCGGTGATCGTGGCCTGCTCGACGCCGGGGAGCCCTTGTTCAGGGTAGTGGGCCACTGCGAACAACCCGGCGGTGAGCAGAACGATCCCTGTTTTGGCGCGCACACCGGATCCGAACAGCTTGCCGAACCTTTCGAACAGGAATCCCCGGAACACAGTCTCTTCTCCGAACCCGCCGCCGGCAATCATGAGATACCCGGCTCCCGGGAGCGCAGCTGGGTTGCCGGTCAGGTAGTGGTACGCCTGATTGATCGGAGGGGCACCGAGCAACGGCATCACGATTGCCTTCATCAGGAATTTGAATGCGATTCCCAGAGCGATGCCCGCGGCCAGGTCTCGCATCCAACTCTTGGGCCGGACGTAGCCGATCTCGCGCCACGCGGTGCGCGACCACCCTACCCAGACCAGCACCAGAATTCCGCTGAGGGGCGCAACGGGATAGTTGCCGACGAGCAGGATGACGAGCATCGCGGCGATACCGACGGGCCCGAATCTGCGCAGGCGCGCGGGGACCCGATCGCCGAATGGCGATGCGGTCGGGGCCTGGACCGATGCGTCAGGACGCGGTTCCGGCAATCACTCGCCCCCCCTCTAACGGCTCGCACGAATCTCGGTTGGATCGATGACGACGGGAGTCCGATCCGGCCCGAGCGCCCATTCCGCCAGCGTGCCCGTCACGACGACGCGGCGGCCCGTTAGGAGGCGAACATCACGCCACGTGGATTCCGTCCGGCGCACTTGAATCGTGTCCTGGCCCTGAAACGCATCGGTGTTCGGGCTGTCCTTATAGTCGGCGATCGTGCAAATCGGATGGTCGAGAATCAGCAGGTCCGCCACCTGCGGCCGATCGCCCCGCGCGATACTCTGGTAGTTGGGTGGACCTGGGAGCGTGCGCTGAATCAAGCGTCCGGTGAGAGAGACCGAAGCAGGCCGATAGTGGTAGCACGAATCGGCGAAACCCTGTCGGGCGACGGGTTGCGCGCCGGCCGCGACGAGGATGACGAATGTCGAAAGCACGAGCATGATCCGAAAGGCACCCTTTCAATCAAGCAGCTGATGGAGCTCACGTCATGGCTTGGCGACGTGGTGCTGGGGATCGTCTGCGGGATTTACGTACGTCATCGCGAAGGGACCCATTGCGGTCACTGTGATGACGGTCGCCCCCTTCACCGCGGCGAAGTGGTGCGCGTTCGCCGGCACCGAGCCCTTATCGCCCGCGTTCATCGGCTTTGCCTGCGACGCGTCGAACGTGTCGCCCATGCCGACGAGGAGTGTGCCCTTCTTGACTTCGACGGTTTCATCGGTGGGATGGAAGTGCGGCGGGATCTTATAACCGCTCGGCATGGCCAACTCGACAGTAAAGGGGGCGGCCTTGCCGGGATCACCACTCACGACTGCCATTCTCGCGCCCTTGGGGAAAACTGCCGGGGCCGGGCCCCACTGCAGTCCGCCGCGTCCCGCGGCGGGGGCGGCAGGAGCGGCAGGGGCGACTTGTGCGTGAATGACGGGGGCGAGTGAGAACATGAGGCCCGTGAAAAGACCGATGGCGCGCATGAAACCTCCGAGGGGGGTGGTGAAGTGAGCACCCATGATGTCGCACCTCACCTGGGTTTGTACACCCCCCAGACCCGCCGCAGCACGTCCGAGATCTCCCCCACGGTGGCCCGCGCCCGCACCGCGTCGAGCATGGGCTCCATCAGCGGCGCCGCAGGGTCCCGGGCGGCGCGCTCGAGTGCACCCAGCACCTGCTTCAGGGTTCCCGTGTCCCGTTTCCGGCGTAGCTCCGCGACCCGCCGTCGCTGCGCCCCGGCCAATGCCGAATAGTCCGGCGCCGGCGGCGACAGCACCTCCTGATCGTCCGCGTAGTCGTTCACTCCCACCACGACGCGCTCTCCCGACTCGATCGCGCGCTGCTGCGCGTACGCGCTGCGTGCGATCGCCTCCTGAAACAGGCCCCTCTCGACCGCCCGCGCCGCCCCGCCCGCCTGCTCGATCTCTTCGAGCAACTCCCGCGCTTCCCGCTCGACTCGATCCGTCAACGCCTCCACATACCAGCTCCCACCCGCCGGATCGGCGGTTTCGGGGATCCCGGTCTCGTGCGCCAGAATCTGCTGCGTCCGGAGCGCCAGTGTGGCGCTCTGCTCCGTCGGCAACCCCAGCGCCTCGTCGTAGGCATTCGTGTGCAAGGACTGCGTTCCCCCCAGCACGGCCGCCAACGCCTGGATAGCCACCCGCACCACGTTGTTCTTGGGCTGTTGCGCCGTGAGCGTCGACCCCCCCGTCTGCGTGTGGAACCGCAGCCGACACGCAACGTCGTTCGCCTGAAAATTCTCCTTCATGAGACGAGCCCACAGCCGCCGCGCCGCGCGGAACTTGGCGACCTCCTCGAACAAGTCGGTGAAGGCCGCGAAGAAAAACGACAGCCGCGGCGCGAACCGGTTGACGTCCAGCCCGGCCGCCACGGCGCGACGTACATACTCCAGTCCGTTCGCAAACGTGAACGCCAACTCCTGTGCCGCCGTCGCCCCCGCCTCCCGCATGTGATAGCCGGACACCGAGATGGGATTGAAGGTCATGCGCTCCAGCGTGACGAAGCGGCACACGTCAGTCGCGAGCCGGAGCGACGGCTCGATCGGATAGATGTACGTGCCGCGCGCGATGAACTCCTTCAGGATGTCGTTCTGGACGGTGCCCTGGAGCGTGCCCCGGGACACGCCGCGCTCCTCCCCCACCACCACGTACATGGCGAGCAGCACGGGCGCGGTCGCGTTGATGGTCATGGACGTGGACACGCGATCGAGTGGAATGGCGTCGAACAGGAGCGCCAGGTCGTCCACCGTGTCGATCGCCACCCCCGCGCGGCCCACCTCCCCCTCCGCCATGGGATGGTCCGAGTCGTACCCCATCTGGGTCGGCAGGTCGAACGCGACCGACAAGCCCGTCTGTCCCGCGGCCAGGAGATGCCGGAACCGTGCATTGGTCTCCTCCGCCGTCCCGAACCCGGCGTATTGCCGCATCGTCCAGAGCTTGCCGCGATACATCGTCGGATGGACGCCGCGCGTGTAGGGGTACGCGCCCGGAGCGCCGAGCTCGCGCCCGGGTTCCACCTGCCAGTCGTCGGGACCGTACACGGCCTTGCGGTCGCTCACTTGGCTCCCACGGCGGCCTCGGCCGAGAGAATCCGCGCGGCGAACCCGACGTCGTCCTTGCTCCCGATCACGAGCGGCGTCTTCTGATGTAGGCTCTGCGGTACGATATCGAGGATGGGCCGGCAGCCGTCGGTCGCCCGTCCCCCCGCCTGCTCGACCACGAGCGCGAGCGGCGCCGCCTCGTACAGCAGACGGAGCTTGCCCTGGGGGTAGTTGGTCGCCGCCGGGTAGAGGAAGATGCCGCCGGAGATGAGATTGCGATGGAAGTCGGCCACGAGGGACCCGATGTAGCGCGCGTTTTTCGGCTGGACCGCGCCCTCGCCGTTCTTGAACGCCGCGACCACGCGTTGCACCGGCGGCGTCCAGCGATTCCAGTTGCTCTCGTTCACGCTGTAGTAGCGACCCACCGGCGACGTCCGGATGTCGGGGTGCGACAGCAGAAACTCGCCGATCGTGGGATCGAGCGTGAAGCCGTGCACCCCCTGCCCCGTGGTGTAGACCAGCATGGTGCTCGAGCCGTACAGGATGTAGCCCGCCGCGATCTGCTTCCTCCCCACCTGCAGGCAGTCCACCAGCCCCGCCGTCCCGTTTTTCTTGGTGACCCGCTTGTGAATGGAGAAGATGGTGCCGATCGAGACGTTGACGTCGATGTTCATGGAGCCGTCGAGCGGGTCGTACAGCACGACGTACTTGCCTGCCGCCTTCCCCGGCGGCACGGGCACGGGCTCCGGATCTTCTTCCGATGCGGTCACGCACACGCGCCCCGTGTGCTGCACGCTGTTTCGCACCGTCTCGTTCGCGAATAGGTCGAGCTTTTGCTGGAGGTCGCCCGAGACGTTCACCGCGCCGGCGGCGCCGAGGATGTCCGAGAGCCCGGCCCGGCGCACGTGGCGCGAGATGATCTTGGCGGCGAGACACAGGTCGTACAGCAAATTCGACAGCTCCCCCGTCGCCTCCGGGTAGAGCCGCTCCTGCTCCATGATGAACCGCTCAATCGTGATGACTTCGGATCCGTTCACCATGCCCATCCGTCGAGAAGGTGATCGTGCCGCTCTGGTCGGTCCGGAATACCGTGACGCCGTGTCGCGCGAGCCGGGCGAGCACGTCGGGCGCCGGATGACCGTAATTGTTGTGCCGGCCCACGCTGATCACCGCAGTGCGCGGCTCGAGCTCGTCCAGCCACTCGTCCGACGTTGCGCTCCTCGAGCCGTGATGGCCGACCTTCAAGAGGTCCACCCGACCCACCGTCCCCACCAGCCGGCTCTCGACCGGAAGCCCCGCGTCGGCCTGGAAGAGGAGCCGCACCGCGCCGTACCTCACCCGCAGCACGACGCCATGCTCATTCACGTCGAGCGGCAGCCGGAGCCACAACGAGTCGGGGCTCAGCACTTCGAGCACCACGCCGTCTACTTCGACCCGGTCCCCCGCACGCGCGGGATGCCACCGCGCCCCCGAGGCCTCGACACCGGCGAGAAACTCGAGATACAACGGCCGGCCCAGGGGCTCCCCCGGCTCGAGCACGAGCTCCGGATCGAAGGCCTCGACGACGGCCGGCAGTCCCCCCAGGTGATCGGCGTCGCCGTGGGTCGCAACGAGCACCGCGACCCGCCCCACGCCCTGGCCACGCAAGAAAGGGACCACGACCCGCCGCCCCGCATCCCGCTCCGGGGTCCGGGGACCCCCATCGATCACGATCCAGCGACCGTTGGGCGTCCGGAGGGCCGCCGCGTCGCCTTGGCCGACGTCCAGAAAATGTACCGTCAAGCAACGGCAATCGTCGAGGGAGATGACGTCACGAAACGTCGTCGTGACGAACACCGTGCTCACGAACGCTACGCGCGCGGCGATCAGCCACGGGCGGCGCGGGGAATTCCACAGCCACCACGCGGCGACCGCCACGGCGGCCCACACGAGCGCCGCCCGCCACCCCGCGACCATCACGACGTGACCGCCCGGTACCAGCGCGGCGCCCCGCGCCACAAGATCGAGCAGCGCCAGGCCCAGTCCCGCGCCGGCGGCGATCAGGTGTGCGGGCCCCGATGCGAGCCACGACAGCACCAGCGCCATCACCAGACCCGGCACCGCGACGCCGGCAAGGGGAATCGCGATGAGGTTCGCGAGCACGCCGATCGGCGCCACGGTGCCGAACGCGAGCGCGCTGATCGGCGCGGTAACAAGCGTGGCGGCGAGTGCGGGCGCGGCGAGGCGCGCGAGGCGCGGCGCCCGAGCGAACGCGCGGCCCGCCCAGACCACCGCGCCCACACCCGCCACCGACAGCCACGCACCCACGGACTCGAGCGCCCATGCGTCCTGTACCAGCACAGCCAGAGCCGCGAGCGCCACGACGCCGCGCGGCGCGACCACGCGCTCGCGCAGGCGCGCCACCTCCACCAGCACCAGCATCGCTCCCGCCCGCACCGCCGGCGCCGGGAAGCCGAGCAGCCAGAGATAGCCGAGCAGCAGGACGGCCGTCGCGCCGAACCGGGCAGGTGGCGCGAGGGGAAACTTGCGCAGGATGAGCGCGAGCCAGGCGGCAATAAATCCGACGTGCAGCCCGGAGATGGACAGGAGGTGCGCGAGGCCCGAGCGCACATAGCGCTCGCGAATGTCGGAATCGAGTCTCGCGTTGGGAGCGAACACGAGCGCGTTCACGATCGGCGCGCGTGCGCCGAAGAGCTCAGTGCTCTTCGCGGCGAGTGCATCGCGCAGCGCGCCCCGCCCGCGCGGCACGGGATCCAGCACGCGCATCCGCCGCACCACGAGCAGAACCCCGCTCCACTTCCCTGCCACCACCCACGTCGTCCCGCCGCGGGCGGCATGGTCTTCGGGCCAACGCAGGCGGACCGAGCCGCCGCACGTCCCGGGAAGCACCTCGGCATCCACGATCCCGCCTTGTGCCGGCGCGGGATCCCCGAGCCGCGCGATCACCGCGCGCGTGTGCCCTTCCCCGGCCCTTCCCCCGGCCGCCCACCGGCCTGTGCATGTGGCGTCCCGCTCCCGGACCGCCGCCGTGCCCCAGAGCATTCCCGCCACGCCCATGATCCCCACCGCCCCGCCGAGCGGCGCGCGCGCGGCGAGCCAGCCCGAGGTCGCGACCAGCGACACGGCCACACCCCACAACGCCGCACCCGGAAACACAAAGGGGTCGAGCCCCGCCCACAGGCCGACCCCGAACGCTACGGCAAGAAAGAGAATCGGCGGCCGCATCGCGCGCCGCCTAGCGGATCACATCAGCTGCACCGGCTTCGCCCCGCAGCGCGGCGCCAGCCCCACCTTGCGGAACCCCTCGAGCAACGCCACGTCCAGCTTGGCTTTCTCCTGATCGCTGTCCAGTCGCAGCTCCACCAGCACTTCGCCCTGGGGCGTGGACACGTAGTTCGGCGCGAGGCGATTGAGCGCGAACACGAGGACATCTCCGCGGCACGTCTCGCAGCCGCAGAACCGGGGCAACTGGGGACGCAGCTTCGCATATTCCCGTTGCACGACCTCGAACGTCACGTTCGTCACCCCACGACGGCGAGCTCCTCCCCCCTCCCCCTCCTCTGCACCCGCCCGAGCGGGACGGCCGTGAAGGTCGAGCCCGTGGTGCCCGTGAAGCGCACGTCGTGGTATCCGCCGATCCAGGTGTCGGGGCCCGGAATGAGCGCCACTTTGTTGGTGCGAGTGCGGCCCTGCAGCAGGTCACCTCGCTTGGCCCATCCCTCGACCAGCACTTCGTGCGTGCTGCCGACCAGGGCGACGTTCCTCCGGCGCGCAATGCCCCGCACGGCAGCGACCAGACGCTCGAGGCGGTCTCCCGCCACGGCGTCGGGCACGGGATCCTTGAGCCGGGTTGCGGGCGTCGCTTCGCGCGGCGAGTACTTGAAGGTGTACGCGTCGTCGAACCCCACCAGCTCGACCAGCGATAGCGTCTCCTGGAAATCGTCTTCAGTCTCACCGGGGAATCCGACAATGATGTCGCTCGTGAGGGCGATGCCGGGGACGGCGCTGCGGAGGGCTGCAACCAGCTCGAGATAACGGTCCCGATCGTAGCGTCGCAGCATCCGCTTGAGGACGCGCGACGAGCCGCTCTGCACCGGGAGGTGCACGTGCTCGCACACCGCGGGTGTCTCGGCCATGGCCAGGATGGCGCGCTCGCTGAAGTCCGTGGGATAGGGCGACGTGAACCGCAACCGCCGCAGGCCCGGGATGCTTCCCACCGCGCGCAACAGGTCGGCGAAGTCGTGCGTGCCGTCGTCGTAGCTGTTGACCGTCTGGCCAAGGAGCGTCACCTCAGTGGTGCCGGCGCGACCGAGATCGGTGACCTCGCGCACCACGTCCTCCAACTTGCGGCTCCGCTCGGGCCCCCGCGTCATCGGAACGATGCAGAACGTGCACCGATAATCGCAGCCACGCTGCACGGTCACGAACGCCGACGCCGCGGCCTCCCGCACCGGGGGGATATCCTCGTAGTGCTCCCAGCGCTTGAACACCACTTCAGCGCTCCGTTCCCCGGCACGCGCCCGCGCGATCAGCTCGGGCAGCCCGCGATAGCCGTCCGGCCCGACCACCAGGCCCACCTGCGGCACCCGTTCGAGCAGCCGGGGCCCAAGGCGCTGCGCCATGCAGCCGACCACCCCCAGCACACCATCCGGTCGCTTGAGGCGCTTCAGCTCGCCTATGCGTGACAGCACCTTTTGCTCGGCATGGTCGCGTACGGCACACGTGTTGACCAGCACGACGTCCGCTTGTGCCGGATCGTCGGTACGCACGTACCCGTCGCGCACCAGCACGCCGAGCATCAGCTCGGAGTCCGACACGTTCATCTGGCAACCGTAGGTCTCGATGTAGATGCGCGGCATGGTCAGCGAACCGTCACCTCGAAGCGGGGACGACCGTTCCATTCGTCCGTCGGAAGATAGACCGAAAGGTAGTCCTCCGTCAGCACCTCGATCTTCCCCTCGCCCCGGCCACACATCACGCCGTCGGCTCGTTGCCCGCGTCGGCGCGCGCGATGGACTCGTGCCTTGGCCTCCCCGCGCTCGCGCAGCTCGCGCGCGCGGTCGCGGATCGCGCCGGGGGGCACGCGCTCCCCCAATCGCCCCGCCGCCGCGCCGGGACGCTCGCTGTAGGGAAACACGTGCAGATAGGTGAACGGCAACGCGTCCACCAGCGCGACCGTCTGGCGGTGATCGGCGTCGCCTTCGCCGGGGAACCCCGCGATGATGTCCGCCCCGAGTCCGAACACGGGCAGTCGCTCCGCAAGCCACTCCAGCCGGGACCGGTACGACTCGACGGTGTACCAGTGGCGGCCCATTCGCCTGAGGATCCGATTCGCCCCGGATTGCAGCGGCGCGTGGAGGTGGGCCGCGAGGTGCACGGGGGCCTCCATCAGGAGCCGGGCGATCGTGTCGTCGACTTCGGTCGCTTCGATGGACGAGAGCCGGAACCGGACCGAGGGGATGGCGGAGATTAGGGCTACGAGGAGATCACCCAGGGAGCGGAGGGTACCGCTCCCCGCTCCCCGCTCCCGGTCTTGCCCATACGTACCGATATGAATTCCGGTCAGCACTATCTCCGCATGATGCTCGGCGAGGGCGGTCGCCTCGGCCACGAGCTCGGCAATCCCCCGCGACCGATTCGCCCCCCGCGCGATGGTCGTCGCGCAGAAGGTGCAATGCTCGTCGCAGCCGTCCTGGATCTTTAATAGGCCGCGGAATCGGCCCGTCGTCCCCCCTCTCCCGGCGGGAGAGGGGGACAGGGGGTGAGGACCAGGCGCGGAGAGCGGGGACGCAAACCCCGCGGCTTGTAGCACCCGCGCCGGCTCGGCACCGCCCACCACCGCACGCACGGATGGTAGACTTGCGATGCGGCCGTCGTCGCGCGCCGCGGCGCAGCCCATCACCACCGTCTCCAGCCGGCCCCCGCGCCGCGCGAGCCGGCGGACCAGGCGCCGCAGTTTCGCTTCGCTCTCATGGGTCACGGTGCACGAATTCACCACCGCGAGGTCCGCGGCGGCCGGGTCGTCCACCACCACGGCCCCCTGGTCGGCGAACGCCTGGCGCACCAGCGCCGTGTCGTATTGGTTGGCCTTGCAGCCGAAGGTGTGGAAGTAGACGTTCACGGCCGCACGGTGAGCCCCACGAGCACGGTCCAGACGCGCTCTGTGAGTCCGCCTCCGCGACGCTCCAGCCGCTCGAGGCCGACATCGATGAGCGCCCGGCCCTGCGCGAACGCGCGGCCGGTCCCGATCGATCCCGCCGCCTCGGTCGGCGCCTTGGTCCCCGGGCCGAACGGGAACTGCCCGCCGCGCGCGCCCAGGCGGATCGGCATCCGGCGGGAGCCGAACTCCGCCCCGGCGGACCAGTTCCACGTGTCGAACGCGCCCGCGCCCGCGTTCGACCAGGATCGCCACGCCGCCGATGCCGCGAACCGGGCGCCCGGGCTGGGCGCGAACAACACGCCACCACCCGCCATGCGCGGCAGGTCGGTCATCGCACTCGTCGTGTCGGCCACCGTGGCGCGCAGCCGGTTGTCGCTCCGCGCCCATCCCACGATGCTCAACCCCGGGGCGAGGCCGAGGAGCACGCTCCCCGACACGCCCAACCCGTCGTAGCGCACCTCGGCGGACTGCTGCACCGTGTGGAACGTCGTGTCGTCGAACCGGCGCTCGGCCGTCTCGCGGGTCGAGCCCGCGAGCACATGCAGCGCGGCACCGATCGCGAGGCGGCGCGACACCCGTCCCGCCGCCGCGAATCGCACGTCCGCCACGCTCCCGTCGCTCGTGATTGCGTCGGTGTAGCGCTGCAGCACGCCCCGCAGCGACGAGGAGTCGCGTAACGTCACGTCCCACGATTTGTCGAGGTAGGTCGTGAACCCGGCCGCGACCGCGAGGCGCGGCCTCACCGGGCCCGCGACGCCCATCAAGGGGAAGCGGGTGGCGCGGAGTGCCGTGGTCGTACCCCCCACCGCGACGTCGCGATGCGACGTGCCTCCTACGGCGGTCGCCGTCAGCTGGCCGATGTCGGCGAGCGGCGCTTCGGTGAGCGGCGACAACGGGTCGAACGGAGCGAACGCGCCGCCGGTGGAGCGCGACCGCACCGACTCCCATCGGCCTCGGACGGAACGCCGCCGCGAGGGACGGATAGAAGCGGATCTCGCCGAAGAACTGAGCTTCCGCCTGGGGGAGCAAGACGAATACCCTCGGGTGTGTCGAGTCCGCGGCCCACAGTTGCAGCAGGTTCGTCACCTCGATCTTCACCGTATCGGTGGCGCCCACGTGGATGACGGTCGTGTCGCCCAGTCGCGTGTCGATCGGGGATTTGCCGCCGAAGTCGGCGAACACGGTGCGCGCCTCGATCACAAACGAGTCGGCGGGCGCCCCCCGCGCGGCCACGGCGGGCACGAGGAACAGCGTGCCGCGGATGATCTGGGACGAATCGCTGATGAACTTGGGAAACGCGACCCGCAGCAGGCTACGTGCCGACGGCACGCCGCCCACGGCGAGCGTGGAGTCGAGCGGGGCCGGCGGCGGAGCGAACACGAAGCTCGCGAACGCCGCGCCGAGGCTGCTCGGGGTGCGCGCGACGGGAGTTCCGAGCGAGTCGACGCTGAGATACCACTGCAGCACCGGCCCGAAGGTGGTGCCCTTGCCGAACGCGATGCTGGCGAGCGTGTCGGCGGCGATGCGAATGCCGTACGAGACAGTGCCGGAATCGGTCGGGATATAGCGCGCCGCCGCCGTGTCGAGCTTGAACGACACCACCAGCTGGTGGCTCACCGTGTCGTCCGACACGACGCTGTCGCCCGTCACCGGGTCTTTCCTTCCCGGTTGCGCGAGCAGGGTGTCGATGTTCACGGTGCGGACGAGCGAGTCGGTAAACGGGGCCGCCACGGAGCCGAAGGTGGTGCCGGAATCGATCGTGATCGGCAGCCGGTAGAACTGCAGCCGGAGGTTGTGCGTCGCGGTGTCGCGCCGCAGAAGGTCGCGGAGAGCACCAAGCGAGCGCCGAAGCCGTTGATCCGGAAGATCGGCCGGCTGTCCAGCGTGTCCGTCGCGCCGGGGACACGCGTGGCGAGCATCAGGGGGGCCTCGTGGGCGAGCACGTAGCCGCGGAACGACGAGTCCCCGTGGATGCTGCTCGTGAGCAGCGTATCGACGATGGTGATCTGACCCGAGGGACAGAAATCCGGACACTGGCCCGGCGCCGTGAGCCGCTCCACGCACGCCGCGACGAGCAAGGCGACGCCGATCAACGCGAGCCGGCGCCCCGTCACTTGGTGAGCGTCGCTTTCGCGAACGCATCGGGCAGGAGGTCACGCAGTACCCAGCGCCGTTCGGTCTTCGGCCCCACGGCGATCACCTGGAGGTCGAGCCCGAACTCGGCGAGCAGCTGGCGGCACGCGCCGCACGGCGACGCCGGTGGGTCCACGTCCGTCGCCACGACGATGTGGCTGAACCCCCGCGCCCCGTCCGCGATCGCGGCGCCGATCGCCATCCGTTCGGCGCAGATGGTGAGTCCGTAGGAGGCACTCTCGACGTTCGCCCCGACGAACACGCGGCCGTCGGCTGCCTCGAGCGCCGCGCCCACCCTGAACTTACTGTAGGGGCAGTACGCGTTCTTCTGCACCTCGCGCGCACGCCGCACCAGCTCGGCGCTCACGACCAGACTCCCGAGAGGAACGACGTCCCCGCCGCGAGCGGCGGCGCCACGCCGAAGTACTCGGCGACGGTCGCGCCCATGTCCGCGAACGTACTCCGCTCCCCGAGCGCCGTCGGCCGCACCCGCGGGCCCAGCGCCAGGATCGGCACCGCTTCACGCGAGTGGTCCGTCGACGGCGTGGTGGGGTCGTTCCCGTGGTCGGCGGTGAAAATGATCAGGTCATCTCCCTTGATGCGCGCCTCGAGCCGGGGAATCCAGGCGTCGAGCTGTTTCAGTCCTTCATGAAACCCCGGGACGTCGTTCCGGTGCCCCCAGGTCTGGTCGAACTCGATCACGTTCACGAAGATGAACCCCGCCACTGTGTCATCCAAAGCCCGCTCGATCATGCGGTAGGCGTCCGCGTTGGTCGCGGTGTGCTCGCTCGTGATGTTCCGCCCCGCGAACAGATCGTCGACCTTGCCGATCCCCAGCCGCGGAATCCCTGCCGCAGCGAGCCGGTCGAGCAACGTCGTCCCCACGGGCTCGATCGAAAAGTCCCTGCGGCGCGGCGTGCGCTGGTACGCGCCGGGCTTCCCGGTGAAGGGCCGCGCGATCACGCGGCTCACGGCGTGCTCCCCCACCAACAGGTCGCGCGCGGTGGCGCACGCCCGATACAGCTCCTCCAGACCAACCGTCTCTTCGTGCGCCGCGACCTGGAAAACCGAGTCGGCCGACGTGTATACGATCCACTTCCCGGTCCGCTGGTGCTCCTCCCCCAGCTCGGCGATGATCTGCGTG
>WNGH01002834.1_pt1 | contig 17338 bp, 15 predicted proteins | sample 5400631 | NCBI WGS metagenome assembly WNGH01 (sample SAMN13153373, study PRJNA577476) | soil metagenome | isolation source: 115 cm soil or saprolite under Garry oak tree replicate 1 | place: USA:California | collected 2016-06-15
CAAGCTGATCGGCGAGGAAACGGTCGAGACGCTCGGTCTCGGGCACGAGGACGCAGAACGTGACGGCGGCCATCAGGGCTGGGCCGCCCTGGCCTCCTTCGCGCGCTCCTGCGCCCGGCCCTCGAGCCAGAGCGACACGGCGAGTGCGATCGCCCCGACCGTGATGGCGGAGTCGGCGACGTTGAAGGTCGGCCAGCGCACGCTCCCGATCCCCACGTCCACGAAGTCCACGACGCCCCGCGCGCTGCGGACGCGATCGATCACGTTCCCGACCGCACCGGCGCACACCAGCGCGAGCGCGACGATGCGAAAGCGGTCGCCCGGGCGGGTCGCCAGCACCATGGATCGCAGCACCAACAGGGCGACGAGCGCGAGTGCGAAGAAGATCCAGCGCGAGTAGGTCTCTCCCCCGAGGCACAGCCCGAACGCCGCGCATTTGTTGAACACCAGCCGCAGCTGCACGGAGTCGCCCAGCAGGCGGACGGGCCGCGTGGGCGCGAGCCACGCCTCCGCGAGCAATTTGGTGGCGAGGTCCGCGACGACGACCGCGGCGGCCGTTCCCCAGAACACGCGCCGATCAGCGACGCTTGCCATCTTCCTCCTTGGCCTTGCACTTGATGCAGAGCCGCGCGTGCGGCAGGGCGTCGAGCCGCTCGAACAGGGCCTGGTTGACGTGCCACAGATAGCGACCCTCCTGCGAGGCGAACAGGAACGCCTTCTCGCGCTCCATGGCGTCCGTGCCCTGGTCCGCCATGTGGAACGAGTAGCTCGAAAGATCGCCGTCCGAGGCCTGCAGGCTCGAGTTGAACGATTCGTCGTAATAGCCGAGCTCTTTCATCACCCGGGCGCGCTCCTCGAGCAGTCGCTTCTCGAGGTGGGTCAGCTGCTTCTTGCTCAGGCCACCCTTGGTCGTCTTGGCTTTGGATTTCGTCGGCATTATCGCGTACCGCCCTTTCGTCCGTCATGGCGCCGGAGCGCAATCGTCACCCGGCGCGCCTCGATGTCCAATTCTCGCGTCACGTCCGCCTCGTCGAGCACGCTGCCGAGCACCAGCTTGCGGGCCAGCGTCTCGCCCTCGACGAAGTTCTGAAACGCCGACACGGCCGCCACGATATCGGCCGCGCCGGCCACGCTCAGCTCGATGCGGGTCGTGTACTCGTAGCCCGCCTCCTTGCGCAGCCGCTGGACGCGGTGCACCAGCTCGCGCGCCAGGCCCTCTTGGATCAGGTCCTCCGACAACCGCGGGTCGACAGCGACGACGTACGGACCGTCGGCCTGGACCGCCCAGTCGCTCACCACCTCGCGCGTCACCACCACGTCCTCGGGGTGGAGCTCGAACTCCCCCGCCCGAACGGGGTCCCCATGTTCGAGCGCTCCGAGCTGTTCCGCCGTGAGCTGCGACACCACCGCGGCCGCCCGGGGCGTGTCCTTGCCGTACCGCTTCCCCAGGCTGCGGAACTCGGCCTTGCCTTTCAGTCGCACGAGCTCGTGGTCGGAGCCCGCGACGTCGACGGCCTTGGCGTTCACTTCCGCGGCCAGGATATCTAACAGGTCGGCAAAGGCCGGGCCCTTCACGGCCGCCGGGACGGCCACCTGCAGCCGGGCGACCGGCTGACGCACGTTGAGCTTCCGGCTCTCCCGCGCCGCCCGCGCCAGGGACGCGAGGCGGCGGTGGGCCGCCATGGCCTCGAGCAGCTCCGGCTCGCGCCGCCCCTGATCGGCCGGAAACGGCGCCAGATGCACCGAGGTTCCCGTGAGCGCGCGGTGCAGCCAGTCGGCGATGAACGGCGCCACCGGCGCGAGCAGCCGGGCCGCCGTCACGAGCACCTCGTGCAGCGTCGCCAGGGCGGCCGGGTCGGCCGCGCGGTCCGGGGCCCAGAAGCGCGGCCGGTTGATCCGCACGTACCATTTGGACAAGTCGTCCACCACGAACCCCATGATGGCGCGCACGCCGGTCGTCACGTCGTAGTCGTTCCACGCCGCGCGCGCAGCCGCGACCACCTCGTCCAGCCGGGCCAGCACCCAGCGATCGGTCAGGGCGCGGCCCGCCACCGGCACTCCGCCGTCGGACGGCTTCCAGTCGGCCGCGTACTGCGCGAAGAAATTGTAGGTGTGGCGCAGGGTGTTCAGGAACCCGCCCGCGACCTCGGACACCTGGCGGCGGTCGAAATTTCGCTGGGCCCACACCTGGCTCTGGCCCAGCAGGTACAGGCGCACCGCGTCCGCACCGTGCTCCTCGATCACTTCCCAGGGATTCACGACGTTGCCGCGGCTCTTGGACATCTTCTGGCCCTGCGCGTCGAGCACCAGCTCGTTCACAATCACGTTCTTGTAGACGAGAGAGTCGAACGCCGTGACGCCGATCGCGAGCAGGGAATAGAACCAGCCGCGCGTCTGGTCCACCCCCTCGCAGATGAAGTCGGCCGGAAAGTGCGCCTTGAAGTCGGCCTGGTGCTCGAACGGGTAGTGCCACTGCGCGTAGGGCATGGCGCCCGAGTCGAACCAGGCGTCGATCACTTCGGGCGCGCGCCGCATCGTGCCTCCGCAGGAGCGGCAGCGCCAGGTGTACTGGTCGATGGTCGGCTTGTGGGGATCGAAGTCACGTGGCAACGCCTTGCCCCAGCGCTCCGCCAGTTCGGCGAACGAGCTGATGACTTCGCGGTGCTCCCCTTCGGCATCGCATTCCCACACGTTGAGGGGCGTGCCCCAGTAGCGATCGCGCGACAGCGCCCAGTCGACGTTGTTCTCGAGCCACTCGCCGAACCGGCCGGTGCCCATCGCGGGCGGGTGCCAGCCGACCTGCGCGTTGACCTCGAGCATGCGGGCCTTGACCGCGGTCGTCCGCACGAACCAGGAGCTGCGCGCGTAGTAGATCAGCGCTGAGTCGCAGCGCCAGCAGAACGGATAGTTGTGCGTGTACGGCAGCGTCTCGAGCCAGCGACCGTCGCGCTTCAAGCGCTCGATAATCAGCCGGTTCGTCTCCTTGTCGGTCACCAGCCTGCCGTTGATCTCGTCCCAGCGCGTGCCCTGGAACGTGCCGTCCGGTGCCACCGGGTTCACCATGGCGAGCCCGTATTGCTGCGCGGCGGCGTAGTCATCCGCGCCGAAGGCGGGGGCCATGTGCACCAGTCCCGTCCCCTCCTCCGCCGAGACGAACCCTCCCGCCACGACGACCGCCCGTTGCCCTTCCTGCGGCAGCGGCACCACCGCGAGCGGCGGCACGTATTTCTGACCCACGAGCTCGCGTCCCGGGTACCCGGCGACCCGCGGGGCCGCCGCCAGCGGCTTGCCCCCCACGTGGACATGGGTCGCGCGTTCGACCGCGACCACGTAGCGGACGCCGTTCACCTCGTACTCGCCGTATTCCAGGTCGGGATGAACCGCCACCGCCACGTTTGAGAGCAGGGTCCAGGGCGTCGTGGTCCAGATGACCAGCTGGCGCTTCGGATCGCTCGCCAGCGGGAACGTCACGAACACCGAATTGGTCTGGACCTCTTCGTAGCCCAGCGCCAGCTCGTGCGACGACAGCGCCGTACCGCAGCGCGGGCAGTAGGGCAGCACCTTGTGCCCCCGGTACAGCAGGGCCTTGTCGTGCAGCCGCTTCAGCAGCCACCACACCGTTTCGATGTATTCGGGCGTGTACGTGATGTACGGATGCTCGTAATCGAGCCAGTACCCGATGCGCTCGGAGAGCGACTCCCAGTCGGTCTTGTACGTGAAGACGTTCTCGCGGCACAGCTGGTTGAACTTCTCGACGCCGTACGCCTCGATCTGCTTCTTGCCCGAGATGCCGAGCGTCTTCTCGACCTCGATCTCCACGGGCAGGCCGTGCGTGTCCCAACCCGCGATGCGTGTCACGCCCTGCCCCAGCATCGTGTGGTAGCGGCAGATCAGGTCCTTGATGGTGCGGGCGAACACGTGATGGATGCCCGGCCGCCCGTTGGCCGTGGGCGGCCCCTCGTAGAACACGAACGGGGGACCGTACCGGGCGGCTTCCTGGGTCTTCTGAAACAGACGCTCGTGCTTCCAGGCCGCGAGCAGCTGCTTCTCCAGCGCGTCCGGCGAGAGCTTGGGATCGAACAGCCGGTAGGCCATCAGTTGAGGCGCTCCAGCACGCCGCGCACCAGCGCCGCGAGCCGGGGCTCGGCGCCGCGCGCGACCGCGATGATCTGCTGCACCGAGGTGGGGGCCAGCGCGTCGGGCAGGCACTGGTCGGTGATGATCGAGACCCCGAGCACGCGGACGCCCAGGTGCACCGCGGTGATCACCTCCGGGACTGTGCTCATACCCACCACGTCGGCGCCGAGCGCGCGCAGCATGCGGTACTCGGCGCGGGTCTCGAGGCTCGGGCCCGTGACGGCGACGTAGACGCCCTCGCGCAGCGTGAAGCCGCGCTCCAGCGCGACGGCGCGTGCCAGGGCGCGCAGACCGGCGTCGTAGGGCGCGGACATGTCGGGAAAGCGCGGGCCGAGCCGGTCGTCGTTGGGGCCGATGAGCGGGTTGTCGGCCAGCAGGTTGATGTGATCGGCGATGAGCATCAAGTCGCCCGGGCTCCACAGGGGATGCATCCCGCCGCACGCGTTCGACACGATCAGCGTCCCCGCGCCGAGCTGCCGCAGCACGCGCACCGGAAAGGCGATCTGCGCGAGCGTGTACCCCTCGTAGCGGTGGAAGCGCCCCTGCATCGCCATGACGCGCCGCCCGCCCAGCGTCCCCACCAGCAGCGCGCCGGCGTGGCTCTCCACCGTCGACAGGGGGAACCCGGGGATCTCACCATAGGGGATGCGCGTCTCCACGCTCACCTCGTCGGCGAGGCCCCCGAGCCCGGTGCCCAGGATGATCGCGACCTCCGGGACGAGCCGGGTCCGCGCCTGCACCGCGCGAACCGCCTCCGCAATCATCCGTCCCGCTGACCGTCCAGCGCGCGGAGCTCGGCGAGCTGGCGCTCGAGCAGCGCGCGGAATCCGGCCACGTACGCCTGGAACTGGCGCTGCACGTCCGCGCTCTGGCGCTCGACTTCGCCCTGCGAGGCGCGCGCGCCGTCGAGGATGCGCTGCGCCTCGGCCTGCGCTTCGCGCACGATCACCTGCGCCTCGCGCGCCGCGCCCGCACGGGTCTCCTCGCGCAGCTGTTGCGCCGCCACGAGGGCCTCGTTCATGGCGCGCTCGCGTTCCCTGTATACCCGCAGCTGCTCCGCCAGCGCCGCCAGGCGCTCGTCGAGCACGGCCTTCTCGCGCAGGATCCGCTCCAGCTCGTCGGCCACGCGGGCGCGAAAGTCCTCCACGCCGAGCGGCTCGTAGCCGCGCAGGCTGCGCCGGAACTCCTGCTTGCGCACGTCGAGCGGGGTGAGATGGAAGGCGGGCTCGCTCACGGGGTCGCCTCCCTCGGACCGAACAGGACTGTCCCCAGGCGGATCACCGTTGCCCCCTCCTCGACCGCCGTACCGTAGTCGGCGGACATCCCCATCGAGAGCATCGGCAGCCATAGGCCCTCCTCCTGCAAGGCGTCCCGCAACTCGCGCAGCCCACGGAACGTGCGCCGCTGCACGTCCTCGGCATCGGTGAACGGCGCGATGGTCATCAACCCTTCGAGCGCCAGGTGCGGCAGGCCGGCCACGCGGCGCGCCACGGCGGGCGTTTCCGCCGGCGCGCACCCGCTCTTCTGCGCCTCCCCCGCCACGTTCACCTGCAGCAGCACCCGCTGCCGCGCGCCCTGCGCCGCCCCACCCGCACGCTTGTCCAGCTCCTCCGCCAGCGCGACCGAGTCCAGCGAATGCACCAGCGCGAAGCGCCCGGACACGAGCTTCGCCTTGTTGCGCTGCAGATGCCCGATCAGGTGCCAGGTCGCCCGCCGCCCCGCCGGCGTATCGATCTTGTCCAGCGCTTCCTGCACCCGATTCTCGCCCAGATCCGTGAGGCCCGCGTCGAGCGCCGCCGCCACCGCGTCCAGCCCGAAGCCCTTCGTCACCGCCACGATCGTCACCGGGTGCGTGCGACCGGCGATCGCCTGCCGCCGAGCGATCTCGGCCCGTACGTGGGCCAGGCGCTCGGGGAGGGCCCCAAAATTCATAACCGCGGAAGTTAGCCGGGCGCGCTTATTGAAACAATCGGGGGGTCAGCTGGCTGCGGCCGTAACTCGTTCGCCGCCCTCGAGGTGCGCGATGGCGCCGGAGAGGAGATCGCGCACCTGTTGCGGCGTGAGGTGGCGGTGCAAGAGCCCGTGACTGGCCACCGAGATGGTCGAGGTCTCCTCCGAGACCACGAACACGGTGGCATCGGTCTCCTCGGACAGTCCCAGCGCGGCGCGGTGGCGGGTGCCGAGCGACTTGTCCGCGACCTTGAATTGCGTGAGGGGGAGCACGCAGCCGGCGCCGATGATGCGGTCGCCTCGCACCAGCACGGCGCCGTCGTGGAGCGGCGAGTACGGCGTGAAGATCGTGGTGAGCAGGTCCGCCGAGACCTTGGCCTCCATCGGGACGCCGGAGGAGATGAACTCCTCCAGCCCGATGTCGCCCTCGACGGCGACGATGGCACCGGTGCCGGCGCGCGACAGCCGGTCCATCGCCTCGGCGATCTCCTCGGCCACCGACTGGCGCTCGCTCTGCGAGAAGCGGCGCATGAACCGCGACTGGCCGAGTCGCGCCAGGGCGTTCCGCAGCTCGGGCTGGAACACCACCACGGCCGCGAACGCGCCGAACGTGAAGACGTACGAGAGCAGCGCGCTGATCATCGTGAACTTGGCGAGCAGCGACGCGAAGTAGGCGACCGACAGGATCATGACGCCGACCACGATCTGCATCGCCCGCGTCCCGACCAGGAACAGCAGGAAGCGGTAGATCACGAACGCGACGAGCAGGATCTCGACCACGTCCGGCCAGAACCGCGGGATCAGGAACCGGTAGGGTTCGAAGTTCACGGTGCGCTCGTCCCGTTCCAACCCAATGGCGCCTCACGTTCACGGTCCCGGTCGCCCCGGGTTGGAACGGGACTCGTCGTCGCGCCGGCCACCCGCAGCGCCTCGCAGGCGAGCGCGGCGTCGTGGACCCGGAACAGGCGTGCCCCGCGCTCCCACGCGAGCGCGCACGCCACCGCCGTGGCGCGGTCGCGGTCCTCGACCGGCCGCCCCGTGGCGGCCCCGAGAAAGCGCTTGCGCGACGGCCCCACCGCTACAGGATAGCCCAAGCCGACCACGGTTGCCAGCTCGTCGAGCAGCCGAAAGTTCTGCTCCGGCCCCTTCGCGAACCCGAACCCCGGGTCCACCACGATGCGCTCGCGCGCTACGCCCGCCCGCTCGGCCCGCGCCGCCGCGGCGCCCAGCTCCGCTGCCACTTCGGCCGCCACGTGCCGGTACACGGCGAGCCCGTCCATCGTGTCGGGCGTCCCGCGCATGTGCATGACGATCACGCCGGCCCCGCCCTCGGCCACCACGCGCGCGAGGTCGGGATCGAAGGCCAGGCCCGACACGTCGTTGATGACGGCGGCGCCCGCGGCAAGCGCCGCGCGCGCCACGGCGGCCTTGCGCGTATCCACCGACACCGGACCGAGCCCGCGCTGCACGAGCTGCTCGACCACCGGCACCACCCGCGCGATCTCGTCCGCCGGGGCCACCGGCGCCGCGCCCGGTCGGGTCGACTCCCCGCCGACGTCCAAGATCTCGCACCCGTCCGCGACCAAGTGCTCCGCCTGCTCGATCGCCCGATCCACCGTCGTGAACCGGCCGCCGTCGGAGAACGAATCAGGCGTCACGTTCACGATGCCGATCAGCACCGGGTGGTCGAGGGCGAGGGTGCGTCCCGCGATCTCCCAGCGACGCGGGGGGTCGGCGTAGCTCGCGAGGAACCGGCCCAGCTCGGGCGCCAGGCTCTCGAGCCCCGCCGGCAGCCGGTCGGGGCGCGCCAGGGGCGCGAGCCGGCTCGCGGCCGCGCTCACCAGCGCCCAGCCCGCCCCCGTGAGCACGTCCGCGCCTGCCTTGGCACCCCAGCGCACCAAGGCTTCGCGCTCGGGCTCCGTGACGTCCTCGAGCAGGACGACGAGGGACTGTACGCCCGTGGCCGCGAACCACGCGGGCTGGGCGTCCCAGCCCCGCGCCGCGAGCGCCGCGCGTACGGCTTCGGGGGTGTGCGCGGCGAGCGCGGTGAGCTTCACCGCAGCGAGCCCCGCGCTACGACGCTCGCAGCGCGTTGACGATGTTCAGTCGCGCGGCGCGCACCGCCGGGAGGAAGCCGCCGACCACGCCCATGACCACCGCGAACACGAGGGCACTCCGGACGACGCCGGGCGACAGCGCGAACCCGAAGCCGATCTCCGAGAAGCTCTGGAAGTTGACCACCGAAATGCGGGCGAACGACAGCAGGGCGGCGAGCGCGACGCCGAGCGCGCCACCCACGAGCGCGAGCACTACGGACTCGAGCAAGAACGCTCCCAACACGCTGCGCCGCCTGAATCCCAGGGCCCGCAAGGTGCCCACTTCGACCGTGCGGTTCGCGACCGCAGCGTACATGGTGATCATCGCTCCGATCATCGCGCCGACGCTGAAGATGGTGGTCACCACGAGCCCCAGAGTCCGGATGAACATCGCCAGGGTCTGGGACTGCTCCTTGTAATAGTCACGCTCGTGCTTGAGCTCCACGTACTGCATGCGGGGGTCCGCCTGGAGCCGGGTCTTGAGCTGATCGAAGTGACCGGCGTCGGCGAGGCGGAAGGTCAGGGACGAATAGACCGGGCGACCGAACGCCTGCATGAACTGGTCGGCGTCGCCCCAGATCTCCGAGTCGAAGGCCGTGCCGCCCGCGTCCGTGATTCCCACCACGGTCCAGCGGTCGCCGCCGAACGCGAGCTCCGCCCCGAGGGTCACGCCTTTGAACTGGTCCGCGATACTCTTGCCGACGACCACTTCGTGGGTGCCGAACTGGAAGGGGCGTCCCCGCACGATGTGGACGCCGGGCCGGAGCTCCAGGGCACGAGGCGACACGCCCCGGATCGACACGTTGCCGAGCGCGTTGCTCTTCTTCTTGAAGAGATCGATGACGAGGACCACTTCGCGCGACAGGACAGGGCGACCCTCGGCCCCCCGCGCCACGCCGTTGTCGGCTTCGAGCACGTCCGCTGTCGCCCGGTCAACCTGACTCGAGAGCTCGGAGGTCGCGGAGCGCCGCAGTACGATCGCGTTGTCGGGCGAGCCCGACTCGACGAGGGTGGCTTCCAGGCCGCGCGCGAGCATGAGCACGCCCGCGAACACGAATACCACGAGCGCCACGCCGCCGATGGTGAGCCCCGTGGTGAGGCGGCGGGCCCAGAGGCTGCGCCAGATATAGGAGAAGGGGATCCGCATCATGGGTCGCCTACCCCACCGTCCGCAGGCCGATCACGATCGGCATGCGGGCGACCCGGTTGGCGGGAATGGCGGCCGCCGCGAGCCCGGCGAGGAGGGCCGCTCCGATCCCCAGCGCCATGGTGACGGGCGCGACGCTGATCACCGGGAAGAACGTCGGAAGCGCCTTCGCGAACCCCTTCACGATCGGGAACGTGAGCAGCAGCCCGAGCACGCCCCCCGACAGCGAGATCACGAGCGCCTCGCCGAGCACGAAGGCCACGAGCTGGCGCCCCGAGAAGCCGAGCGTCTTGAGGACCGCGTATTCACGCGTCCGCTCTCGCACCGACATGACGATCGTGTTGGCGAGGACGAGAAGGATGATCCCGACGATCACGACCGAGATCACTTGTAGCGACGTGATGATCGCCGACGACATCTGGACGAAGCTCTGCTGGAATTCGCGCTCACTCTCGGTCTTGGTGGGCGCGCGCGAGTTCACGAACTGCGTGTCTACCGCCGCCGCGACGCGGGCGGTCGCGTCGGGAGACCCGACGCGCAGAACGTAAAACCCGGCCTCCACAGGCCGTCCGGGCTCTCGCTGGCGCACCTGCTCGTAGAGGTAAGCGAACTGGAAGAACATCTGGGTCTCATCCGTCGACGGGTCGCGACCGGTGTAGATCCCGCGCACCACCCACTGCCAATTTCCGGGATAGATATCCCCTTCCATCGTGATGACGTCGCCCAGCTTGAAGCCGTGCTGCTGCGCGAGCTTGCGGCCGATGACGCAGGCGTTGCGCTCCTTCTTGAACGCGGCCAGCTGGTCCGGCGGCAGCTGGAACTCGGGGTAGAGATCGAAGTACGTGTCCGGGTCGACCGCGAACCGCGGCCAGAAGTTCTTGAAATCGTTCGGCTCGCCGTACACGCCCCCGAACCAGTTGGCCCACGACACGCCGGTGACCCCCGGCACCCTGGCGATCTCATCGCGGTACGGGAGCGGGATCGGGAAGATCAGCGACACCCGGTGCCGGGTGATCATGCGATTGGCGGCCGCGCCGGTGACCCCGGCGTTCCACGCGCCCACGATCGTGCGGATCAGGCCGAACGCCATCACCGCCGTGGCGATCCCGAGCATCGTGAGGGCCGTGCGGAGACGATGCCGGAAGAGATTCTTGAAGACGAGTCGCAGCAGCTTCACGGCCGGGCCCTCATTGCAGTTCACCCTTGTCCAGGTGGCGCACCAGGTGCGCGCGCTCGGCGGCGTGCGGATCGTGCGTCACCATCACGATGGTCTTCTTGAACTCCTTGTTCAGCCGCTCGAGCAGGGTCAAGACCTCCTCGGCCGACTTGCGGTCGAGGTCGCCTGTGGGCTCGTCGGCGACGAGGATCGTAGGGTCGGTGGCGATGGCGCGCGCGATCGCGACGCGCTGCTCCTGGCCACCCGAGAGCTGGCGCGGATAGTGGCGCACGCGGTCCGCCAGGCCGACGAGCGCGAGCGCCGTGTCGACGTGCTTTTTCCGGTCGGGCTTGGAGAGCGACGTCAGGAGCAGCGGCAGCTCCACGTTCTCGAAAGCGGTCAGCACCGGGATCAGGTTGTAGAACTGGAACACGAACCCGATGTGGGCGGCGCGCCAGCGGGCGAGCTGCGATTCGTTGAGCTTCGTGACGTCGGTGCCCGCCACCGTCACCGTTCCCGCGTCCGGTCGGTCTATCCCCGCGATCAGGTTCAGGAGGGTGGTCTTGCCGGAGCCCGAGGGACCCATCAACCCGAGGAACTCCCCTTCGGGCACCTCGAGCGTGATGTCCCGCAGCACCGGGATCTCCATGCTGTCACGGCGATAGGCCTTCGAGAGACCGCGAATCTGGACGATCGGAGTGGGCATGAGCTCCTCTACTGCACGGTGACTTTGACGCCGCCACGCAGGCGGGCGCCGACGCTGTCGACCACCTCGAGGCCGGCACGCAATCCTTCGCGGATGGCCACCGACGAGCCGAGCCGCCGGCCGGTGACGACCGGGACCTCGGCGGCCCGCCCCTGCTCGACGACGAAGACGACGCTCCGGCCGTTTCGCTCGGCGACCGCGGTGCTCGGGACCACGAGCAGGGCTTGCGTGTCCGCCGCGACGTGCGACGCGCGCGGCAGAAAATGCACCTTCGCGCTCATCTCCGGCAACACGCGCGCGTCGTACGAGCGGAACGCGACCTTGACCTGCACCGTCGCCTTGGCGCGATCCGCCGTCGGCACGATCTTCGCCACGGCCCCAGGGTAGCGCACGTCGGGATAGGCGTCGAGCACGATCTCACACGGCTGGCCCAGCCCGACGCCCTCGAGGTTCGATTCGGCCACGTCGGCCTCCACCTGGAGCGAGCCCAGGTCGGCGATCGTGACCACCGCGCTCTTGGAGAACGCGCTGGCGGCGAGCGGCGCCACCACTTCCCCCACATCCGCGTTCTTGGTCAGCACCGTGCCGTCGAACGGGGCGCGGATGACGGTGTTCTCGAGCGCCACCTGCGCGGCTTCGACCGCTGCTTCCGCCGAGGCAATCCCGGCCTTTACGCGCTGCGAGCGCGCTTCCGCGGCGTCCAGGCTCGCCTGCGACGTGAAGCCGCTGTCGCTCAGCAGCCGTTCCCGCGCCAGCGACCGCTCGGCGTCGTGCAGCTCGGCGCGGCTGACCTGGACGTTCGCCTGCGCCTGGGCGAGCTGCGCTTTGACGTCGGCGTCCTCGATGCGCGCGATCACCTGGCCGGCCCGCACCCGGTCCCCTTCGACGACCCCCAGGTACACGAGCCGGCCCGTGCCCTTGGAGGCGACGGCGGCCTTGCGCTGCGCCACGACGTAGCCGCTGGCCACGAGCACCGCGCCGGCGCGCGTCGGTGACACCATCGTGGCGGGGGTCAAGTGCACCGGGAGCGCCGAGCCGAAGGCGCCGCCGCTGGTCAGCAGCACCACGGCCAGGACCACGATGACTGCGGCGGGCACGCCGATGGCGAGCCACCGCCCGGCGCGGCGCAGCGGCACCGCACCGGCGGACTCGGGTGAGCGGTTGATCCGCAGCCCGGCGAGGTCCGCGTTCTTCGCTTCCATGGCCCCAATCCTAACACCTCCGGCGACCGCGCGGGCGCGAGGCGCGGCGCGGGAGGAGGCGTGGACGTTCGTTCGGTTTCTGGTGTTGGTGCTGCCGGGCTTACGCGCCGGCGGGCTCCGGCGGCGGGCTCCCCAGCACCGGCCCGCGCGTCGCGGCCTGCTTGTCTCGCGCCGTGCCTTCGGGCGACGGCGCCGCGGGCGGCGGCGACGCCGGCGCGACCGGCGGCAGCCGCTTCCCGGCCACCACGAGATCGACTTCCTCGCGGTCGAGCGTCTCGCGCTCGAGCAGCGCGCCCGCGAGCCGGTCGAGCTGGTCGCGGTGCTTGGTGAGAATGTCGCGCGCGTGCTCGTACGCCTCGCCCAGCAGGCGCTTCAGCTCGGTATCCACCAGCTCGGCGGTGCGCTCCGAGACCTCGCGGCGCTGCACCACTTCCCGCCCCAGGAAGATCTCGGCCTCGCGGTCGCCTACGGCGATCGGCCCCACCACGTCGCTCATCCCGAACTGCGTCACCATGCGGCGCGCCATTTCCGTGGCCTGCTGGATGTCGGAATACGCGCCGGTCGTGACCTTGTCGGGGCCGAACACGAGCTCTTCGGCCACGCGCCCGCCGTACGACATCGCGAGCTGACCGAGCAGCCACTGCTTGGTGACGTTGCGGCGGTCCTTCTCGGGCAGGAAGAACGTGATCCCGAGCGCCCGGCCCCGCGGCACGATCGTCACCTTGTGGATGGGATCGATGCCCGGCACGGTCAGCCCGACGAGCGCGTGTCCCGCTTCGTGATAGGCCGTGAGCTTCCGCTCCTCGTCCGTCAGGACCATGCTCTTGCGCTCGAGGCCGAGCATGACTTTGTCCTTCGCGTCCTCGAGGTCGTTCATGTCGACGACCGGCTTGTTGCGCCGCGCGGCGAGGAGCGCCGCCTCGTTGACCACGTTCGACAGCTCCGCCCCCGACAGCCCCGGCGTCCCTTTGGCGATCCGCTCGAGGTTCACGCTGGTCGCGAGCGGGATCTTGCGGGTGTGGACGCGCAAGATCTGCTCCCGCCCCTTCACGTCGGGCATGTCCACCACGATCTGGCGGTCGAACCGCCCGGGACGCAGCAGCGCCGGATCGAGGATGTCGGGACGGTTGGTGGCGGCGAGCAGGATCACACCGTCGTTCGACTCGAAGCCGTCCATCTCCACCAGCAGCTGGTTGAGCGTCTGCTCGCGCTCGTCGTGCCCGCCGCCCAGCCCCGCGCCGCGGTGCCGCCCCACGGCATCGATCTCGTCGATGAAGATGATGCAGGGCGCGTGGGCCTTCCCTTGCTCGAACAGGTCGCGCACCCGCGACGCGCCCACGCCCACGAACATCTCCACGAAGTCCGAGCCCGACATCGAGAAGAACGGCCGCCCCGCCTCACCCGCGACCGCCTTGGCGAGCAGCGTCTTCCCCGTTCCCGGCGGACCGACCAGCAGCGCCCCCTTGGGGAGCCGCCCACCCAGCCGCTGGAACTTCTGCGGGTCCTTGAGGAAATCGATGATCTCCTCGAGCTCCTGCTTCGCTTCGTCGGCGCCGGCCACATCGGCGAAGGTGACCTTCGGCGTGTCTCCTGCCAGCAGCTTGGCCTTCGACTTGCCGAACGCGAACGCGCGGTTCCCCCCCTGCTGCATCTGGCGCACCATGAAGATCAGCAGGCCGATGATGAACAGGTACGGCAGGAAGCTGAAGAGAAACACGCCGAACGACTGCTTCTCCTCGCGCGCCCGCACGTCGACGCCCTTCTGCCGCAAGGTGCTCACCCAAGCGTCGGTGGACTCGAACGGCAGCAGCATGGTGAAGTGCTCGGCCGTATGCCGGCCGACCGTGACCGGCGTGCGGAAGTCCCCTTTCACCTGCTGGCGGTCGGTGATTTCCACCGCGGCGACGTTGCCCTTGTCCAGCTGCTCGGTGAACTGTGGCGTGTACGACAGGTCCACCGCTTCCTGGCGGCGGTTCGAGGCGAACTGCACGAGGAAGATCGACCCCACGATCAGCAACGCCCAGAACGACAGCGTCCGCAGGGTGCGGGCCCAGGAGAATTCGCGCGGCGGCGGGACGCGGTTCGCCATCAGGCCAGGCTCGCCACGTAGGGGAGGTGCCGGAAATTCTCGGCATGATCGAGCCCGTACCCCACGAGGAATACGCGCGGGGCGTCGAACCCGACGAACGTCGGCTCGAGCTCGAGGTGCGGGGCCAGATGCTTGTGCAGCAACGCGCAAATCTCCAGACTCCGGGGGGCACGCTCCCGCATCAGGCTGACCAAGCGGTTGAGCGTCTTCCCGGTATCCACAATGTCCTCCACCAGCAGGATGTGCTTACCCCGCAGCTCCGTTTCCGGATCGTATAGGAGCCGCACGTTCCCGCTCGAAATCGTATCGGCGCCGTAGCTCGCGGCCACCAGGAAGTCCACCTGGAGCGGCCGCTCGATGCGGCGTACGAGGTCGCTCAAGAAGATGAAACTCCCTTTGAGGAGGCCGAGCACGAGGAGCTCACCTTCGGGATACGCTGCGGTGATCTCCTGACCCAGCTCGCGGACACGGCTCGCGATCGTCGCTTCGTCGAAGACGATCCGCTTGAGCTCACGCCCGCCGGTCTGCTTGAGGCTCGCCGTGCTTGGTAACATCCACTCGCACCGCCGGGGTTCCAGGCCGCGGGAGGTCGGCAGCACTCCGGCAGATTCCGGGGACCCAAAGAATGGTTTCGCCGCGCGCGACGATCGGGTATTGCGCCCGGTCGCTGCGTGACACGCGCGCGTCCATCAACAACCGCCGTACGGGCCGATGCCCGACACCACCGAGCGGTACCAGCGCATCCCCCGGGCGCAGGCCCCGAACCTCCCACGCGCCCCCCGCGATCCACGTCGTCCAGTCACCGCGGGCGAGCCGCTCGGGCGCCGGCTCCGCTGACCACTCCACTCGGAACTCACCAAACCGCGCGCGCCCCCGCTCGTCATCCACCACCACCTCCACAACCTCCCCACCCTCCCGACCCTCCCGCGTGCCGTGACGCACGCGGATCCGGTCAAACGCCACCTCCGCCACCCACTCGCCCCCGAGCGCCTGGCGCCGTCCCGACGGACGCCGTGCGAGCCGCACCAGCTGCCGCGCCCGTCTCGGTCCCAGGACCAACCCCGCGCGCCGCGCCGCGGCACGCAACACGGCCACGGCCAATGCGTTATCATAGCCCGCCAGCGCCCCCCGAGCAACGTCGAAGCCATGCTCGTCGAGCCGCAGCTCGAGATCCGGCAGGTGGCGGAGCACGCGGTCCCACGCGCGGCGCTCGAGCGCCGCCGCGCGGCCGGCGCGGGCCAGATCGTCGCGCGCGCCCGCGCCCAGGCGCGCGGACACGAGCGGCAGCAGCACCGTGCGGACCCAGCTCCGCAAGTGCCGGGGATCGCGATTCGCGGGATCGTGGTGCACCGGCAGGGCACGCGCGGCGACGTGCTCGACCAGATCGTGGTGCGTGAACGCCAGCAGCGGGCGCACCAGTCCGCCGCGGGCTCGCGCCGGCATGCCGGCGAGCCCGGCGGGCCCGCTCCCGCGCAGCAGCCGCAACAGAATCGTCTCGACCTGGTCGTCACGGTGGTGCGCCGTCACAAGGTAGCGCGCCGCACGGCGTCGCTGCACGTCGGCGAGCCACGCGTAGCGCGCTCGCCGCGCCGCGGTTTCCGTGGCGTCCGGACCGAGGTGCAGCTCTCCCAGCTCGAACGGCAACCCGTACCGGCGCGCCAGGGCGGCGACCGCCTGTCCCACGCTCGAACTGTCCGCCTGAATCCCGTGGTCCGCGTGCCCGACGACCAGCGTGAGACCGAGCTCCGGAGCGAGGCTGTGCACCAGGTCGAGCAGCGCGACCGAATCGGGTCCCCCCGACACCGCCACCACCGCGGTCCCCCCGCCGGCGAAGAGGCGGCGGCGGGCGATGTGCTCGCGCACGCGGGAGAGCAACGAGGTCATACAGTAGTATAAATGATAGGCGGGGCGGCGGTGCGGCGCCTTGCCGCGCGCTTCCAGGGCCCCGAGAATAGGGCCATGCCAAAGCTCGAGCCCGACCAGGTTTACCAGCTGCTGCGCCATCTGACCTCGCCCGTCGTGGCGATCACGTGCCAGCGTGACGGCAAGCGCAACGGCATGATCTCGGACAGCGCCGTGCGCGCGTCGATCGCTCCCACCGTGCCGCGGCTGTCGGTCTACATCCACAAGTTCAACTTCAGCCACGACCTGATCTTCGAGACCGGTCGCTTCGTGCTGCACCTGCTGCGCGACGATCAGTTCGAGCTGATCCACCGCCTCGGGTTCGAGAGCGGCCGGGCGCGCGACAAGCTGGCCGGCATCGCGCACCGACCCGGCACGCTCGGCGTCCCGGTGTTGGACGACTGCTACGCGCACTTCGAGTGCAGCGTGGTGAACGTGATGGACACCGGCAGCTCGACCTGCTTTCTGGGCGACGTCGTGGCGGTGGGCCACGGCGCGGCCGAGCGCCCCGCGGGCGACGTGATGACGGCCGGCTACTTTCGGGCCAACATGCCGCCCGGGACCGGCCACGCGCTGGCGCCGCCCCGACGGCCAGCGCACGTCGATCGACGCGGCGTGGTCGGCGCTCCCGAGGCCGAAATAGAGCGGCAGGTCGCTCTGCGAGAGGTATCCCGACTTTCCATCCAGCAGCTTCAAGATCCGGCGCCCGTCGGGGAGTGGAAGCACGACGGTCACCTGCGCGCCGAGCCCCTCGCGATTGGAGCGGGTGCCGCGCAGCCGCACCTTCAGGAAGTGGACCGCATGGCGTTGCGCAAGATCGCTCACCAGCACCTGCGGTCCGGCGTTGAACTCGTTGGTGACGATGTCGAGATCGCCGTCGCCGTCCAAGTCGAGGGCCACCGCGGAACGGCTACCGCGCGCGGCCATCATGGTCAGGTGGCCCGCGGCATCGA
>WNGH01002524.1_pt1 | contig 17323 bp, 15 predicted proteins | sample 5400631 | NCBI WGS metagenome assembly WNGH01 (sample SAMN13153373, study PRJNA577476) | soil metagenome | isolation source: 115 cm soil or saprolite under Garry oak tree replicate 1 | place: USA:California | collected 2016-06-15
CCGCGCGCGCACCACGGACTCCAGGCCGGCGCGGTCGCCGCCGACCGCCCGCTCGGCTCGGGCGGTGCCGGCCGCCCGCTCGCCGCGTCGTTCAGTGATGCCGTCCATCTCACTCCTCAGGCCGGACGAGTCTTGCCGTCCAGCCTGTCGCCCGCGCGGCTCGCCGTCCTCAGCGCAGCGGTGGAACTTCAGGGCTCGACCGCGCAGAACCGCAGGTGGCCGAGACCCACCCGTGGGTGGAATCCCGGCATGCCTACGTTCCACCTACGGGCCCAAGACGACCAGCCGATCTCGCCGTACCGTTGAGAGGTGAACTCGACCGCCGCCGTCACGGCCGACGTAGCTGAGCTGCACCGAGCGCGGAGCGGAGAAAGGGCGATTTCCCTGACGCTCCGGGCGCTCGCAGTGGCGGCGATGGCTTTCGTGGTGATCACCTCGTTTCAGGCCGGGCATGCCCCGGGCCGCCATGGCGCGGCGCTCGGCGTGACGGTCATCCTCATCGCGTTCTGCGCAGCGACCGTCGGTGTCATGCGGCTCAGCCGGGCCCGGCCCGCGGCGCAGCTCGCTGTCTTGCTCGTGGCCGTGGTCAGCGCGGCTGCGCTGGTCGGCCTGCAGGCCAACGGCGCCGCATTCGTCGGGGTGTTCCCGGCCGTCAGCGTCGCCGCCCTCTCGCTGCCTGTCGTCCTCAGCACCATCGTTCCCGGTGCCGCGATCTGCGCGGTGTCCGCGGCCTGGCTGATCAACGGAACCGCACCCGTCTCGGGCATCGTGCTGAACGACTTCGCGATAGTCGCGTTCTTCGTGCTGTCGATGTTCGCCAGGCGGCTCCAGGAGAGCAACGAGCGGGCGCAGGTGCTGCTCGCCGAGCTGGAGCAGACCAGGGCCGCCCAGGCCAAGGCCGCTGCGCTGGCCGAGCGCCAGCGGCTCGCTCGCGAGATGCACGACGTCCTGGCGCACTCACTGTCCGGCCTCATGCTGAACCTGGAAGGAGCCCGGCTGCTGGCCCGCCAGGGCGGTGCCGAGCCACAGGTCGGCGATGCGATCGACCGCGCTCACCGGCTGGCCAAGACCGGGCTGGAAGAGGCCAGGCGCGCCATCGGCATGCTCTGCGGCGACGCGCTGCCCGGCCCCGAGCGGCTGGACGACCTGGCCGCCGAGTTCGCGGCGGATACCGCGGTGGCGTGCACGGTCGCGGTGACCGGCGCCGAGCGCAACCTGGGTAGCAACGGCAGGCTCACCGTCTACCGGGTCGCGCAGGAAGCACTGACCAACGTCCGCAAGCATGCCAGCGCCGCCCGGGTCGAGATCCGGCTCGACTATGCCCCGTCAGGAACCAGGCTGACCATCGAGGACTTCGACGGGTGCGGCGCCCGGTTCCCGGGGCTGGCACTGCTGATGGCACCGGTTACGGGCTCACCGGGATGCGGGAACGAGCCGAACTGCTCGGTGGAACGCTGACCGCAGGACCCACCGACAGCGGCTACAGGGTCGACTTGCGGGTGCCGCTTTGAGCCCGGTCATCCGCGTCGTCGTCGCCGATGACCAGCGCGTGGTCCGCGAAGGCCTCGGGACGCTGCTCGGCTTGCTCGATGGTATCGAGGTCGTGGGCACCGCGGCCGACGGCAACGAGGCCCTGGCTCTGGCGGTACAGACCCGGCCGGACGTCGTGCTCATGGACCTGCGGATGCCGCACTGCGGCGGCGTCGAGGCAACACGCCGCCTTCGCGACCATGACCCGGGCATCAAGGTGCTCGTGCTCACCACCTACGCCGACGACCGCTCGGTCATCGACGCGCTGCGCGCAGGCGCCCGGGGTTACCTCACCAAAGACATCGGCGCCGAAGGAATCCGCGATGCCCTCACGCGCGTCACCAGCGGCCAGGCCGTCATCGACCCGGCGGTCCAGCAGCACCTCCTGGACGCCATCGCGGCCGGCCAGGACGGCGCGAACGGCGGCGCTGCGCCGCAGCCCCCTGGCGGCCTGACGGTGCGCGAAGCCGAGGTGCTCGCGCTGATCGCCCGCGGTTTGTCCAACGCCGAGATCGCGGCGCAACTGGTCGTCAGCGAGACGACCGTCAAGAGCCATATCAACCATCTCTTCGCCAAGACGGGCGTCCGTGACCGAGCCCAGGCGGTCGCATACGCCTGCCAGCACGGGCTCACCTGACCCAGGCAGCCGGGTGATGCCGGAAGGCTATGGCCCGATGTAGCCGTCCGCGGCCTTGACATCGTCGTACAGCAGGTCGTAGGTGCGGTTCGCCTGGTTTTCCCCGATCCACACGGCGGCCACATTGCTGGTGCCAAGGTTCGCCGAAGTGCTCGAAAGCGCTGGTATCGCGGAGCCGTCAAGGTAGACACCGGTCGTGCTCACCGTGCCATTGGTCTTCACGTGGAACTCAAGCACATGCCAGGTACCCGGGGACACCGCCGTCGTGGACTGCGCAGTTGTCAGCGCGTAGTCATCGCGGATGCCGACCTGGTGTGCAGAGTTCATGAAGACGTGCGCAATGGGCACGCCCGAGCCATTCACTACTTGCAGCACCGTCGCATTATTCGAGCCTTGCGAGCGGATATAAATGTATGCCCGGAGGAATACCTCGCTGACCGCCGTAGACAGCGTCCTTGTGGCATACGCGGCGGTGGTTCCGGCAGCAGTTCCCCTGGCCCCGTAAGTGCCCAGGTGCGGGCAGCCACCGACGGAGCTAGTGCAGATGACGAGATTGACATTAGAACCCCAGCTGGAGAAGCCGCCCGTCTCGAAGTCGTCGCCGAACATTACCTTCGTGAGTTGATAGTTCCGGGTGACCGTGCCCCCTGGCGGCAGATTGACCATGGCACCGCTGCTGATATAACCAGGCGAAGCGGCGGTAACGGTTTCACTAGTCTCGGCAGGCACGCCGGTCAGAGTGTAGCTTCCGTTAGAGTCGGTCGTGGCACTCGGGCCGCCAGCGATGCCGACCGTCACGCCGCCAACCGGCGTGGTCCCGTCGAGGCGGCTAACCGTGCCGGAAATGGTCCCAGGACTTGGCGTGAGCGAGAAATTGGCCGTGCTCGAGCCAGCGGGCTGCAGGTCTACCGTGGCAGTTGAATCTGAGTAGCCGGGCAGACTAGCGGTGAACGTTACTTGCCCCGGATCACTGGCAAATGAGTAGTGGCCCGCGCTGTCGGTAACGGTTGATACATTCTCCGGTCCGGTGATGGTGACACCGCCCAACGGTGCGCCCGTGGCAGCGTCGGTGACGGTGCCGCTTACGGCACCTTGCATCAGCGCCATCTTGCAATCGTACGTCACATTGCCGTCAAACGGCATGCTCACGGTCGGGGTCTGCGTTACATAGGTGGCGGCGCTGATTGCAACGTTCAGGTCCTGGTTGGCAATGATATTCGGAATGGCGTAGGTGCCGTTCGCATCTGTCGTGGCGGACGGCGGGGCCGCCCAATTGTTCGCCGTGTAGGCTACCGCGACCGAAGCACCGGCTATGGGAGCCCCCGTGGCAGCGTCGGTGACATGGCCGTGCAGACTACCCCACGCTGAGCCGATATAACTATTGTTAATGGCGGCGTCATCGGCCCAGAAGTCAAAAGTGCGGTTGGCGGCAGTATCTCCGAGAATTATCTTGCCCGCGTTGATGTTGCCCACGAAGGCCGGCTGGGTGGCGGTGTCGTCCGCGCTGTTGCACACGCCATCTGGCCCGGCCAGGGTTTCGGGCTGCCCGTCAACCGAGACCTGGATCGTGCTGCTGCCGGACGGGGACACCACCGTTTTCGCTTCCACCGAATGATAACGGGACCACGGGTACGCGGTCGGCAATGCGAGATTGCAGCCGGGATAGGTGGCGGGAGTGCCGGCATCAGTGCGAATGCCGATCCTGCCGGTAATGTAGTCAAGATAGGCATGCCACATCGCACCATCGGCACCAGTACGGAAATAGAACAGCGTAGCGTTCGAGTTGGCCGAGCGGACGTCGAAGTAAGCCCGCGCATCGACGGCAGAATTGGCACTACTGAAGGCCTTGGTCACCTGAACGCCACCCGTTTGAGGGCTTACTGTCTTGAAGTCGGCGGCGTAGCTCCCAATATTGGGTGTACAGCTTGGCGTCGTGGCGGCGCCGCAGGCGGCTGGGGGGACGGCACTGTGGCCGTCCCACTCGCTCAGGTCGCCGGACTCAAAGCTGTCGGCGAAGAGTCCGCCAAGCGGGTGCAGTGCCAGATCGGCCGATGTGCTGGGCACGGACGGGACCGTGATGGTGGCAGTCTGGTAGCCAGGAGCGGTCACGTTGAGCGTGGTGCCAGCCGGAATGCCGTCCCGGAAGTCATAGACGCCAGCGCTGTTCGCGCTGCCGGCGCTGCCGGTGTACACGTCACCGTCGCTATAGCTAACCCTCGCGCCGGCGATCGGGTTGCCAGTGCTCGCGTCGGTGACAGTCCCTTTTACCTCGGCTGCCCCGCCTTTGTAGAGCGAATAGCTATGCAACACGCGACCGTCCACGGAAATGTACTGCGCCTTGAGCTGGCTCGGCGAAACAGTGAGCTTGAGCGCTCCTATCTGCTCAGAATTCGAACCGAAGGTCGAGGAATCGTCGCCCCGCCATAGGGTGTACGGGTAGCCGCTCGCGGAGTAACAGTCGTTGACGCCGGCGATGCCCTGGAATGGACATGGCGGCTTCGTAAACGGGTCAACGCTCTTGCCGCCGGTACCCATGACCATGAAAGTCTTGCCGGTTACTGTATTGGTGGCGTTGTTGCCGTAGATCTGCTCCATATCATGGTCATGGCCCGATAGGAAGAGGTCGATGCGGTTATCGATGGTCCAGTTGGTGTTCTGGCCGCCGCGGACGGTATTGGTATTGGCATAGGGACCGAACTCGCCGGAGGACCAGTTTGGTTCATGCTGGGCCTCGATCTTCCAGATGGCGGTTGAATTGGCTAGGTCATTCTCATAGTCGGCGTACTGCCTAGAACCTGGGCCGAAGCCATCCGGATCTTCCCCTCGCGTGTCGAGCGCAAAGAAGTCAACCAGGTCATGGCCATTGCCGTCCGACGCAAGGCCGACGGTGTAGTGTGTCGGCCGGTTGAAGAGATAACCGCAGTTCTGGCTGCCGCTGTAGTACTGCGACCCATCGTTCTGGTGCGGGCAGTAGCCACCCTGGTTGGCGGCACTGCCACCGAATATCAGGTTGTTCATGTTGCTGGCATCATGATTACCTGGCACCGAGTAGAACTTGCCGGCGGCGATATCGGCAGCATAAGGAGACTGGTCTGCATCGACATCGTCGAGCGGAGCAATCGTAAACGTGTCACCAGCCTGCGGCACATAGCCGCCACTGAATCCTGTTTTCAGATACAAATGATATGGTGTCGGCTCGTTCGTGTTACCGATAGTGCCGGTATAGTCGGTGCCACCATGATCAACTGTGATCGTCTCATTGTTGTACCAGTCGTTAGCCCAGCGATCAGCCGGGGTGGGGCTTGTGGTGCTCGCCACTACCGCCGTATTGGTGCTGCCCGTGCCTACCGTGCCGGTTGTTTTGGCCGATAGAGTCGGATCGGGATAGGCGCAGTTGTGATTTGTCGCCTGGGCAAATCCCGCCGGACCTACGCAACCCCATTGATAAGAGTTGTCGCCGACTGTCCAGATCGCAGCTGGGTTCCAGGAATGTACCAGGTTCGCTACGGCGGCGGAACTGGACCTGGCGGCCGCGCAGGTCGAGGCAGCGGTATCGCAGCCATAATCCCCGATTACGGCTATGGTTATCGGTGAGCTGGCCGTGTCGGCGAGGTCCGGAAGGGCGGCACGCGCCTGCGGCATCAGGCCATTGCCATAGACCAGAGCCGACACCAGCGCTGTCAGTAATGCGGTTGTAAAGATAAAATGTGCGCCATGGATTTGCTTGAAGACTGTCCTGCACACTGCCGTGATCCCCTCGACGCGCGTCACAGCCGGTTCGCCCATACACGCCGCGCGCGCGACGAAGATCGACTTGTATTGGCCACCAGCACTCCTCGATCGGAGCCCCACCCCACTGCAGACCCAACGGAGACAGTATGACGTGCGCCCGGCGTTAGCGGTAGTAGCCAGGCGTCGTGAATGGGTGGTCTCGACCAGCGGGCCAGGCGCCAGGCTCCGAGTCAGCCAACCCCCGGACCTGCCAGGCCAGGAGAGAGATGGGCGCGGGTTGACTGCCTGGACACGCCAGAGGCCCGGGAGCAGAATGTGCGTCCACCGCCAACCGGCTAGGGAGACGTTGATGCTGACCCCTTACGCGCTGATGTACCGGCTGGGTTTCGCGCCCTGGGAGCGGCGGCCGGTGGCTTCGACCTGGCAGCGTCTGACCGAAGGCCCCGGCGCGCTGTCGCCGGGCAGAGCCCTCGATGTCGGCTGCGGGACCGGGCGGGACGCGGTCTACCTTGCCAAGCACGGATGGCAGGTGACCGCGGTGGACTTCGCCGACGCCGCGATCGCCAAGGCCAAGCAGCGGGCGGCGGACGAGGGCGTCCAGGTGCAGTGGGTCACCGGGGACGTGAGTTCGCTAGCCGGGCTCGGCCTTGAGCCGGGGTACACCCTCGTCTACGACTACGGCTGCATCCAGGGTCTGGACGACTCAGCCCGCAAAGGCGCGGCTGCCGGGATAGCTCACCTCGCCGCGCCGGGCGCCACGCTCCTCGTGGTTGCCTTCGCGCCCGGCCGCCGGGTGCTCCTTCCGCGCGGGATGGACGAGCAGGACCTCATCGGCCTCTTCGGTGACTCCTTCCAACTCGAGCAGGCCGAGCCCGCGAGCGACGCGAAGTCACCGCCACCGGTCCGCCGGGCGCGACCCTCGCTGTACCGGCTCACCCGCAAGGGGCCACCCGAAGAACCGCACGGTTCGTAGCGGTCCCGCGCAGAAGATCATCAGCACGCGCATCCCACGCCAAGCGCGGTCGCGTCCAACGGGCACGGAGCAGGTCGCCGCGCCGCGCGCACTACAGTAGCGGCCATGGCAGCCAGGACGATAGCCTGCGGCTCTTGCGGCGGCAGTACCCGCATTCCGGACCGTGACTGGGACGACCAGCGCGCCGCCATTGAGGACTGGTGGGACGAGCACCTATGGTCCGCTCACGCGAGCGAGGACAGGACTGCGATCGTCCACCAGATCGAGCCGAACCCATTCTTCGAGTCGCAGTCCTTCTATCCGGGCCTGGGCTGAGTACCTGACCGGCGCCTGACCAGGCCACGCCGACGCTTAGTGAGTCGGTTGCTGTGCTCCCCGCCCGAGTTACGAGACCCGTCCGCGGAGTTTTCTTGGTGATCCTGATCTAGGTCAGCCCACTTCGCGATTTCCTTGCCGATGATCTGCTCGATGCGAATAGCTAGCGTTTGCTGGCGGTCGAGCTTGTCATATGGCTTGACCTTGGCGCGGTACAAATAGTATTCACGTTTCAGTGCCTCTTTACCTTGCGCCCACAACAGCGCATTCTGCCCATACTTCTTCAGCTGCTGGATGCCCTCAAGGACCACGATTAGCGCGCCAAGGCCAGCTATCGATCCTTTGATCGCCGCTGAGTTACCGCCCGTCGCGGTTAACACCGGGATTGCCGCGGCGGCCGAGATCTGGACGGCCTTGAGACTGTTATACCAGCGTGCTGCCTGACGACTGGCGAGTGTATGCCATTGGATCGACCAGTTCAGCCGCCCTACCGTCACGGACGTATCCGCTGATTGCGCACCGGTTGGCGGCCAGACATCGAGGTCCGTGAGCTGTCTTCCGAGCATCCACCGTTTCAAGGCTCGCTCCTCGCTCCCTTTGGCGACACCGACGTTCTAAACGGTCATTATGTCCCCGCTCCCAGCACCGGGCCCAGGTAGCAAGCGAGCCTGAACGCAGAACTCGTCGCCTTCCGGGTCAACGAGCACGTGCCGGCACCTTCTTCGCCTGAACGAGAGTCAGCTCCGGCCGCCCAGCGCCGGATGACTCGCCAGCCGGTCGAGCCGGTCTGCGGCTTCGGAGCCGTCCAGCCGGTCAAACAGCAGGTTATGCCATTCGGCGAGGTGGCGCCCGCGCTCCTTGCGGTCCCAGTCATGGCCGCCGAAATCCCAGGACTGCAGGGTCGGCCTGGCCGCGTCGGTACGGGCGATCTCGTCAAGCGCAGCCAGGTAGCGGTCGGCGATTGCGGTCCAGGCATCGGGTGCAACCAGCATCCGGGCCAGAACGCTGGCCAGCGACGTCTCTTTCTCACGCGCTTTGCCGTCGCCGTGGCGAGTCCAGCCCCACCGGGACTCCCACCTGATCAGCTGCGGCGCGGCCCGCTCTGCGAACACCGCGAAGCCGTGCCGGTTTCGTACCGTTTCCCAGAGCAGCGCGACTTCGTCGGACACCACGAACCGCGCTGCAGCCATCGGGTCCCTCGGAGCGGAAATAGTCCACAGCCCGCGTCTCGCACGCCAGGTCGATCAGCAACGCGAGCGCCTCCTCGGCCGGGCCGGAGTCCTCGGCGCGCAGCGCCGACTCGGCGTTGGCGGCCAGCCGCCTGAACGTGGCCCGCCACTTGGTCCGCTCGCTGGGAGACACCCGCCGGTCACCGGCGATATACGCGCCCGCGCGGGCCAGCTCGGCGAACTCTTTGAACCTCGTCGAGAACTAGTTCCGGGTCCGGTGGTGCCGCGGCCTCGCGCTTGCGGCGGTCCCGCTCGGCCGGGTCCAGCTCTGCCTCGATGCGGTCCCGCACCGGCGCCGGCGCCCGCCAGTACAGGTTCCACAACACCTTCGCCAACCCGTCCTCGCCTAGTGGCGCGAGCTTGGTGAAGAACTCATCCCGGTTCATCCGCTTGGCCGGCATGGCAGAAGATGGTACGGCGGTTACGGGTTGCGTGCCCGGCTCACGCGCCACAGCGCTGCTCAGGTTGCCCATGGGGCCCAGAACTTGACACTTATGAGATGGCATGGCACATGCCGGATTGGCTATAGCCTTCGGCGCAGTCGGCGGGGATAATGAGTTCCTGCTGAAGGGGGTTCCCGGGCGTGGCCACGCTGGGGCAGCTTCGTCGGTCGCCAGGCAAATACACGGTCATCGCTGGTGGGCTCATTCTCGACGGAACTGCCCTTTACCTATACGGAGGAGCGATGATCACACGCCATTTGGCCACTGAGCTGCCAGGGCCTGGGTTGTCATGATGGCCGCGGACCAAGACCCACCGGCCGGATCCGCTGCGGCAGCTCCTGGCCCGGCCAATCCGCGCGTTCAGCGGCGCGTGGTGAGCCGCCTGCTGATGCCGGGAGCAGACGAAGCGACCCAGAAAAAACTCGTTTACAGCGTCGAGGGCCGGCAGGCGGTTCTCGTCGAGCTCAACCTGTCGGCCGGCGTGATCGCGGACGACGTGCGCGAGCAATTTAAAAGCGTTTTCCACGCCGCCTTCGAGCGTGAACCCGAGCAGCCTCCTGAACCTCTGCAGATTTCCGCGCACTACATGCGGTGCCTGCTCACGCAAGAAGAGATCACCAAGCTGGCCAGGCACGATGTGCCTGCTCCTGGAGGGTCTGCGCCGACTGGCCGCACCATCTACCGGATCTGGCCCGACTACCGCGTGCATGCCCACATAGACCGCTCTTTGACCACGATCAAATCCGACGCCGCGACCCGCACCTACGGCACGTCGGGAGATGGCGTCGTCTGGGTGGTCATGGACTCCGGCATTGATAAAGATCATCCGCACTTCGCCGGGGGCACCCTCACCGATCCGGCAGTCTCACGCCTGCACCGCGACTTCACCGGTCTGCTCGCGGCGGACGGCAAGATGACCGACGACCCGGCGCCCGCACTGGCCGACCCCTTCGGGCACGGCACGCACGTCGCCGGCATTATCGCGGGCACCGCGCCCGCCGATCCGGGCAAGATTCTCATTGCGGCGAACGATCCTTCCAGCGGCGACATGCCATCGTGGGTCACCCGGACCCTTGAGCCCGGGCGAACCCTGAGCGGGATGGCGCCGAAGGCCCGCCTGGTCAGCCTCAAGGTGCTAGACGCCAACGGCGACACGGCATCCAGCGTGGTCATCGCCGCGCTCGCCCAGGTCCGGGCGTTCAACGCGGACGGCCGCCAACTGCTCATCCATGGGGTGAACCTTTCCATCGGCTGCGACTGGTATCCCGACGAGTTCGCCGCCGGGCAGAGCCCGCTGTGCCGCGAGCTGGACCAGCTCGTGGGAACCGGGGTGGTGGCGGTTGTCTCGGCCGGCAACAGCGGCGCCGGCGGGACTCTCACCGGTGGGAGCGGCGACGTATTCGGCAGGCTCTCTACGATTACCGACCCCGGCAACGCCATCCACGCGATTACCGTCGGCTCGACGCACCGCTCCCAGCCGCACACCTACGGCGTGACCTACACCTCCTCGAAGGGCCCGACGCTCGACGGAAGGCTGAAGCCTGATCTGATCGCGCCCGGCGAGCGGATCACGTCTGCGGCCACCGGGGCGCTCATCAACGGCATCGGGCCGCTGATGAGCGACGTCAAGGGCATCGCCCGGTACGTGGAAGACACCGGTACCTCCATGGCCGCGCCGCATGTGTCCGGTGCGATCGCGGCATTCCTGTCGGTGAGAGACGAATACATCGGCAAGCCCGATGAGGTCAAACAGCTGTTCATGAGCAACGCGACGTCGCTAGGACGGCACGAGTTCTTCCAGGGCGCCGGCTTGCTCGACCTGATGCGCGTCCTATCCAACGTCTGACCGCACGCTTTTGGAGAAGTGAGATGGTCACTCAGATCGCTGGGCTGAACTACTACGAACTTGACTTCAACGCCGACGGCACGCTGAGCTCCGATGGCGGGCTCCCCGAGGCCGTCCAGGCAGGCGGCATCCGGGACGTGTTCGTGCTGTCGCACGGCTGGAACGCAGGTGTCGACTCGGCTCGCTCCATGCATCGGGAGATGTTCAGGCTGCTGGCTGGAATGATCCCGGGCAGGCTAAGCACCAGCATCGCGGTCGGCATCATCTGGCCATCGCTGCTGTTCCCCGATGACGACCCGGCGACGGCCAAGCCCGTTCCGTCGACAGGCCATCAGCTGGCTGCCGCGCTGGGGCCGGCCTTCCCGCAGCAGCAGCAGAACATCGCGACGCTCGGCCAGCTGCTGGACCAGCAGCCACAAGACGGAACCAAGCTGCAGCAGTTCCACTCGCTGGCGTCCAGCCTGGTCACCTCTCCCTCGCTCGCGCCCGAGGACGCCGGCCAGCAGGCAAGCATCACCGGCGACACCGCGGCCGTGTTCGGCCACTCCGCCGCCATGTCCAAGACGCCGACGGACAACGCTGAGAGCATCCCGAACCCGTTCACCACCCTCTGGAGCGGTGCCCGGGAAGTCCTGCGCAGCATGTCCTACTACGAGATGAAGAACCGCGCCGGTGTCATCGGCCGCAACGGCCTCGGGCCCCTGCTCGGGAAGCTCGCCGCCGCCGACGCCGGGATCCGCGTCCACCTCATGGGACACAGCTTCGGCGCCCGGCTCGTCGCCTACTCGCTCTCCGGCCTGCCACAGGCAGCGACCGGCGCGAACAGCCCGGTCAAGACCCTGTTCCTGATCCAGGGCGCGTTCTCCCACTTCGCGTTCGCGAACCCGGTTCCCGACGTCCAGGTCAGCGGCCCGGGCGCGCTGTCGGCCGTCGCCCGCAATGTCAACGGCCCGCTGCTGTCCACGTTCACCGCCGCAGATCGGGCCGTCGGGTGGTGGTATCCGGCCGCCAGCATGCTGGCGCACCAGGATGCCCAATCCGCCGCTGACCTCGCATATCAATGGGGCGGCATGGGCCACGACGGTTACCAGCAGTCACCGGAAGGAACAACGGTCAAGCTCGCGGCTCAGGGCACCGAATACAACTTCCAGCCGGGCAAGTTCTACCTGCTCGACTCCAACGCAGTGATCTGCGCCAATCAGTCACCCTTCAGCGGCGCCCACAGCGATATCCGGCACGCCCAGGTGATCTGGCCGATAGTCGACGCCTCCAGCTGACACCCGACCGCCCGCCCGGTCGCCGTCGCCGCGCCCGCCAGCCCTCGCCGAGCGCCGAGACAGCCCGGGCCACGGTCGCGAAAGATGCCACCAGAGGTAGGTCCTATCGGCGTGGGGTCGTGCCGGGTCAGCCCCGGCCGTGGGCGGGGAGGGCGTGCCGCGGCACGGTTATGACCTGTGGCACGCCGATACTGGTGAAGGTCACCGACACCGACGTGACCTGAACGTCGTGACGGCCGGTGCCTGGCAGGTCGCGGTCAACGCGGAATATCACGTGCTGGTGCCGACGCAGCTTCCGGTAGCTGGCCCTGGCCTCCTTCAGGTAAGCCTTGCTGGGCGCCAGGACCTCTAGCGTTCCATCCGAGAGTTTCTTGAGATGGGCGGCACCGTCCTGGTCGCGATGCTGTCGGTGCCGGAGACCTGCAGGGCACCATTGTCCGTCTCCCGGTATGTGATCTCGGCCCGGCCGGACTGCGCCAGCGCGGACGCGCTGGCCACACGCTGGACCATTGCGGCGGTGAGCACGGTGGACGATGCCGGCGCCGGCCCGCCGCCCCCTGTCGCCGCCATCACCGCCACCGCGGCCGCGGCGGCAGTGGCCGGCGCGGCCGCGGTGCCCGCCCGCAGTAGCGCTCGAACGGCAGTCGGTAGAAGGTCTCCGTCGCCGCCGAGGCAGGCACGTGCCTGTTCCCTCGCCTCTGCCAGCCCGCACCAGACCTGCATCCCGTGCCGGGTCGGCGGGTCGGGCCGTCAGGCGCTGGCAGCCTCTTTCGCTGCCATCTCGACGGCGTCGGCAAAGCGCCTCGGCGAGTTCCAGATGCCAAGCCAGCCATCGCCGAGACGGCCCGCGCGCTTGATCGCCGCGTCCGATCGGCCGCCGACGACGACGGGAATCGGCGCGCCGGGCGCGGGGGCGATGACGGCCTCATCAATGTCGAACAAGGCGCCGTGGAAGGTGCCCGGCGCACCGGTCAGCAGCTGGCGCAGGATCGCGAGGCACTCGTTCGTGCGCTGACCGCGGGTTGCCGGGTCCACGCCGCAGTTCGAGACCTCGCGGCGATCCTCACCGCCCACCCCCACCCGAAGAAGAGCCGCCGCGGAGCGATCCGGTCAATTCGGCGAGCTGGCGGGCCACGAGCACGGGATGGCGCAGCGGCAGCAGGTACACGCCGCTGTAGATCGGCAGTGCGGGGCGGAGCATCGCGCGCGGCCGACCGGACGAGTCCTCGAACCCCGCGCCCGCGAGCTGACGTGGTCCCCGCAGCAGACATGGTCGACGCCGGCCTCGCCCACCCGGGCCAGGAATACTCTGGCCCGGGTCCGGTCCACGCTCGAGCAGGTCGAACGGGGCGAACATGCCGACCAGGCGCTGGCCGCCGGGCAGCCGTCTGGGGCCTGCGCCCCCGCCGCCCGGCTGACTGCGTCCTCGCTACTCATGTCGTGCACTCCCGCCGGCTTACGCGCTGTCACCGCTGGCTGGCGGGATGTTCTGGTTGACGTGGAAGAAGTTCTCCGGGTCGCACCGCTCCTTGACCTGGACGAGCCCGTCGTAGTTGCCGCGGTAGGACGCTCTGACCCGGTCCTGGCCCTCTTCCATCATGAAGTTGACGTGGGCTCCGCCCGCGGAGGTCGGGTGCAGCTCCTGCCAGTAGTCCCTGGCCCACTGCGAGATAACGCCTGCGTTCGCCGGGTCCGGGTCGACGCCAACGATCACCCCTGTAGGCGAAGGCTGTCGAGCCCGCGAGCACCGGCTGGCGGCGCCGTCGATCGGGTACATGTGCATAATCGAGCGGCCGGTCGGCAGTTGGGCGCCGTACTTGGTGTGCACGTCGATCGCCGCGTCGGAGATCTCGTTTGAAGAAGTCCGCCTTCCAGTACCACTGCAGCCCGGCCGGGTAGAGGGCGTCGAACGCGCTCTGCAGCACGTTGAACGGCATCGGCCGCAGGCCGACTACCAGCGGCGAGCCGAACGTCTTGACCGGCTTGAACGGCGGCGCGGGCGGGATGGTCAGGACCCCGATCCAGCCGCTCAGCTCCTCGGGCAGCGATGGCAGCAGCTCCCGGTACCAGCGCATCACCTCGGGCGCGTCGGCAAGGTCGTACAGCACAGGGCCGCCGATGACGGTGCCGTTCTCGCCGAGGTCGTGGCACCGGAACGTGAACGAGGTGACGACGCCGAAGTTCCCGCCGCCGCCGCGCAGCGCCCAGAGCAGGTCACCGTGGGCCTGCTCGGTGGCCTTGACGAAGCTGCCGTCAGCGAGCACCACGTCAGCGGCGATCAGGTTGTCGACGGTGAGCCCGAAGCGCCGCGTGAGGTACCCGGTGCCGCCTCCGAGCGTCAGGCCGGCCACGCCAGTGGACGCGAGAAAGCCGGAGGGAGTGGCCATGCCGAACGCGACGGTCGCGTGATCGACGTCTCCCCAGGTGCAGCCGGCGTCATCGCGGACGTTGTGATTCTCCGGGTCGGCCGTGGTGCTGCGCAGCAGCGAGAGGTCGATGACGAGGGCGCCGTCCCAGACGCCGAGCCCGGCTGCGTTGTGGCCGCCGCCCGGATGGCGATCTCGACGCCGTGCTGGCCCCCGAAACGCACGCACGCGATGACGTCCGCGACGTCACGGCAGCGGGCGATGGCAGCAGGACGCTTGTCGATCATGGCGTTGTAGACGGCTCGCGCCGTCGTAGCCGGGAGATTCCCGATGCCGAGCCTGGCCAGGGCAATGCCTGACTCGTCGGCGCGCGACCAGCCGTCGAGTACCAGGCCCCACTCGTGGTAGTAGGCGAACTCATACCGGTCGCACAGCTCGCGAAGCTCGCCGACGGTATCTCCCAGCTCGGCCATGTCGCGGCGCATCTGGTGGGTGATCGCGCCGTACGCGAGGGCCACCGCGAGGCTGTAGGAGTGCTCGATCTCCCGGCCCAGCCTGATGGCGTCCGCGCAGCTGGACAGGGCATCGTCGGCGTGCCCAAGCAGCCAGCGGGCATGCGCGGCCCATGCCCTGCTGTGCACGTCGGGCCGCGAGCCGATGCTCAGCGACGGAGCGCCCTTGGCGAGCGTGGCGGCGAGCTCGAGGTTCCGCACGGCTTGTTCGGGCATGCCCAGGCTCACCGCCGACCCTCCGACGGCGAAATGCGCGGCTCCGCTCAGCTCCGAGCGTCATCGCCCTGGTCGCGGTCTGGTAGCTGTCGGCGGTTCGCCCTTGCACGAACTGCGATGTCCAGAGCGCGACCAGGCCGGTGAGCGTCGAGTCCTTGCGGCCCAGTGATTCCGCCAGCTCGGTCGTGCGCTCAAGGGTCTGCTGCAGCTCGGGTGAGGAGTAGCCGGACCTGGCGTTGAGCGGCGCCGCCACGCCTTCGAGTATCGCGAGTTCCTGACTGTCCCTGTCGCGGCCCTCATGCAGGCTTCGCACCACCGACAGCGCTTTCCTATGCAGCCGGATTGCCTCGGAATGTGCGAACAAGCCCGCCGCGACATCGGCAGCGCGCCGGTACCAGGCGACAGCCCGCCCTGGCCGGCCTCCCACGGGCGTATTGCTCCGCCAGTTGGCGACCAGGTCCGTGTGATCGGCGTGGAGCAGTTCAAGTCGCTGGGCGACACGTCGGTGCAGCAGCCATCGCTTCGGCGGGCTGACCTGCGTATACGCCGTCTCCCTCAGCAAGTCGTGCGAGAAGTCGTAGCCGTCCCTGAACTCCCGCATGATCCGGCGCCGCCAGAGCTCGTCGATCGCTCCGACAACGGTGTCGGCATCCAGGTCGCTCGCCTCGGTGAGCAGATCCAGCGTGAAGTCGGTCCCCACCGCCGCTGCGAGGCCGACCACCTCGCGGGCAGCAGCGCTCACCTGCCCGAGGCGGTTGCGCAGAACCGTCGTCAGATCGCCAACCGGCATGCCCGCACTGAGATCGTCGCTGCTTCGCACGGCCTCGATGACGTACAGCGGGAAGCCACCTGCGGGTGCCGCCGACCGCACGGCCGGGTTACGCAGCCAGTCCGCCACCGGGGCGAGCGCCAGCCGCCCCGACGTGGCGAAGCACTGGGTACTCGCCACGATGGCGCCCTGCAGCCATCTCGGCAACCTCGGCCACGAGGCGGCTCTTCCCGACGCCGGCGCCACACGGACAAGCACCATGCTGGGCCGCCCCGCGGCAGCTGCCCGCCACACGCCCCGGAGCAGGCTGAGCTCCCGCGACCGGCCGACGAGCTGTGCGGATCCAGCACCTGGCCGACCCGCGGGAGCATCCGCGGCCGGCATCACGGCCCCTGCCGAGTCCGCGTGCGCCGGGTCTGCGGAGACCCGGCGTGGGGCGGCCAGAAAGCCGACGAGCGCAACCGTCCGCGCCGACCGGAGCCGGACAGCGCCGGTCCGGCGGTCTGTAATGGTCTGCTCCCCCAAGTCGGCCATCGGCGATCAGCGCGGATGCGGGGACGCCCACATCAGGTCCTCAGTCTGGCGGGCTATCTGAGTGACCAGCTCGGCGGTGTCTCGACTGCATCGGGAGGTCTCATCGCTGGCGACGGAACAGGCGGGCGAGCCCCGCGCCGCAAGCGCCGGCCGAGGCGACCAGGACCGCGGCCCAGATGCCCCGGCGGGGCCGGGGTCAGAGATATACACTGCGGCGTTGTAAGCCATGAGACTGAGCGGGACGCCGACGCCTCCGACCCCGATCGCCATTCCGGTCAGCAAGGTACGCCGTTGGTCCGTACTCAGCTTTGCCAGCGGTCGCTTGCGCGCCCGGCTCAGCTCCGCCAGGCGTGCGTTCACACGCGCGTCAAGCCGGGCGTCGATCTTCTCCAAGAATGAGTCGACGACCGCATCGCTGTACTCAGATCCGAGTTCCCGATGGGCTTCGGCCGCCGCGCGGAGATCCTGTGGAGACAAAGGCGGCGTAGTCATGGCGGCAGGGTAGCGCGGATGGTTTCGGGCACGCCGGGAACACGCTGACCGGCGAAGCGAAATGTCACTATAGGAGTCCGTCGCCTCGGTCCTCAGGTGCCGCTTCCAACCCGCTTGCGGTTGGCCAGCAGTGCGCCATCGAAGTGGATGTGATCGCCGCCAATCCCCGCCTTCGTGAGCACGCGGATGGTCTCGCGCACCATGGAAGCCGGGCCAGCGACATAGGCTTCGCAGTCCTTGTGCGGCATGTAGCGCGCGGCGACCCTGCCGACATTGCCTTGCATGCCATCGAACGCGGGGTCCTCGGATGTCACCGGCGTCAGCTGGAATCCGGCACAGGAATCTGACAGGCGCCACAGATCGCGCAGGTCATAGAGCTCCTCGCGGTTCCGCGCGCCGTAGAACATGAAGATCTGGCGTTGGGGCACCGCGGCCGACTCCCTGACCGCCTG
>WNGH01002527.1_pt1 | contig 17320 bp, 18 predicted proteins | sample 5400631 | NCBI WGS metagenome assembly WNGH01 (sample SAMN13153373, study PRJNA577476) | soil metagenome | isolation source: 115 cm soil or saprolite under Garry oak tree replicate 1 | place: USA:California | collected 2016-06-15
CCTCTTTCTTCTTCACGTCACTTTGCAGATCGCGGATCTTGACAGTAAGAGTTTGTTCCATCCTTTGGCTGGCAAGCTCTTTCTCACGGGCGGCGTTAAGTTGGGCTTCCTGCGCGGCGATCTCCGTCCTGAGACTCTCGATGACCTGCTCAGCATGCTGGTTCTCGCTCGCCACCACGGCTTCACCCTCTTTAACCGACCCCCGTAATCTGCTGAGTTTATCCACAACAATCCTCTCAAGCTCCTCTATTTCTTTGTTTAGACTCGAAGCAGCACTATCTTTTACCCGAGCGATGGCCGTGGGATTGGATTTGCTATGCTGTAAAGTCTTTTGCATTATCCCTTTAAGGGATTCATACCCTGTGCTCATATGTCCTCCTAGGCTGTTAGCGCCTTCTCTTCCTTTGAGACACCTGGGAGTTGCAGCATTTCTCATGCCGAGATCGGAGCCAATTAATAAGTTACCGGAAACGAAAGATATTTTGGCCGCGTGAATGGAGACACGATGACAAAACCGAACAAATTTGAACACCTCTGCCAACTGACAGAGGCTTGGCTGTGCAGACAAACGAGTAAGTGCTCTCTTTGCCACTGCGGCCTGATCTATTGATCGGGAATGCCGACCATCCAAGTTGGCCTTGTGCCTGGCTCGCTTCTAGAGCGCTTCATCTAACGCTGATCAACTGCTGTGCAATCAATTACCCGGCATTTTATGCCAGCTGTTCACATCTGCGTATGCCAGAAACTAGTCGTCCATTCGCCAAAATCTTTACGTCCGCAAGCCCGGGGCTATTTGGAATCAGTCTTACGTTTGCTGGGAGACATTAAATTTTTATCGCCTTCCTCAAGGCCGCGCGTTAGTTGACCGTCTTTATCCTTCTTTTTTTGCAATCCTGATGGAAGCTCGCCTTTTTTCTCCCTGTACTGTTCCAAGCCATAGGGAAGTTCGCCCGCCTCACGTCCACGTTTCCCCTGTGTGTCAACTTTTTGCTTGCCCTTTGCTTTGCCGTTTCCTTTCCCTTGTGAGTGTGCGGGAGAAACTGGGAGAGTTACTGCACAGGCACCTAAAAGCAGTGCTAATCTGCTCAAGGAAGTAAATATGTTCTTCATAATGTGTCCTCTATCTTTTGTTCTCGAAGCGCCTGCAAGCGCATTGTCTATTCTTAGTTTTTGTTTTTGTCACAGCCTTGCTGCTGAGCGAGCGGGTACCGAAGCAGCCTGCATGCCAAGGTGTGATTGTGACAACACGAACCCTTAAGAGGAGCGGCGTGACAGTTGGCAGAGCGCCAATTTATGAGCAAGGAAATTTTTACTGAGTAAATTTTTCTAGCTGCTACATCCCGATGTTTTGGGAGCCGAGCCAGTGATGACTAATTTTGGCTCTTTTTATAGCGAACTGTCCAAGGTCAGCCTGTTAATTGTTAATTTCGCCGCCGTAACTGGGTGGGTAAAGGATGTCTGACCTTCTGGTAAATCTCGCGCCGAAGATGCGGGACAAATCCATTCCTCAGTTTTGCCGCGAGTTTCCCAATATCGCTAATGCTCCTGAACGGCCCGGCGTCATATCGGTCGGACAATGTAGCGATTGACAGCCTTGATATACCGTGACTTGCGCCGCGCCTGTACTTAGCGAGTAACTTAAGTCGATCGAATCGTTTGAGGATAAGGCTGGTACATTCGGCTTCTCGACGACTCTTGAGCCGGAGATTCATTGGGCGCTGGCAGCAGTTTATGTCGATACCCCACTGCCATAGAGAGGAAATTGTAATCGCACGTATGGCAAACAAGTGCTGCGAGCGGCAATTGCTCGGCACAGTTCGGACACGTCTTTAGTGTCATAAGAGATTCGTGTGCCGGACGACCATCGTGTTTTCTTTTGAATATGGCGATCGGCAGTGCAATGATTCCAAAGATTGCGCCTGCTACAAACCATTTGAAAAAACTTCCGTTTTTCTTGCTCGCAATTCTTGCGGTGAGAAGAGCGAGGGTCAACGCTATAGTAGAAAGATGAACAATATTTAAATCTTCAACTGTCATAGTTATTCCACTCGCCGCTACGACCGTCACAATGGATGAAAACCCCATTAAAACGGCCTCATACATTGGCAGTACCAGCGATAATGTGTATTCCATAAGTCCCTGGCCCCTCTCTCTTCCAGTCTTGTCCTCATGCAAAGCAACACGAGTGCCGAAGAACAAGGGTTATTGATTGCTTAAAATTGGCACGAATGTCTGAAAGTGCTCCATCAACACGATGTCGAGGCTGCCCCAATTATAACCAGCGATAAAGCAACGGGTCTTTTGGCCCGCTCGACTGATGATGGCTGAAGCGAAGGAGGGCATATGGGTGACCCCTAATTCTCTTGAGCTCTTGTTCGACATCTTTCATACCTCGCTCCTCAGGGGTCATCTCATCGCAGTTACCCCAGCTCGAATTTCGGGCTCTGGATATCAACCTTCCCAGATATCGATGGGGCCCGGGGATAGACGACCGGCCGATGTGTCAAAAAATTTTCGGGGAGCCGTAAGAGAGGCCCACTCAAAGGCATAGGGTTCAAGTCTGACTTGACCCCTAAGCGCCTCCCAGTCCGAAAGCTAGCGGTTTATAGGCTCGGGTGCCGGATGGCGGAAGATTTTGATCCCTGCCTTTTTCTCGATGTAGCGCCCGAAGCGAAATTTCGATTCTACATCATCAATAGGCACGCCACCTGGTTTCTCGCGCAGGGGCTCGACTTCGAGAACCGTGAAGGTATGGCCGGGCGCCAATACGATTTTGTCGAACTGGCCATGCAGCCCCTCGAGAGAATCGATCTCAAAGACGCGTTCGATGCCCACCGCCCTGGCGATCGCCGCGTAGTCGTTGCGCTTCGCATTGGCGAGGGGAACGGCGCCGGTGGCGTTGTAGACGCGGTTGGAAACCAGGAAATGCTTCAAGTTGGGCAGATTGAGATCGCGTTCGACCATCAGCATGCCCGGATTCATCACGAAAGCTCCGTCGCCCATAAACACCCACACTGGCAGCTTCGGCGCGCCCATGGCGATGCCGGCGCCGAACATCGAAATCATGCTCATAGAGGCGCCCAGGTAAAAAACCTGGTCCATATCGTGGGTGGTTCTCCACCAGGTGCCCGAGGTTACGCCCGCGGAGGTGATCACCACCCCGTCTCCTTGGCGGCCGGCGAAATACTTGAAGCAATCTCTTAGGTCCAACGTGATCTCCTAGGCCTCGCCGAGTAAAACGGCTTCGCTAAATATCACCACCTCGGGACGGTTCATCGCGTGACAGTGCTTGAAGGCGGCCGGGATGCGCGCGATGGTCTTTCTCTCCTCCACGAGCAGAAACGGCAGACTGATGGAATCCAAGAGCTTGGTGAGGTAGAGACCGTTCGCAATGTGATGCGGCCGCGGATCGCCGATCACGCCGCGCAGGGTGGCGAAGATAAAAAGCGGAATGTGGTAGCTGTAGTTGATTTTGGTGATCGCATAGACGCAGGTCATCAATCCGGAGGCTCCCATGAGAGCCAGAGAGGGGATGCCGCCGAAGTAGGCGCCGGAACAGAGACCAATCGCGGATTCCTCGCGGTTGACCGGCACGTGCTTAAACCGATCGTCCTTGTCGACGGCATGGATCAGCGGAGCGATCCAGTCGTCGGGGAGGCTCGCCACGAGCTTGATCCCGCTCTCGACGAGCTGTTCGACGATCAATGAAGTCGCTTCGTTTTGCTTATCGCTCATAATCGTTACCCGCGGGCTGCGCGTTCAAGCGTTATCATCGCGTCGACTAAACTGTCAAGCACGGTAGGGCATAGGCGCGGGGAGGTTCTGGGGGAAATGAAATCCTTTGAAAAAGAGGGTAGGGGAGATCGTCCAGGTAAACTTGATTTTCTTTCGCATTCTCTAGCGGGCCAATTCTCGACGCGCCTCTTCCAGCAAAGAAAAATCGGTCATGTCCGCCGGCGAAAAAGTTTTGCGCGGCGGACCTGCGCTGCGGCTTTGGATCAAATCGATGGATGCCTTGAGCCCTTCGATGGGAATCATCCCGTCGTAGGAATAGTTCGGCAGCATCACGTCGTAGGAGCGCTCCGCGAGGTCTCGATCAATCGCTAGCCATCCCATGGCGACGCGCACGGCTTCTTCACGGTTCTCGCGCAGATACTTCATGCTTTTTAGAACTACTCGGAGCACTTTCTTTATCTGCTCCGGCCGCTCCTTGATGTTTCGCTCCAGGGTGACTAGTCCCACGGCGGGGAGAGGCAAGGTGTCCTTGGAAGAACCCAGGCTCTTGAAGCCCGCCCGTTCGGCGATAAAACAATTCGGTGCCGTCAGAACCGTGGCATCGATAACGCCCAACCGCAGTTGATCCAGTCTCAGACCGGCGTCTCCCACCGAGATGATGTTCACATCTTTCTGGGGATCGAGGCCGGCGTTGCGGATAATGATCAGCATTCTCTGGTGCGAAGCGCCGCCAAAGCCGCTTACGGCGAGCTTCCTGCCTTTGAGCTCCCGGATCGAACCGATCTCGGCTTTTGCCATCAGAAAATCAGGATTGTTCCTAATAACTCCCGCCAGGATCTTGGCCGGCGCCCCGCCGATGATTCCGCCGATGCTGGTGGTGATGGATGTAATGTAATGAAGGTTCCCGCTAACCAGGGCGGCAACCAGAATGTTGGACCGGGCGCGGACGAATTTAACTTCCAGGCCCTCTGCTGCGTAGAGGCCTTTGTGGATGGCCAGATAATTTGGCAGCTCTGTTAAGGCCGGACTCGGATAGCCTATGAGAATTGACTCTAGCGAAGGCTGCGCACAAAAGGAGGAAGAAACCGAGAAAGCCACCCCAAGAAAGGACAGGAATAGAGCGAATAGTTTGCCGTATGCCATAAGGATGAAGCTGTAGCTAATGTTGTTGAACAGTATGGCCGAGAGTATTCCAAACCGTGGTGCGCCGTCAATTTGTCAAGGTAGCTCCTACGGCGGCGCTATTCACTTTTTGTTGACAGGGATGGAGCGTGTCCAGGTTTCCGGAATTCCGGAAACCTGGGAATTCTTGCGAGGGTTAGAACTAGCGGGAATCTTTTTCGGGGCGGTCTACTTGGAATTCGTTATTGTTGGCCATGCCGGCAATCTACAGCCCGTGAGGGGTCGCTCTGCAAGTCCAGCAGACGCCCTTTTGGCGACTACTGTACCCCGAAGGCGGAAAAGACCGGAGAGCCGGACGCCAAGGAAGCGCGCAGGAGCGCGTGTCGGACTTGCCCAACTTGCCTAACTCCAAATCAGATCCTAAGAGCCTGACGAGTCAGTCGATTACTCGATACATGCGAGATGTCAGGCAGCTTTTGATTTCGTCGCTGGTCAGCTGTTCCTTGAACATCTCATTGCGCATGTAAACTCGCTGGAGGCTCACCTCATGGACCGCTTTTTTCATTCGCGCCAGGTCCCGCTTGTTCTGGAGCGCCCGCGCCGCTTCCCTTGCGGCTTCCTTATAGTGGTTCTTCTCGTCCTGATAAATGACTTCCATCGCCCTGGCGATCATTCTTTCCAGCCGGCCGCCTTTGAGCTTTCTCCCTTCGCGAAACATTCGAGCGCCGCCGCCTTCGGTGACGAGCACCGCGGCTTTATCGACGGCCGAGCCGGAATTCGCGTACGCTCTGCGTACATCGCCGAGTTTTTTCTCCTGCGGGAGTTGAAAAGTATCGTCGGCAGAAATCCGATGGCCCAGAAGATATTCGAGAACGTCAGCCATGAGCACGTAGTGATTGAACTCCTGCGTGAGCTGTTCGAGGAGCGAGTGATACTGGTGGCGCTCGATGGTTTTGTCGATCTCGGGAAAACTCGCCACCAGATGGTTCAGTTCCCTCTGCAGCCCGGTGAAATAGCCGTCGACCGGATGCAGCTCCTTCCATAGCTGCGCCTTGAGCCAAAAAATATGATCCTCCCGCGTCGGCTTGCTCTTGAAAAATCGCCGAACGATCGTAGCCTCGGCTTCCCAATAGGGGAGTGCAGTCCTTATGAGCTCTTGTTCGACGTCTTTCATACCTCGCTTTTCACCTTATCCTCCTCAGGGTTCCTCTCGTCGCAGTGACCCCAGCTCAAATTCCGGGCTCTGGATATCACCTTCCCAGATATCGACGGGCGGCCCGGGGGATGGACGACCGGCCGATGTGTCAAAAAATTTTCGGGCAGCCAGTAAGAGCGCGCCTACTCAATACGCCGTCTCCGGATGGCCCTTCCACTTCACTTCAACTTAAAGATTTCGTTGTAGAGCTGCTGAGTCGCGGGAAGGTTCTTATAGAGTTCCGGATACATAATCACCCGCTTGTAGCCTTGAAGCAGCCTGGGCGGTTCCGGGAGAACATCTTTGCGTACGGGTATTCGATTGAATGATTTGATGATTTCCTGTCCCTCTTTTGCGATGAGAAAATCATACAAGAGCCTCGCGGCATTGGGATGACGAGGCTTCGCCCCCAGCATCGTCGGTACCACCCGAATAACAACCGGCTCCAGAGGTAGCCAATCGACCGGAGCTCCTTTTCGGTTGAGGAGTTCGAAGAGATGAGCCGAACCAAAGGCAAGCGGAAACTCTCCAGCGCTCAGCAACTGAGCGATAATGGAGGTTCCATCCGTCGGCGTGGGGCCTTGGGCGGCAAGCTGCCTAAAGTAAGCAGTCGCCCTTTCCTTTCCCCATGACGGCATCAGCGCATGAAGGACTCCCGCAGAGGTGTCCACGCCGATTTTTTGTCCCTTCCATTTCGGATCGAGCAGCGCCTCGTAGGTCTTCGGGACCTCTTGCTGCTTCACTATTTTGATATTGAAACCCAAGACAAACGGAGTCACCGTGTAGGCGGTCCAGTAACCTTGTCGATCGACGAGATCCTCATCCATCATTTTCGCTTCGGAGGAGCGATATTGCGCTATCAGCTTCGCCTCCATAAGCGGAACAAACAACTCTCCCCCTCCGCCTACAACATCCCACTCATGCTTTCCCGCCCGCGCCTCAAGAAGGATCCTGCTGGTCAGCGGCGCAACACCCGTGCGATAGAGCGTCACATTGACGAAAGGAAATTTTTTCTGAAACTGATCGACGATTACTTTGCTTGTCTCGAGACTCGTAGTCGTATACCAGACGACTTCGCGTTCTTTTTTCGCCGCCTCAACGAGCTTCGAATCGGCACTGCTTTGGGACCACGAGCGAGAAGGTCCAGAAAAGACGACAACCAGAAAAAAGCAGAAGAACGCGACCGCTCTTGATCTCTTCATAGAAATTCTCTTGTCATGGCCTATCCGTTTCGTCTTAAGGACGGTGCGTTTATTGAGCGATACTTTTTCTTGACTTCGTTTCGATCGCAAATATAGCATACCTCGCGCTGAAGTGTTCGGGGAAAACCGATGTTTGGCGGACGACTGATGCGCGTGTCTCAGAGCAACTGAGAAGGAGAAAAGATGGCACAAGTAAACACCGTGCTAGGCCCAATTCACCCAAAGCAGCTTGGGATGACCAGTCTCCATGAGCATATCCTCTTTTCCACACCGGGATGGGAATATTCCCCGGAGGCAAGGCAACACTTCGACGCGCCGCGTGTGTTCGAGAAAATCTATAACGATTTGCTCGATTTCAAAGCCGTCGGAGGCGTCACCGTCGTCGATGTGTCCGGCATCGGCATAGGTCGTGATATCGAGTTTTATGTCTGCCTCTCGCGTTACACGCAAGTTAATATCGTAGCTTGCACCGGCTTCTGGGCCGAGCGCAAAATTCTTCCCTACTTTGCCGAAAGAGGCATCGACTATCACACCGAGCTTTTCGTCAAGGAACTCACCCAAGGAATGGGCACCACTACGGTTAAAGCAGGCGTGATCAAAGTCGGCAATAGCGGCGATCGCTTCACCCGGCTCGAGGAGATGACCTATCGCGCGGCCGCTCGAGCCTCCAGACGGATTGGAGCAGCCATCGTTACTCATGGGACACAGTTTGCGAAAAAACAGGCGGAGATACTGTTAGATGAAGGCGCCGATCCAACCCGCGTGATCATCAGCCATCTGGACGCGGCTTATGCCTTGGATCTGGAGCGGGACAAAGAGCTCGCACGGAAAGGTTTCTACATCGGCTACGACCACATTGGCACCGAGGGATGGTCTTCGGCCGCCTACGCCATGCCGGATGAGAAAAGAATCGAACTGGTGTTGGAAATGATCCGGTCTGGTTTCTTGAATCAGATCGTTTTGGCTAACGATACCAACGGCTGGAGCGTCGGCCTCGTGCAGCGCGGAACTCAACAACATACTTATGCTCACCTCCTGCGGAATTTTGTCCCCAAGTTACTGAAGTCGGGAATCAGCGAGGATGAGATCCACACCATGCTGGTGGTGACACCTGCCAATGTGCTGCCGTTTTAATCTCCTGCTGCGGGATAGTGATGAAAAAGTCGTCTGCGTGTTGCGCTCGATCTGCCCATTGGATACTGTCCGGCGTCAGAACAAGCTGGAAGCCGCGTCGGGTGTGCGCTGTCAGCGCCTCGAGGGCGCTTGCGCGGGCAACCGGGCAACGAATTGGAATTCGCTCTGGCCGCTAAAAAGAAAATTCCTATTATTCGTATGGCAAAAAAAAACAAGGAACCGGCTATCAGAGGAAAGACTGTGTCACAGCGCGCGGTATTGCAAGGGATTTCGCTCGCTGGCCTTGCGCTTCCCCTCATGCAGTTTCTAACTCCCTCCGAGGGAAAGGCCCAAGGCGCTGAGCAAAAATCAGGAACAATTACGGAGGAAAGCAAGATGGCAGATCAGACGCCTAAGAAGCCAGTGGTGATAATTCTCGACATGGCGAATGGCTATGGCTGGAAGCCGGGAAGCTTTGGCTACGACATGGTGGCCAGGGTGAAACAGCTCAAAGATGCTGCCTACGCAGCCAAGGTCCAGGTGATTCACGTCAATAGTATGCGCCGACCCACTGATAACCTACCCGGACAACCGTCTATGATGGTAGGCTCAGACAATTTGAATGTCATTCCGGAACTCCAGCCCATTAACAAGGATGTCCTTATTTACAAGCGTTTCTTGAGCGGTTTCTCCCACAACGATCTCGATTACACGTTGAGGACTATGGGCTGTGATACGGTTCTCATTGCCGGCGCATCCACGGACAACACGGTGCTCTGGACTGCTGGCGACGCTCATCAATACCGCTACAGGGTTGTCATCGTGGAAGACTGCACGATGGTCCACAGAGAGAAGGAACCGCCCGGGGCACAGGAATGCGCTCTGCGAATCATTAGAAACGTGCTCCGCGGCGAGGTGCTCCCTCTTCACGAGGTTACCGCAAAGTACCTCAAGGCGACTTAACGGGACCGCCACCTCTTGGGATCATTCGAGCCGAACGTTCTTCTTGAAGTCGTAATCCACATTGATGTCCGAATCGAAGCGCGAGCGCACTCGGCCAAGTGGGTAGGCGCCCGCGTATACTCGGTTCAAGAAATCGATCATCATTGCCCAGGCCGCCTCTGATTGTGCCTGTCGGTAACGCCCCGGCATCGTGTCGTTGAGCCAGCCGTGGGGCATTTCGGCGAATACCTTGAACTCATAACTTTTTCTGTGCCGCTCCAAGTTGCCCCGAAACTTGTGCACGGCATCTAATGAGATGACGTGATCCGCCTCGCCGAAGACACCGAGGATGGGCGCTGTTACCGTAGCAATGACGTCCTCGCCGATATTAACGCCGCCATAGAAGATAAGGTTTGCGGCGACCTCTTTTCGCACGCTGTTCAGGAGCAAGGGATAGTCACCGCTCTGGCACACGCCCATAGCAGCGACACGTGTTTTGTCCACCTGAGGCTGCGTCAGAAGATAGTCCAGGCCTTTGCCCATGTAATATTTGATCTGATCCGGAGTGAGAGTTAAGCGGGCGTCCCCGCGGTTTAGGGCCACCTTATCTCCTTTCCAATGGGAAGCCATGTCAGGAGCGACGCAGATATAACCATAAGCGGCAAACTTGGCCGCGAGATCGAGAGTGTGCTGCACTAGCCCATAACGCTCATGGCCCAGGATGACAGCTCTAAATGGCGCCTTGCCTTGCTGCGGCGCTGTCAAGAAGGCTCGGGTGCCTTCACCGACGTCCACCCACGATGTATTGGCTCCAATATAATTCCGCTCTGGCATTGCCGCACCTGCTAAAACGACCGTACCTATTGCCCCGCCTCCAAGCCCCATTAAGAAGCTTCTACGAGAAAGACCTTCTTCTTTTGTTTCTTTCTCCATGTTTTTCTGGCCTCCTTTTTAGCGCCGAAGACTATGCCGCATCGCTAAAGCGATTAAGGCAAAAATTAGCCCGGCGTCAATAAAAAGTGACCCCGCTTCCGATAATCAGGAGGTCTCTACCCCCAACGAGGTTTCGGGCGTTATCTTCGACCCGGTCTAATTAACTTTGGCGCCGTTGCTGATGCAAGCCTAGAATCTTGCGCGCATCATCCGGCGAGGCTATGGCTCTGCCGATCTCAGTCGCAATACGGACAATGCGCTCGACAAGCTGTGCGTTGCTTTTCGCCGGCACTCCATCCGCGTAATAAGGAATATCCTGGGTTCCGAGCCGCACATGTCCCCCTTTGATAATGACAAACGTGAGCATGCGAGTCTGTCCTATAGGCCCGGCCGTTCCACGCACGGCGACTGAATATACCGAGTCGGCAGGAAGACTGTTAGTGCGATGATTAATCTCCTCCAACGTCGGTGGAGCCCAGGTGCCTCCTGGCGTCCCGAATAATACCTCCAGCCAATAAGGCTTAGCCACCAGATTTTGTTTCGTTAGGTACTCAAAGTTCCACAGTCCACCCTGGTGCCAGATCTCCCAGTGCGGCTTGACTCCATTCTCTAGACAGCCGCGAGCGTACTCCTCCAACTCGTTACGGGTGTGAGAGTAATAGACATCGTAATCGCCGCGCTGAGGATGGTGTCGTCTGTAGTCATGGTTGGTGAGGGAAACCGCAAAAAAGTCTGGTTTCCCAGTCCCCAGTTCGAGCAGGTGCTTGCGCTGTTCCCAGGGCGCCCCGGCCTGTCCAAAATCAATCAAGACATCACTGCGTTTGCGGATATCTTCAGTCACGCGGCCCCATGCGTCGGGGATGATCTTTCCATCTTCATCGTGCGGTCCGTGGAATTGGACGATACTCGCGCCTGCTTGGCGTGCTGCGACCGCAGACTCCACCAGCTCCGCCCAGGTAGCAGGCATAGCAGGAAGGGCTGGGTTCGCTGCTCCCGGATAACCGAGAGCCGCAAAGATAATCAGCTTTTCCATAACGTTCTCCATTGGCTAATCACCGAGCAGTCTACCGCGACGGTTGTGGCCATGAACGTGCTACGCCTAAGCTGGTGGCTGCTCCTATAATCACAGTTTTTGGTTGACTCGTGCAACACTTCTGACATAGCCTTACCACCGTCAGCCGAAGCGACAGGCAAACATGAATCAGTCGCTGAAGAGCTTCATCGCGTTTCTTCTTCCAGTGGCCTTACTCGTCCCTAGCTACCTGGCGGCTGCGTCTGCACCTCTGAAAAAAGTTAGGGCTGCTTTCACCGCCTTTGCTTATGCCAATCCGCCATTTTGGATTGCCAAAGATCTCCACGTATTTGAGAAATACGGTCTTGACGTAGAGCTCGTCTATGTCGGCGGCGCCCGTAACATCCAGGCCCTGATCGGCGGCTCCGTCGACTTCTCTCAGGCCGGTGGCGCGAGCGTCGTCTCTGCCGCAGCCCAGGGCGCCGAGGTGGTGATCTTGGGCACCGTCTTTCGCCGGCTGATTTTTGCCGTCCACGCCGTGCCGCAAATTAAGGAGATCAAAGATCTCAAAGGAAAAAACCTCGCCGTAGGCAATGTCGGTGGAAACAGTTATTTCGCGGGACTACTATTCTTGTCGAGGGTTGGACTGGTCCCGAACAAAGACATCATTGTCCGTCCTGTAGGTGGAACTCAGGAAGTGCTCACCGCGCTGCAACACGGCCAGGTGCAGGGCGGGGTCATGTCGCCGCCTTCTACAGGCATCGCCGCGCGCATGGGGTTCCCGCAGATCTTTGACATCGCAAGCCTCGATTTGCCTTTTCCCACTGTCTCCGTCGCAAGCACGCGACGATTTGCCGACGAAAACCCGGAAACCATCCTGAATGTCCTACGCGCGACTGCTGAAGCGATTTACCTTTATAAGACCCAGCCGGAACTGACTCTGCCCGTAGTGGCGAAATACATGCGCGTGCCCAAGGACGACCCCGCGCTGCGCGAATCCTACAAGAGCTATGGCAAGCAGTTGGATCAATACCTCAGGACTTCTCCTGAAGGTATTAAATTCATACTCGACTTCCTCGCGGAACAGCGGCTCGCGCTCAAGTCAAAGAATTCGGCAGATTTTATCGATCTTCGGTTTGTTAACAAGCTGGAGGAGGAAGGGTTTTTCAAAAAGTTTTCGACAAAATAATACGTGCAGGTTCGCTTCGAGAATCGTCTAGAAATTGGACCACCATAGTTTGGAGAGAGAATTGGAGACTCACATCGCCAGGAGCGGCTTTGAACGCTGGTCCTCTTGGGGATGGCATTGTTTTCCAAGCCGCTAAATGGTCAGGAGGATCAAACCATGCCCACGATAACAGGCTCGCGTTTTTTCGCCGAGGCCATGCAGGCGTACGGCGTAACCCATATCTTTTTTGTCCCCACGATGCTGCTACCGGCATTGGCGGAGATGGAGGATATGAATATCCGGCGCGTGATGACCCACGGCGAAAAGGCCGCGGCCTACATGGCCGACGGATACGCTCGGGCCACGCGGAGGCCGGGGATCTGTATGGCGCAGAACGTCGGCGCCGCCAACCTGGCAGCGGGATTAAGGGACGCATACATGGCCTGTTCTCCGGTGATTGCGATCACCGGAGGTCCTGACTCCGAATCGAGATATCGCTATCTTTACCAAGAGGTCGAGGACTTCTCGATGTTCGATCCGGTGACGAAATTTAATGCCCGGATAGACAAGCTGAGCCGCTTGCCGGATCTTCTTCGAGAAGCTTTCCGAGTGGCCACCGCGGGAGCGCCTGGACCGGTGCACCTGGAGATGCGGGGAAGTCACGGACAAGTGATTGAAGAGGAAGGCGACCTCGACCTGATCTTTGAAGAGCAGTACAAGCAGTACCCTGCCTTCAGGCCGGAGCCGGAGATAGAACGGATTCGGGAGGCAGCCGCAGCTTTAACAAAAGCCCAGAGACCTGTCATGGTGGCGGGCGGCGGAGTTACCTCTTCCCAAGCGCAGCAGGAGGTAGTGCAGCTTGCCGAGATGCTATCGATTCCAGTGGCGACTTCACTGAATGGCAAGGGAACGATCCCCGATGGTCACCCGCTCTCTGTGGGAGTCGTAGGAACTTACTCCCGCTGGTGCGCCAACCGGGCTGTGGCCGAGGCCGACCTGGTCTTTTTCATCGGCAGCCATACCGGAAGCCAGGTCACAAACAATTGGAAGATTCCACGCGCAGGCACGCCGGTCATCCAAATGGATATCTCGCCTGCGGACCTCGGTCGAAACTATCCTAACGTCGTAAGTTTGTTGGGCGATGCCAAGGTGACCTTACGAAGGTTGATTGATGCGCTGAAGCCTATGGAGCCCAGGACGGGCTGGGTGCGGCGGGTGCAACAGCTCGTAAGCGAGTGGCGTAACGAAGTGGCGCCGCTCTGTAATTCCGCCGCCGTGCCCATGAGGCCGGAACGTATCTGCAAGGAAATTACTGAGTTCCTCCCTTCAAATGCGGTAGTCGTCTCAGACACAGGCCACTCCGGGATCTGGACGGGCGCGATGATCGACCTCAAAAAACCGGGCCAAAGGTACATTCGCTGCGCCGGCTCCCTTGGGTGGGCGTTCCCCGCGTCGCTAGGAATAAAATGCGCTCTTCCCGACACGCCGGTTTTATGCTTCACCGGCGACGGCGGCTTCTATTATCATCTCGCCGAGCTGGAGACCGCTGCCCGCTTCGGCATCAACGCCGTTATCGTCGTGAATGATAACCGCTCGCTTAACCAGGAGACCCGATTATTTGATGCCGCCTACGGCGGACAGCAGCGCGGTAGAGCCCGTGAAATGTGGGTCTTCGAAGATATTAACTTGGCAAAAGTCGCGGAAGCGATGGGTTGCTTCAGTGTTCGGGTCGAACAGCCAAGCGATCTCAAACCCGCGCTGGAGCGGGCCTTCGCTTCTGGAAAACCCGCTGTAATTGATGCGGTGAGCGACATCAAAGCGTTGGCGCCTCGCGGGTGGAGCTAAGCCGGCGTTGGCGTCTCGCAATAATTTCGAATTTCGAATTTAAGATGCCTCGCGCAAAGGCGCAAAGCGCGCCAAGAGAGAAAGCATGCGTGGCTGATTTGAATACTCGGAGCTAGCGAGATGGACACAGACAAGGAAGCGCCGGGTTTTTCGCGGATTGTACCAAAGGAAGCAACTCTGGACAGGATCGCTTGTCAGCTCCAATTCGGCGAGGGGCCGGTGTGGAACGCGCGTCTAGGCTATCTCCAGTGGGTCGATATCGTGGGTGATACGATATGGAAATGGGTCCCTGGCCAAGGGGCGTCGGTTTTCCTGAGCCCCTCGGGTAAGGCAAACGGAATGACCTATGATAAGCAGGGAAGACTGGTGGCCGCCGGTTGGGCTTCTCGCAGCGTATGGCGCATGGCACATGACGGTTCCATCGTCACCATCGCGTCTCATTACCAAGGCAAGAAGATCAACACGCCCAATGACATCGTAGTCAAGTCCGATGGCTCCATTTACTGGACCGATCCTCCGATGGCGATGTATATCCCCGGCATGGCCGGAGATGATCTGCAGCGCTATCTCGATTTCATCGGTGTGTTTCGTTTGTCTCCCGATGGAAAGACACTGACGCCGGTTGCCGATGACTTTGAAAACCCCAATGGCCTGTGTTTCTCCCCGGACGAGTCTCTCCTCTATATCAACGACACGGCCCGTCGCCACATTCGCGTGTTTGATGTGAAACACGATGGGACCTTAAGCAACGGACGGCTCTTCTATGAGGCTCGCGGTGACGAACCGGGGAATCCCGACGGGATGAAGGTGGATGTCCAAGGCAACGTCTACTGCACAGGTCCGGCCGGCATTCACGTGATCGATCCCAAGGGGAATCTTCTTGGCCGAATAAAGATCCCGACCCACACAACGAACATGAATTGGGGTGATTCAGACTGGAGAACGCTCTTTATCACATCGCGCAGTTGTGTGTATCGGGTGAGGCTCGGTATTCCGGGTGTCCCGGTCTGAATGATGCGCGACAGCCTTGATCATGAAAACCCTCACCTTCATCCTCCCTCAGGGAGATGAAAAAATATATTCCCTCTCCTTCTGGGAGAGGGCGAGGGTGAGGGAGCAATAGCAGATGACTACGGATTGGAAATTTGAGCTCATCGCAGGTCCCTTCAACGGGGCTACTGAGGGGCCCGTGTGGGACGGGAAGACGGTTCTTTTTTCCGTGCCGGCAGAAATCCGCATCCTCAGCTATGACCCGCCGAGCGGTAACGTCACCGAGTTCCGTAGATTTACCAACCGGACCAAAGGGCTGGCGTTCTCTCCAGACGGCTTGCTTTATGGCTGCCAGAGCGGCTCGCGTCGCGTTGTCCGCTTCAACCCTGACGGTTCCACATCGCCGCTCGCCGATCGATTGGACGGCCACTTTCATAACCATCCGCACGACTTAACTATCGACCGGAAAGGACGCATCTGGTTTACGGATCCCTATGATCCCATTCCGGCTCCAGGCCCTCAGCTTCACGGACCGCTGGAGCATGCCTCCGTCTTGCTTCTCGATCGGCGCCCTGACCGGAGTTGGCATATACGGCGCATGACTTACGACACTTCCTCGCCCATGGCCATCGCTTTATCTCGGGACGAAAAAATCCTGTACGTGTCCGAGACCAGTTTAGGAGAAGATAAGCGAGAGCTAAGAGCCTATCCCATTCACGAAGATAGGAGCTTGGGAACTTATATCGTGCTCCACACCTTTGGTTCAGATGCTCGTGGGCCGCACCGGGGCATCAGTGGGATGTGTCTGGACAGCGAAGGCCATATCATCGCCTGCGCCGGCTGGGAGAAAAGCGGTTCTGGAGCGTTGATCTACGTCTTTTCCCCATCGGGCCGCGTCATCGAGACGCATCCTGCGCCCGACTCTCCTACAAACTGTGCGTTCGGCGATGACGCTATGACAACGCTTTACGTTACAACCGCAACAGGACAGCTCTATCGCGCGCGCAGTACCGGACGCCAAGGCCGATTGTTCTTCCCGTGATATTACATCAATTGGCGACGGTCTAACGACAATGGCTGCAGCGCTGATCGAGGTCGAAGGCGTCTCCAAGAGCTTCCTTACGATCGGCGGCGAAACCGTGGAGGCGCTACGCGATGTCTCCTTTCACGTAGAGGCAGGTGAATTTCTGGCGATTGTTGGGGTGAGTGGCTGCGGGAAATCCACTCTGGTCCGGATAATTGGAGGATTGTTACCAGCGAGCGCAGGTTGTGTCCGATTCCGAGGCGAGGCGGCAACCGAGCCGCGCGAAGATGTTGGAATTGTCTTTCAAGAGTCTGTCCTTCTCCCGTGGCGCACCGTTTTAGGAAACACGATGCTGCCGCTGGAGGTCAGGCGACGGTCCAAGCCTTTGGGCGACGCCCGCGCGCGGAGCTTGCTCAAAATGGTCGGCTTGTCCGGCTTCGAAAACAAATATCCTTTTGAGCTTTCGGGAGGGATGCAGCAGCGGAACGCTATTGCCGCCGCCCTCAGCACCGATCCCGCCATTCTCCTGATGGACGAGCCGTTTGGCGCGCTCGATGCCATAACGCGAGAGCAGATGAACGTTGATTTCCACCGCATTTGGAAAGAAAGCGGGAAAACCATGGTGCTGATAACGCACAGCATTCCCGAAGCGGTCTTTCTCGGCACGCGCGTGTTGATTATGACTCCTCGGCCGGGACGGATCAGACGAGTCATCGATGCGCCATTCGGCCGAGAGCGCAGCCTCGATCTTATGAGTACAGCAGAGTTCGCAAGTCTCACGGGCCAGGTGCGCGCCGCGCTGGGATTAGAAAGCTGGCCATTGGAGGCTTTGTCTAACAGTGCAGGCTGACGCGATGCCCCGATATCCGAAATCGCTTTCCCAGCGGTGGCCTCCGCTTGCGACCCTCTTGGTAAGCGTCTTCTCGTTCATATTTTTCCTCGCCGCCTGGGAGGCGACAGTGCGCGTCCTAAACATTGCCCCCTTTCTCATCCCCACGCCCAGCGCGGTCGCGCGCGCTCTCTACGTGGGCTTCACAAC
>WNGH01002708.1_pt1 | contig 17320 bp, 15 predicted proteins | sample 5400631 | NCBI WGS metagenome assembly WNGH01 (sample SAMN13153373, study PRJNA577476) | soil metagenome | isolation source: 115 cm soil or saprolite under Garry oak tree replicate 1 | place: USA:California | collected 2016-06-15
GCCGACGACCTCGCCACCCTGATCGAGACGCTCGACCTGCACGACCTCACCCTGGTCGGGCACTCCACCGGAGGCGGCGGGATCGTGCACTACCTTGGTCGGCACGGCAGCGACCGCGCCGCCAAGCTCGTGCTGGTCTCCGCCGTGCCGCCGCTCATGGTGCGCACCGACGACAACGCCGAAGGTCTGCCCGTCGAGACCTTCGACGCCATCCGCGCCGGCGAAGCCGCCGACCGCGCTCAGCTGTACCGCGACCTGGCCGACGGCCCGTTCTTCGGCCACAACCGACGCAACGACGTCTCCCAGGGCGTCCGGGACGCGTTCTGGCTGCAAAGCATGGCGTGCGGCCACCGCGCCGCCTACGAGTGCATCGCGGCGTTCTCCGCGACCGATTTCCGGCCCGACCTGGAGAAGGTCGACGTGCCAACCCTGCTCATGCACGGTGACGACGACCAGATCGTCCCGTTCGCCGTCGGTGGTAAGAGGTCCGCCCAGCTGGTCGATGGAGCCGTGCTCAAGGTCTACGAAGGCGGCGCGCACGGCCTACCCGACACCGCCAAAGACCGCCTCCACGCAGACATCCTCGAATTCATCGACCCTAGGGCAAGGGCCTAGCGCGCTTGCCTCGCCACCACAGACGAGCGCTTCGCTGCCCGTCCGTTCTGACCGCGGAGCTGCTCGCCGGGTTACGGCTGCAGCCCGATCTGACCCGGCCCGGCGTTTCCGGAGGCTTCGTTTGGTGTCAACCGGCCTCGGCGAGGCTGGCTCGGTAACGGTCGTGAAGGTCTTCCACCTGCACCGGGAGCGATCGATCCGCGGGCTATCTGGCGAGATCCTTATCGCCCTGAGCGCCATCATGACCAACACGCTCCCGATCAGCTCCAAGAGCCCTGACCGTGCAAGCAGCCTGTCAGGTGGACGTAGGCGCCCAGCTGGGGTCGCGGCCGGCGAGGCCGATGACGCGATCCAGCAGCGGGGCATCGTCCGGCAGGAAGATCGGCGGCCGGAACAGGCCCGGCGTGCCCTGCGGGTTCTGCTCGGCCGAGCCGCGCACGAATCCGTAGACCGCTTCGAGCAAGTGCGGCTCGACGGCGTAGGGCTGACTGGTGGCGAGCGCGAGGTCCCAGCCGTGCACGACGACTTCGTCCAGCGCGATCACGCCGGCGATCTCACTGGGCAGGTCCTGGCCACCTGCCTTCGTCATGCCGGACCACGCGGCCTCGTCGCGCCACGCATCGGCCAGCTCGGCGAGCCTGGCCGGTATCAACGTGCGCCAGTCGTCGGCTAGCCGGGACGCGCTGGCCGACGGTGGCCGACTGCCACCGGGTGGCTCGGTGTGGTTCGCGGCTGCGGTGAACGCGAGCGCGAATCCGGCTGTGTGATCGAGCATGGCGCCGACCGACCTGCCCGGACACGGCGTCGGCCCGTCGAGTTGATCATCACGGACGCCGGTGACGAGATCGGCGAGCGTGCGGGTCGCAGGTTCCAGATCAAGCATGTCTCTCCCTCAGGAATGCCAGACCGCCGTCGCGCTGTGCGCCGTCAGCCGGTAGACGTGCCACGGCGGTGGTCCGGCCGACGGCGCGCTGTACTCGGCAGTGAACGCCTCGCCGGTGTCGTCAGGACGCGCCGGCCAGCCGCGCCCGGCCCAGACCGCGGCGAGCTTTGCCACCGCCGCCGGATCGATGACTTGCTCCGCCGTCCCCTCCACGACGAGGTCGAACCCGTCCGTCGAAACGCTCATCGCGCACCGCGGATCGCGCGCCAGGTTACGCCCCTTGCGGCTGCGTTCACCGGTTACGAATCAGAACGTGCCCTCCACCCCACAGGGTGCGCCGTCGATATATGCGTCAACGTTCGACCCGAGTCGGTACCGCCGAGGCATCATCCGGCGGCACTTGGCGTCAACGTCCGTATGTTCATTGGCCTTGGGGAGTGGCTGCGCGAGCGGTGCGACAAAGGATCCCGTCGTGGGACAAGCAAGATCGTGCAGGGCGATGCCACTGACGGTGTAAGAGCGTCCCGCGAGCGTTTCCCGCGTGCGGTACGCGGCTGCCAGGCTAGCGGTGGTAGCGCGGACGGGCGAGGTCACGCCGTCCGCGCTACGCGCCGGTTGATCAGAGCACAGTCGGTGGTGCGGAGAGGTTGCTGTCCACGCCGCTGAACAGCACGGCTGCGGATCCGGCGCCGACGCTGCCGCCGCTCACCGGCTCCAGTCCGGCGAACATCGGCTCGTTGAACAGCGTGCCGCTGGGCGGGAAGCCGATCGCGAAGGCGCCGACAGCGCGCTGCGCGGCGACGAACGACGTGGAGATGTAGTCGCCGACCATCGCGCCCTGGGTGGTCGGGGCGAGCCAGCCCAGCTGCATCGGGTTGCTGAGCGCCTGCGGCGAGCTCCAGGTCTGCCCGTTGTTCAGCGAGGACACGAACCCGACCTGGATCGTGCAGGTGAGGCCCACGCACCCGGCCGGATGCTGGAAGTAGTACGTCAGCGCGAGCGCGGTGCTCGCCCCGGCGGTGGTGCGGTCGACGGCCAGGCCTGGAATGACATGGTCGACGTTGCTGCCCACCGGATCGATCGGGATCCGGCTGACCGGCGACCACCTGGTGTCGTTCGTGGACGAGCTCAGCACGATGTCGTTGGCGGTGCCGCCGGGCTCGAAGCGATTGTCCTGCCAGGCGACGTACACGACGCCGTCGCCGTTGATCTCGGCCGAGGGCAGCGGCGAGGTGCGCAACCCCGGCACAGCGTGCGAGGTGCGCGTGGAGATCCGTACCGAGCGGCTCCAGGTCAGGCCGCCGTCGTTGGAGGTGAAGGCCCGGATGCCGCTGCCGCGGGTCAGCCCCTCGAACGGGACGACGACGCGGCCGTTGGGCTGCACGACCGGTTGCCCGCCCAGCCCGTGGCTGCGGTCCGCGGTCGGCGTGGGAGTCCCCCAGGTCAGCCCGCCGTCGGTCGAGGTGGACATCTGCTCCAGGTCGTTGAGGTTGGCGTTGTCGAACTCGGTGTAGCAGTGGCCGTAGAACGGGCTGGAGGCCGTGTTGTCGCAGACCGACCAGTTCTTGTCGTAGAACACGCCGGCGGCGGCGATGACGACCGGGGCGCTCCAGGTCAGCCCGTCGGTGGACCGGCTGGCCATCACGTCCACGATGCCGCCGCCGGACTGGTGGCCGCCGAGCCAGGAAGTCAGCCACACCCCGTGGCGGGCGTCGAAGGCGATTGACGGGTCGCTGACCGAGAAGAACGGCCCGGTCGGCGTGGACGCGGTCGTGGTAGCCGGCAGGAAGCCGTGCGTCCACGAGCCCCCGCCGTCCAGGCTGGTGGCCCAGCCGATGTCGCTCGAGCCGCCGTTGAACACCCGCCCGGTCTGGAACACCGCGACCACGGTGGATCCAAACACGAAGGTGTCGGGTTCCACCTCGGTGGCGTGCGCCGCCGTGGGCAGGCTGTCCGGTGCGAACGGGTCGGAGCTGATTTGCGTGATACTCGTCTGCGCCTGCGCGGGAGCAGCCACCGCGAACGCCGCCGTCACCGCGGCAGCGAGCAGTGCGATACGAATTGAAGACATGACATTCCCCGTAGATTGCTGGGTAGCTATGTGATCCGAGGCTCCGCGCGTGGCGGCACCTCGTCGTCGACGCGGGCGCACCGCGCGGGCGGCGCGGCCCGCACGTGCACCACGAGCCATCCGAGCGGCCAGGAGGAGCGCGCGGAGGCCCGGCACACGACGAGCCGGATGCGCCGGCTCTGCGCCACGGCACAGTTGCCGCACACCCTTCGCGAGGCGCTACCGATGCACTGGGATGGCCAGCGTGGTGTACCACCGGTGACGGTGAGCGTCAATGGCGCGTCGGCGCGTCATCGACGCAGTCATCGCCGATTCGGCGACGATGTCGATCTCGACGATCGTCAACGGTGCCGCCGGAGCCGTGGCGGGCGATCCGGCGCGTCCTATGACGATGCGCGGCTTCACCGTCGTGGACGGGCGGACGATCGCCGGGCACCAGCGAGATGAGCGCGGCGATCGCTCGGTGCTCGACCACTTGCGGTGGCGGTGTCGACGTCGGTGACAAGCTCACCGAACGGGTCGACGCTCACTCCGTGTCACTGGCCTGCAGTTCGCGAGCGGCCGTCAGCGCGTCGTCCCAGCTGCAGTCGCTCTACAAGGCTTGACAACACGCCGCCAGGGTCAGCTGGCTGCCTACAAGGTTTTCGACTGGCGGTGAAGGTCCGCATGTTCATGATGGGTGTCGCGGTGGGTGGGGTGAGACTGGTCGGGATCGGTATCTCGGTAGATCGGGATTTCTGAGTGGGTGCCGGGAGTCGACGTGCGACACCAGGGCGTCGCCTCGCGTGAATCTTGGGACCGCTGGTGCAGCAAAGGTCCGGCGCTCGATGTCCGAGGTCCCCGGGGGCGGTCCGACGTCAGCGGACGGTAAGACCTCCGCTGATGACGAGCGTTTCGCCGGTCATGTAACTGCCGTGGCAGAGTTTCCAGACCCAGTCGGCGATCTCCTCCGGCTGAGCCGCCCGGCCTAGCGGGATGGTCTTGATCGCTTGCTCGATCCGGCCTCCGGCGCGGGTGCCGGGGGTGTCGACCCATCCGGGGGCGACTGCGTTGACGGTGATGTTGTCGTCGGCCAGTTCGATCGCCAGCGAGCGGGTCAGCGAGACGACGGCGGCCTTGGACGCGCTGTAGATGAGTTGTCCTCGGGAGACTGCGAAGGCGTCGATGGAGGCGAAGTTGACGACGGCGCCGCCGCCTGCGGCCCGTAGGGCGGGGACGGTCTCGGCGATGACGTTGAGTGTGCCGAGGACGTTGACGTCGAAGATCCGGTAGGTCGCGGCGTCGTAGCTGGCCAGCGTGGTGGTCGGGTAGATGCCCGCGGCGTTGATGACCGCACGCAGTCCGGACGGCAGAGTGCCGAGGGCGGCGGCGAGTGCGGTGCGGTCGGTAATGTCCACGGGCACGGGGCGATAGACGGGCCCGTGCGGTGCGGCCGCTAGGGCGAGGGCGGCGGTGTCCCGGTCGACGCCGACGACGGCCCATCCCTCGGCGAGGAAGCGGTCGGCCACGGCCCGGCCCATGCCGCTGGCCGCTCCGGTCACAACCACCGTGCGGCGCGTGCGGTTCGGCGGCTCAGTGGGCAAGGAAGCCGCCGTCGACGATCAGCTCGGTCCCGGTGGTGAAGCTGGAGTCGTCCGAGGCGAGGAAGGCGACGGCGCCGGAGATCTCGCTGACGTGGGCCCGTCGGGCCAGGGGCGTCTGCGGGATGACCCCACCGTCTTTCTCGTTCTCGTTCATCGGCGAGCTCACCCCGCCGGGGCAGATTGCGTTGACCCGGATGCTGTCGGTGGCGAGCTCGAGTGCCGCGGTCTTGGTGAGCGCGATCAGGGCGCCCTTGCTGGCGCAGTAGGCGACGTAGCCCGCGGCGCCGACGACGCCGAAGATCGAGGCGACGTTGATAATGGAGCCGCCGCCGCTCGCGCGCATCCGGGGCACGCTGGCCTGGATCCCGAGCAACGGCCCGGTGGTGTTGACGGCGAGCGTGGCGTGCCAGTCCTCAGGTCGCTCCTCGACGAGCGGGTTGACGTGGATGATGCCGGCATTGTTGACCAGCACGTCCACTCGCCCGGTGGCTGTCCAGGCCCGGTCGACGGCTCGGGCCCAGTCGGCCGGCGACGTCACGTCGAGGTGGAGGTACTCGACGTCGAGCCCGGCGTCCTGGAGCCGATGCGCGGTGGCCTTGCCCTCGTCGTCGAGTATGTCGCCAGCCAGGACGCACGCGCCCTCGCCGGCTAGGCGTTCAGCGTGCGAGGCGCCCTGACCGCGGGCGCCACCAGTGACGATGACGGTCTTGCCGCTCAGGCGGGGCCCGCTCGGCCGGGTGGTGTGCGTGCTCAACGTCGACTCCTCAGCTCTCGGACGCGGGGGGCGGGTCGGGCCGGTGTCCGGGCTCCGCCGGCCGCGCCGAGGGCGTCCAGCAGCCGCTCGGTGTCGGCCATCTGCTCGAGCCACACGTGCCGGACGATGTCGATGCGCGTTTCGGGTTCCTGCAGATCGGCGAAGTACGTGCTCAGGGCGATGTCCGCGCCCGGGGTCTTGTGCAGGGCGATCATGCGGGCGATGAGCTTGGCCTGGACGCCGTAGATCGGGATCTGGGGTCCGCGTGGGGCGATCAGCCCGACGAAGTACAGCTTCTCCGCTCCCTCGGGGAGGATGCCGCCCGCGTACCGAACCGGGACGTCGTCCCGCCAGGTGATGAGCTGGTCGTCCAGGAACGGCAGCCGGACGTTGAAGCCGGTGGCCCAAAGGATGCTGTCGTACTCGCGCGCCGTGTCGTCGGCGAAGTGCACGGTGTTGCCCGCGAACCGGCTGATGCCGGGCACGACCCGGACGCGGCCGTGGTGGATCCAGTAGAGCAACAGGTCGTTGACCGTCACCGGACCGCCGGCCAGGGTGCGCGCCTCAGGGGTGGGCAGGCCCGGGTAGTCGCTGTTCTGCCCGATCGCCACCCGGGCCAGCAGCCGATTGATGAGATCCTGCTCCTCCGGGCTGAAGTCCTGGAGGAACGGCACCTCCTGGCGGGGGCGCCCGAAGTACATCTTGGGCTGGAAGTACACGCCGTGGCGCATCACGATGTCCGCCTCCAGACGGTGCTGGGCGACGTCGACCGCGAGATCGCAGCCGGAGTTGCCCGCCCCGACAATGAGCACACGCTCACCGTCGAGATCCCCGACGTTGCGGTACTCGCCGGAGTGCAGCTGCTTGCCGGTGAATTCGCCCGGTATCGCAGGCAGATGCGGATCCCACAGGTGGCCGTTGGCCACGACGACCCCGTCGAAGGTGCCTTCGTCGCCGCGCGAGCTGATCACCCGCCACCCGGCGGAGCCGACCGGGCCGTGCGCGGTCGGCTCGGGGCTGACCGAGACGATCTCCGTGTCGAACGTGATGACGTCGTCGAGGCGGAAGTGGGTGGCGTAAGACTCGATGTACGCCCGTACCTGGTCCCGCCGCGGAAAGTGCGGGTAGTCGGCCGGCATCGGGAAGTCCTCGAAATGGGTCATGTCCCGCGAGGTGATCAGATGCAGAGCCTCGTAGTCGGTATGCCAGTGACCGCCGACCCGGCCGCTCTTCTCGAAGCACTCGACGTGATAGCCCGCCCGGCGGAGCTGGTGGAGAGCGGAGACACCAGCAGCGCCCGCCCCGATGACGCAATAACGCGGCGAAGTCATGAGGCGAGGCTCCTCTAGTCGTGCCGGCGAGTGAAGCCTTGATCTGTGAGGGAACCCATAGGACATTCCTTTAGCAACGGTGAGACCCGGACCGCAAGCGAGGGCGCCATGACACTGCAACAGCTGACCTACTTCATCGCGGCCGTCGAACACGGCTCCTTCTCCGCGGCCGCCGAAGCCATGTACATCTCGCAGCCCAGCTTGTCCGACCAGATCAAGCGGCTGGAGAACGAACTGGGCGTCGCGCTGTTCGTCCGGACGAACCGGCGCCTGGTCCTCACCGAGGCAGCCCAGGTCCTCCTGCCGCAAGCGCAGCGCACCCTCGCGGCGGCGCGCGAAGCCGCCGACTCGGTGCGCGGCGTGCGCACCCTCACCGGCGGCACAGCGGCCTTCGGCACCTTCAGCAGCGCCCACCACCTGCTGCTCACCGAGCTGATCGCCGACTTCCGCACCCGCCACCCGCACGTGCGCGTCCGGGCGGTCGGCGTTAACTCCTCCGAGGTCGCCGACGCCGTCCGCGACGGCACCCTCGAAGCCGGCCTCATCGCCCTGCCGGTCGACGACCGGGGACTCGATGTCAGCCCAGTCGTATGGACCAGCGAGGCGGTCTACCTCAGCGCCGACCCGGCACGCGTCCGCCTGCCGATGACGCCCGCCGAACTCGCGAGCGCCGAGCTGATACTGCCCGAAGCCCGTTGGGGCAGCGCCGACCCGACTCGTCACCAACTGCTCGAACGCATGCAGAAAGCGGGGACCGCGCTCGCTCCGGTAGTCGAGGTCGAGTCCCCGGCCTCGGCTCTCGCCCTCGCCGCCCGCGGCGTCGGCGACACGATCATCTCCCTCCCGCTGGCCCAGTACCTGGGCTACACCGAACGCCTCCACTGGGTCTCGCTCGACCCGCCGCTGCAGGAGACGTTCGCGTTCGTCACCCGTCGCGCGGCCCACCTCTCGCCCGCGACCCGCGTACTGATGCAACTCGCCCGCGAGCACCTGCAGAATCTGCCCAGCGGCGAGCGCGCCCCTAGCCGCGCCGCCGACAATCGGTAACGGTGCCAGCTCCGCTGTCCTCTGAACGCCCACCGCAGCCTGATCACAACAAGGTCTTCGACTGGCGGTCAACGTCCGTATGTTCATTGGCCTTATACCGGCCGGGGCCTCACGTTGAACGGCCGAGAAGGTCAAACGGTCTGTTTCACGGGATCGCTTATCGATACAGCACTGGGGTCTGGTTGCCGGCTGGCGTCATGCGCAGAAGGTCGCGGCGACTGCCGTGAGCGTGCGGGCGCATTCGACGGTTCCGGAGATGCTGACCCATTCGGTGTGGGCGTGCGCGCCGTCGCCGTTCGGGCCGAAGAGCACGGTGGGGATGTCGGCGGCGGCGATGAAGGCGGAGTCGGCCCAGTAGCTGACGCCGACCGGCGTCGGGTCGGCCTCTGTGAGCGCGTGCCGCACTGCTTGGACGATCCGCTCGTCGGCGCCGGTCTCGAACGGTTCGCGCGCTAGTTTGGTGCGCGCGGCGACGGCGAGTTCGGCATCGGCGTCGCAGCATCGTCGGATCAGTTCAGCGATGTCGGCCTCGACGTCGGCGACGCTCTCGCCGGGCAGGGTGCGCCGCTCGACGGTCAGCAGGCAGCGGTCGGGAATTGTGGACTCCTCCCGGCCACCAGTGATCAACGAGGTGTGTAGTGTGCCCGGCCCCAAGGTCGGATGGACCCGGCGGGTGGCCAGTTCGCCGTTCAGGGCGTCGAGCGCTAGCAGGATCGGTCCGGTTTTCATGATCGCGTCGATGCCGAGGTGGGGGCGTGAGCCGTGTGCGGAACGGCCGGTCACCTCGATCTCGGTCCAGACGAAACCCTTGTGGGCGGTGGCAATCCGCAGTTCGGTCGGTTCGGTGACGATGGCGGCGTCGGCGCGGACGTGCCGCAGCGTCTCCTGCACTCCTAGGCTGGCGTGCTCCTCGTCGGCGACCGCCGCGACGACGACCTCGCCGGTGATGCCGCTGCGCTGGGCGTCGCGGCAGGCGATCAGCGCGGCGGCGAGCCCGCCCTTCATGTCGTAGGCGCCCCGTCCGTAGAGCCGGTCCCCGTCGACGCGCGGGGTGAACGGGTCGGTGACGCCGTCGACGCCCACCGTGTCGAGGTGCCCGCACAGCAGCAATGTCGGCCCGTTGCCGGAGCCGCCGCGGACGATGACGCTGGGCCGGCCCGCGGTGTGCTCGACGCGGTCCGCGCTCAGGCCGTTCTCGCGCGCCCAGGCCGCCACGTGCTCGGCGATGCGCGTCTCACCGGCGGCGCCGGCGATCAGCGCCGGGTTGACCGAGTCGATCGACACCAGCGCGGTGAGCAGGTCGACGACGTCCTCACTCATGGAGATTCTCCTCTCGGTATGGGTTGGCCGCCCGGCCCTCGGTGCTCAGCAGCACGACTACGGACTTGTCGCTGACGCCGAGCTGACCGGCCCGATGCCGGTCGGTGAGTACCACGCGGGCCGCGGCCAGCGCGGCTGCCGCGCAGGGGCCGGCCGGCACGCCCAGCCGGGCGAGGTCGGCGGCGGCCGTCGCGGCCGCGCGGTCGTTGACGCTGCACGCGGCGTCCAGCCCGGCGCGCAGTACTGGCCAGGCCAGGCGCGAGATGGTGCCGCAGTTCAGCCCGGCCATGATCGTCGCGCCGGTGGCGACGCGGCGCGGCCGGTCGCGCGTCAGGCTCTCCAGCACGCAGGCCGCGCTGTCGGGTTCGACCGTCAGCAACGCCGGGGCCGGCGTCAGCCCAGGGCGTCGATAGTGGGTGACGGCGGCCTGCGCCAGCGAGCCGACGCCTGCCGGGACGATCACCAGGTTGGGGGCAGCGCTGAGCTGGGCATCGAGCTCGGCGAACAGGGTCAGGTAGCCCTCGACGATCCAGGCGGGAACCTCTTCGTACCCGGCCCAGGCAGTGTCCTGGACGAGCACCCCGCCGCCGGCGTCGGCGTCGGCCGCCGCTGCAGCCACCGCGGTGTCGTACGAGCCGGGCACATCGACGACCGTGGCCCCCTCGGCCGCGATCGCCGCCCGGACCGCCCGGTGCACGCCGTCGGGCAGGTAGACCTGCGCATGCAGCCCGCGCTGGGCGGCCACGCGCGCGAGAGCCCAGCCATGGTTGCCGTCGGAGGCGGTCAACACCGCGCGCGGCGTGCCGGTCTTCAGTATCTGATGCACCGCCCACGACACGCCCAGGATCTTGAATGCCGGCAGGCCGAGCCGCTCCGATTCGTCCTTGACCAGCACCCGGCCGACGCCCAGCTCGGCAGCCAGCTCGGGCAGCTCGACCAGGGGCGTCGGCGCGTAGCCGGCGAGCGATGCGTGGAACGCGACCGGCGCGGTGGGGCCGGCCGGGCTGCGCCAGGCCCGGGCCGCGGGGCGGAATGTCCAGGTCACACCGCTACCGTAAGGACGCCACGACCATTCGGTCCAGCGAATGTTTCCGACGATAACCCATCGGACTAGGTGACGTATGTATGACCTGCACAGGCTCCGGTTGCTGCGCGAGCTAAAGGTGCGCGGCACACTCGCCGCGGTCGCCGACGCGCTGTCCTACAGCCCGTCGACGGTGTCACAACAGCTCTCCCAGCTGGAAACCGAGGTGGGCACCCCGCTGCTCGAACGGGTCGGCCGCGGGGTGCAGCTGACGCCGCAGGCCCGGATCCTGGTCGAGCACGTCGAGGCGGTGCTGCGCCAGCTCGACCTCGCGGAATCCGACATCGCGACATCGCTCGGGCAGGTCACCGGCGAGCTGCGGGTAGCCACCTTCCAGACGGCGGCACTCGCGCTCGTCCCAGCCGCCCTGGACGCCATCCGCGCCGCCCATCCGAGCCTGCGAGTACAGGTGCGGCACCGCGAACCCGAACTCGCCCTGCCCGCTCTGGCCGGCCGTGACTTCGACGTCGTGCTCGCCGAGGAGTACCCGGGCAACCCGCTGCCGCGCCAGCCCGGGGTCGAGCTCGTGCCGCTGTGCACCGATCGGCTGCGGCTGGCCGGCGACGGCGAGGCGTCGCTGCGGGCGCTGGCCGCCCGCCCGTGGATCATGGAGCCGCAAGAGTCGCGTGCCCGGCAATGGGCGCTCGCGACATGTCGCGACGCGGGCTTCGAACCCGACGTCCGCTTCGAGTCGATCGACCTGCTGCTACACGCCCGGATGGTCGAGCAGCACCACGCCGTCGCGTTCCTGCCGGACCTGGTCTGGGCCGGCTCGCCGCCGGCGTTCCCGCTCACCAACCTGCCCGCGCGACGCAGCATCCGGCGCATATTCACCGCCTGCCGCGCCGGCGCGCGCCACCATCCGGCCATCACAGCGCTGCGGGCCGCGCTCGCCGACGCGGCCGCATCTGCCGGCGCAACACGATCCCAAGCCAAGCCATCTCCACGGCGACTCAGCAGCCAAAGAGTCGTTCTGAAGTAGCAGAGACAAGGCCGCGTCCGCGCCGGACGGCCCTCCTTGCATTTCAGCCGCAGGTGCCGTCGGCGTTGTAGAAGCCGGGGCCGTCGAGACCCGGGCCGGTCAGCTGCGGTCGGTTCGCGCCGCCCCCGGGCGGGTACGCGGTGTCGAACCACTGGGTGAAGAACTGGTCCAGGCGCGCGCTGCACGCCGCACTTTGATTCGGCATCCACGCGTGGAAGCCGGCCTCCAACTGTTTCTCGGTGATGCTGGAGAACCGGTAGTCACGTTGGATCTGCTGCATCGCGCTGGTGAAGTTCGCCTTGCCCAGGATCTGCCGGAGCGCGATGTACGCCGTGCCGGGGCGGGTGTACGTGAAGCGGCCCGAGAACAGCGTGGCCGGTGTCGGGTCTGAGGGCGCGGCGGTCCAGAGGTGGTTGTTCGCGTAATTCGTGTTGAACTGGTCGACCAGGCTCGCATCGAACGCCGCCTGCCCCGCCGGCGTGTCCAGGCCACCCGCGGCGGTTGCCGCATTGCGGGCGTCGAACAGGTACTCGCCGAGCGTGGCCATGCCTTCCTTGAAGAAGGTCAGGTTGTAGTTGGCCTCGGTGACGTTGTCGCCACACCACTGGTGCATGTTCTCGTGATGGAACGTGCGCAGGCCGATCGAACCGCCCTGGAAGGTGATCATGGTTTGCATCTCCTCCTCGAAGCCAGCCTGGGGGATGCCGACGAGGACGCCGTCAGACGTGAACGGGAACGGGCCGTTGAACCGGGTCTGGAAGTCGGTGATGTCCTGCTGCTGGTCCATGATCGCGAGGTTGGCCTGCTTCTGCGCGTCGTCGATGGCGCTCGCCTGCGCCTCGTAGTACCGGATGCCGTCGTCGGCGTCGCGCCAGGTCAGGTCGTAGTTGCCGACGCTGTTCTCGACCAGGTAGCTCGCGATCGGGGCCGGCGAGTGCCAGTGGAACGTGGTGGAGCCCTCGCGGAAGAGGGCGTCCGGTGCGTTGCGCACGGTGGAGAGCAGCATGCCGTTGGCGATCGCGGTCCGGCCCGCGTTGACCGTGTCGAAGAAGTCGTAGGTCGGCTTCGCGCTCGGATGGTCGTTGAGCGGCATCCAGTCCTCGGTGCCCACCGGCTCGGTGGTGACGAAGCCGCCGTCGCCCGGAGGCTCGTTGTTGCGGAACCAGCCCTCAGTCGAGCCGTCGCCGTCAGTGTGCACGCCCGGACGGCCGGTGTAGAACACGGTGACCTTGAGCAGCGTGCCGGGCTTGATGTTCGCCGGCGGGGTGATCACCAGCTTGTTCGCCGGGCACGGGTCGCCGTTCTGCGCGTTCACGTCGTTGCCGGTGACCGCCGGGGTGCACGCCGGCGGCAGCGGGTTGTTGTCCTTGCCGCCGACCGGGTCGACCTGGCCGGCCTGGTGCGCCCGCGGGTCTGGGTCGTCCTGCCCGTTGGGGTCGCCCGGATAGGTCGGCTGGACGAACTTGTAGGCGGCGGTAACGCCGTCAACGAGGACGCGGTCGACCTCCATCTTCGGGCCGTCGTTCCTGTCCACACTGGTGCGTTCGAAGTCCAGGCTGAAATCGGTCAGACACTGCATCGCTCGGACCGTCAGCTCGACGTGGTTGCCGGGCCGGAACTGGTTCGCCTTCGCGTCGTAGACCATGTGCACGTCCGTGTGCAGGCTCCGGTAGCCGCCGTTGCCGGTCTCCGGATATACGTGGTCGCCGAAGTGCGACAACGTGTGCGCGCCCGAGCTGCAGTGCGGCGGTGCGGCGTTCGACGGCGCCGCGTTGGCCGTGCCGGCCCGTGCGACGCCGAGTGCGGCGAGCGTCAGCCCGCACACGGCGGCGACGCGAATCCGCTGACTGATCATGTTCGGCCTCCTAGGGTGATGCGTCCGAGTCCGGGGGATACCAAGCTGCCGAGCCACACGGTGCCGTTCGCCTCGTGCACACCGGTGACCATGTGGAACCACGGGTGATCTGCCTGCAGGTCGTGCACGAGCACGCCATTCGCGTCGTACGCCTGCACCCAGACGGTCCTGCGCTGGCGGGGCTGCAGCTTCTCGGGTACGCGCCAGGTGATGCGACGCAGTACGGGTGGCAGCGGAAGCAGCGCGTCGAGCATCGGATTGCGCGGGCTCGGCAGAGCCACCCAGACGAGACCGTCGCTGCCGGTGCTGATGTTGTCGGGGAACCCGGGCAGGTTGTCGACGAGCACGTCCCGCTCGCCTTGGCGCTCGCCGGACAGCCAGAGCCGGATCAGGCGGTAGCAACCCATCTCGGCGACCACGACGGATGCCTCGTCCGGCGCGAGGGCGACTCCGTTCGCGAACTGCATGCCGTCGAGCAGGACGTCGACGCCGCCGTCCGGCGCGCGTCGCAGCAACCGTCCGGTGCCGGTGTGCGCCAGCAACTCGCCGCGGTAATGGTCCAGGCCGAACCGGGTCGAGCTGTCGGTGAAGTAGACCGTGCCGTCGCGGCCGACAGCCGAGTTGTTGCAAAACATCATGGGCGCGCCGCCCACGCGGTCGACGAGTGTGCGCACCTTGCCGCTGGACGCCTCGACGCTCAGCACACCACGGCGCGCGTCGCAGACCAGCACGTCGCCACCAGGGTCGAGCTCGACGCCGAGCGGGCGGCCTTCGGTGTCGCCCACCAGGTCGACGTGCTGCCCGTCCGGGGGCACCCGCAGGATCCGCCCGTCGGCAAGACCCACGATCGCATTGCCGCCGTCGTCGACGGTGACGTCCTCGGGGCCGCGTCCGGGCAAGTCGAAGACGCGCAGCTCGACGGGCACTGGGCCGTGCTGCCGCTTCGCGCGTGCGGGCGCTTTCGGCGAGCGCCAGACGGTCGGCTCGAGCGGCGGCTTGCGCATGGCGGACTCCGTTACACGGGTGGGTCCGGATCGTACTGAATCTCGCGTTTGGTGCGGCGCGCAGCGTCGGCCGAATCCAGCCGGACGACGAGGTGCAGCGCCATGTCGATACCGGCCGAGACCCCGGCGGAGGTGATCAGGTCGCCATCATCGACGTAGCGCGCGTCCGGGCGGATCTCGATCGTGCCGTCGAGGGCGGCGAGCTCGTCCAGGTTCTCCCAGTGCGTCGTGGCCGGCCGCTCGCGCAACAGCCCGGCGGCGGCGTAGACGAGCGCGCCGGTGCAGACGCTCGTCATGAGCGTGCCGCCGCTCGCCAGCGCGCGCAGCCGGTCGTGCAGGGGCTCGTCGGCGCCGAGCAGGGCGCGCGTGCCGCGGCCGCCCGGCATGATGATCACGTCGATCTGGCCGGCGTCGTCCCAGGTCCGGTCGGGAAGCACCCGAAGGCCCTTGGCCGCGGTGACCGGATCGAGGGACGTGGCGACGGTGAACACCTCAGCGTCCGCGGCGACCTCGCGGGCCCAGTACGCGAGCACCTCCCACGGCCCCGCGAAATCCAGCTCCTCGACGCCGTCGAACAGGGCGATCGCGATTCGCATCCGGTGACCGTATCCGGTCGGTGGTGTGTGGGATGTTTCGCACTGGAGACCACTGCCACATTGCTACTCGTCAGTAGCATGGGCAGTATCTGCACCACGTTGCTCCCAGTCCGAGCACGTGGGATCCCGATTCGGAGAGGTCAGTCGCAGGCATGAACATTGTGGTGCTGGTCAAGCAGGTGCCCGACACTTCGGCCGAGCGCAGGCTCGACCCGTCCGACAACACCCTCGACCGTGAATCCGTCGACGCCGTCATCAACGAGATCGACGAGTACGCGATCGAGGAGGGCCTGCTGCTCAAGGAGGCGCATGGCGGCGAGGTCACAATCCTGACCGTCGGCCCCGAGCGCGCCACCGAGTCGATCCGCAAGGCGCTCTCGATGGGTGCCGACAAGGCGGTCCACGTGAGCGACCCGGCGATCCACGGGTCGGACGCGATCCAGACCGCGAAGGTGATCGCCAAGGCGCTCGGCACCCTGGAGTGGGACCTCGTGATCGCCGGATCGGAGGCAACCGACACGCGCGTCTCCGTGGTGCCGGCACTGGTTGCAGAGGCGCTCGGCGTCACGCAACTCTCGCAGGCGCGCAAGGTCACGGTCGACGGGCCGACCGTGACGATCGAGCGGCTCAGCGATACCGGGTACGACGTCGTGCAGGGCGCGACCCCTGCGGTGATCAGCGTCGTCGAGAAGATCAACGAGCCGCGTTACCCGTCGTTCAAGGGCATCATGGCCGCCAAGAGCAAGCCGGTGCAGACGTTGACGACCGCTGACCTGGGTCTCGGCGCCGACGAGGTCGGCCTGGCAACCGCCGCGACGCAGGTGCTGTCGTTCGAGGTCGCGCCGCCGCGGCAGGCCGGCCAGATCGTCAAGGACGAAGGCGACGGCGGACAGAAGATCGCAGAGTTCCTGGCGTCCAAGAAGCTGGTCTGAGGAGATACGTCAATGGCAGAGGTACTTGTTCTGGTCGACTCGGCGGACGGTGCCGTCAAGAAGTTGACGCTCGAACTGCTCACCGTCGCTCGCACGATCGGCGAGCCGAGCGCGGTCGTGATAGGGGCTCCCGGCGTGGCGGCTGGGCTCAACGCGACGCTTGCGGAGTACGGGGCAGCCAAGGTCTACATCGCCGAGAGCGACGAGATCGACGGCTACCTGGTCGCGCCGAAGGCCGAGGTGCTGGCGTCGATCGTCTCGCAGGCGGCGCCCGCGGCGGTGCTCGTCGCGTCGACCAGCGAGAACAAGGAGGTTGCAGCGCGGCTCGCGTTCAAGATCGGCAGCGGAGTGCTGACCGATGCGGTCACCGTGAACGCCGACGCCAGCGCCGTCCAGAGCATCTTCGGCGGCGGCGTCACGGTGCAGTCGAAGGTCGGCACGGGCGTGCCGGTCATCACCGTGCGCGCCAACGCCGTAGCGCCGGAGCCGGCAGCCGGCGCAGCCGAGCAGGTGCCCGTAGCCGTCGAGATCTCCGAGAACGCCAAGGCCGCGAAGGTCCTCGACCGGGTCGTCGAGGCGACAGGCTCGCGGCCCTCTCTCAGCGACGCGTCGGTCATCGTCTCAGGCGGACGCGGCGTGGGCGGCGCCGAGAACTTCTCCGTCATCGAGGCGCTGGCCGACTCGCTCGGCGCTGCGGTCGGTGCCTCGCGGGCGGCGACGGACGCGGGATGGGTGCCCCACCAGATGCAGGTGGGCCAGACCGGCGTGTCGCGGTCGGCATTTCGGGCGCGATCCAGCACCGAGCCGGCATGCAGACGTCGAAGACGATCGTCGCCATCAACAAGGACCCCGAGGCGCCGATCTTCGAGCTCGCCGACTTCGGCGTCGTCGGTGACCTGTTCTCCGTGGCACCGCAGCTCACCGAAGAGCTGACGAAGCGCAAAAGTTGACAACTGCCCGATCGGGCAGTCTGGCATTGATTCACTTCCGCGAAACCACGCGCGTGGCTCACACTTCTCGCGTGCGTGAACAGCCGAAGGACCTGTACTGGGACCTCGCCGAGGCGGCCTGGGTGCTTGCCGAGGACGACGAGGTGCCCGCGCAGCCAGATCATGTAGAGGACGAGCCGGAGTTGATCGATTCGCCGGCCGATTGACCTGAACCGCGGTTGAGCCTGCATGCTGTCGGAGTGACGACGGCCTCCGCAGCGCAAGTGCCCGTCGCCCGGTCGATCTTCGCGCCGGCCTACCGCAGCACCACCGG